>Ga0209607_1002033_pt1 | contig 16538 bp, 11 predicted proteins | sample AD_UKC117_MetaG_FD_184413 | JGI IMG/M metagenome (GOLD analysis project Ga0209607, IMG submission 184413) | Active sludge microbial communities of municipal wastewater-treating anaerobic digesters from Hong Kong - AD_UKC117_MetaG (SPAdes)... | ecosystem: Engineered > Bioreactor > Anaerobic >... | reverse complement strand
AGCATCTGACCCTCCTTTACGTCCTGGACGTTGGGGAGGGCCAGATGCTCTGCAGGGGTTACGTAGCAGATGAAGTCGGCCCCGCTGGCGCTGGAGATGCTGGCTCCTATCGCCGCCACCAGATGGTCGTACCCCGGGGCGATGTCGGTGACCAGAGGTCCCAGCATGTAGAAGGGCTTCTCCCCCGAGAGCCGCTTCATCACCTTGACGTTCGCCTCGATCTCGTCGACGGGGATGTGCCCCGGCCCCTCGACGATCGTCTGGACCCCGAAGTCGTGGGCCAGGTCCGCCAGCTCGCTGTTGATTATCAGCTCCTGGATCTGGGCCCGGTCGGTGGCGTCGTGGACGGCGCCTGCCCGAAAGCCGTTGCCCATGCTGAGGGTGACCTGGTGCTCTTTTAAGATCTCCAGAAGGTAGTCGAAATCGCTATAGAGGGGGTTCTCCTTGTCGTTGTGGAGCATCCAGGCGACCATGAAGGCGCCGCCCCGGCTGCAGAGGCCTCCAAACCGGCCGCCCTGCTTTCTGATCCGGTCGATGCAGATCCTGTTGATCCCGGTGTGGATCGCCATGAAGTTCGTCCCGAGCTTCGCCTGCTCCTCGGTGATCCGGAATAGGTCGTCCTCGGTCATATCGACGCCGGAACCGTATTTTCTTATCGCCTCGATGAAGGCCTGGTAGAGGGGGACGGACCCGACCGATAGGCTCGTGCTCTCGATCACCCTCTTTCTGATCTCAAAGAAGTCGCCCCCGGTGGATAGCTCCATCAGGGTGTCGGCCCCCGCATCCTCGGCGGCCTTCGCCTTCTCGACCTCCATCTCGACGTCGACGATGTCGCTGCTGGTGCCGACGGTGGCGTTAACCTTCGTCCGCAGCCCCTTTCCTATCCCGCAGAATCGAACCTCTCGATAGGGGCTGACCGGTATAACGATGGTGCCGCTGGCGATCCCCCGCCTTACGAACTCAGGGGTCAGACCCTCGTCTTTTGCCACGATCTCCATCTCAGCTGTTATCCGGCCGGCTCTGGCGTCTTCAATAAGTCCCATGAACCATCACACCGAATTTGTCCCGAGAAGGTCGTATTTAAAGTTGGCCGAAACGTGAAGGAGTGGTCGAGGGGCCGGTGCGGTGCATCCCCCCTCCCGACCCCATGATCACGTCGTCGAGATCGGAGAAAGCCCGGCGCTCATCCGTCCAATTAATCGGTCGAGGTCTCCCCGGCATCTCCCTGAGCGAATGGTCGATCCAGGGCGCGCCACCACCCGCCTTCGTCCCTGATCCCCACCACCAACGCCGGATCCGGCTCGAAGATCACAGTCATGGCGGTGAATGCGGCGTACTCGACCTCCGTCGGAGATCCCAGGACGTTCCAGCTCGACCCGCCGTCTTGGCTTGCTAAGACCCCCGCCCGCTCGGAGAGGATATACACCGTCTCGTGATCTTCCGGGTCCAGGAGGATCTCTTTGATGCTGGATCGATCATACTCATCGAGGGGTATCCCATCCGTCAGGTCGGTCCAGGTCGCTGCCCCGTCGGTGCTCTTGAAGAGGTCTCCTTCGTACCCGCCGGCGTATATGATCTGGGAGTTTGACGGATCGATCGCCAGTGATGCTATGGAGTAGTCGAGCATCCCGCGGTTCGCGGGGCTCCAGGTCGCTCCGCCGTCCATCGACTTGTAGACCCCGTTGCCGGCAAACCCGCTCCATCCCGTTCCCAGGTAGACGACCTGGGAGTCGTTCGGATCGATGGCGACGGACTGGACGTTCGTCCCGCCGTTCTCGTCCTTGGGGAGGCCTCCTTCTGTAGAAAGCCAGGTGTAACCGCCGTCGGTGCTGAAGGCGGCCCCCCGGACGTCGTTGGCGACGAAGATGACGCTCTCATCGCTTCCGGCTATGGCCAGGCGGGGGTTGAAGCCGGCGTACCCGAAGAAGCCGAGCTGCTCCCAGCTCGCGGCCCCGTCGGAGCTGGCGTAAATGTAGCCGCTGCTGACGGCGGCGTAAAGGGTGCCTCCCGCCATGGCCAGGGACTTGACGTCCCCGCCGGCCAGCCCCTCGGAGGCGAGGCTCCAGTTCGTCCCCGATTCCTCGCTCTTGAAGACCCCGCTTCCAGACCCCGAGAGGCCGGTACCGGCGTAGACGACCCCCGGGCTATCAGCGTCCGCGAGGAGGCTGTTGATGGTGCGGGGCAGATCTGGTATATTCTCCCAGCCGCCGGCCGAGGCGACCCCTGCAGAGCCGAGGGCGAGAAAGACGAGGACGGCCGCCGAGAGGGCGAGGACGTTATTTGAATTTGGTGATTTTGATCTGTTCATTTGATTTCCGCCTTTTAGCTGAGTTACGATGCCTACATCCAATTTTTATTATGTAATGCGATAAACCCTTTTCGATTTTATCATCATTTTTCGCCCTGTGTAGTCCCGGATGGGCTTTGCACCTAAAGTGTAGTTAATGCTAAAATCATATGATTCCGGGCGACTTTCAGCTGAACCCATGCATTCGTAGTTGCAGCATAAGTTACAATCAACTCGATGAAGTTTACAGGGGTTTGACTTTACGTGCAAAGCCTCGCTGGCCTAAAAGTATATATCTCTTAAACCCAATTGGCATTATCTGAATAAATGAACCTGCTATCGCTATTTCACAAGGTGGATAAAGAAAACCGCAGATCTATTTTTAATCTGATCGAGCCTAATCCAGCCGCAAGAATTCTCGATCTGGGGTGCGGTGATGGCTCCTTTGCATTACAAGTAGCTGAGTGCGCTGGATCTAAGGATGTCTGGGGAGTAGATTTTCTAGAAAATATGTGCCAGGTAGCCAGGAAGAAAGGCGTCAATGCATGCTGTGCAGATCTAAACGGAAAGTTTCCGTTTGAGAATGAAAGTTTCGATGTCGTGCATGCCAATCAGGTTATAGAGCACTTGATTGATACGGATAATTTTGTACGGGAAATTCATAGAATACTGAAGCCTGACGGGTATTCCATCATCTCCACCCCAAATCTGGCGAGCTTGCACAATATCTTCTCTCTATTTTTGGGAAAACAGCCATTTTCGGCCCATATCAGCAACGAGGTCATTTTGGGCAACTCATTCGATCCAAAGCAGGGATTGAAGCACGAAAGCAAGGGAACTATTCACATTAGGATCTTTGCTCCAGAAGCGCTGAAGGAGCTTTTCGAATACAATGGATTAAAAGTGGAGCAATTTATTGGGGCAGGATATTATCCATTTCCTGGTAAAATAGCCGCAGTTCTCTCCAAAATTGATAGGACTCATGCAGTTTACATTACGATGAAAGCAAGGAAGCAACGTCGTTCACTGTACTAAAACAGATGCCAATGGCGGGGCTCGATTCCTTTCCAACCTGCTGGAGAGAGGCGTTTTGCTGTCGCGGGATGCTGTCTGGGGATGATATCGAGGTGATTCCAGCTGAATCGGTTCGGAAAAATCGGCGCACGAGAGGACAGCTCCGAAAACCGAAAATACTGAAAAGAAAGAGCGGATCAAAACGAAAGGCCAAGCTCCGAAATGATATCATAATGAGAAAAGAATCCTCATCCCTTCCTCATGATCCTGAAGATCATTATGGCTCCGATGACGTTTATCGCGATGATCGCGCCGACGGCGACAAGCTTCCGGTTCTCACGATCGAGGATCGGGTAGAGAACTCCTCCGAAGCCCCGAGGGGATTCATCCAGAAGATCGACGGCCCGGTCACAGTCTAGGTACACTGAAGCCTTCTGGCCGGCCGACTCCACCGAGTACGACCCTCGGTCCAGGCTCCTGAAGATGTAGCGGGAATCGCCGGCGGCCCGAGCCACCAGGGATCCGTCCCGCCGAACCTCGACATCGGCCACCTTCCCGGTGCCGACGACCAGGTCGTATCGTTTTGATACCGGAATGACCCGCCCCTCGGAGAGGGGCAGATCCGGGCTTTTGCCGAGCAGGTCGAGGAGGGTCGGGGCGAGGTCCACCTCCGACCAGTTCCCCGTCACCGCTATCTCGTCGACCCAGGGCCCAACGAAGACCGCGGGAACCATCACCGACTCGGCCACGGTCGAGTACTTGGCGGACGAGTGGCCGCCTTTGCCCTGGTCGGAGGGAAAGGACATCCCGTGGTCGGCGGTGATCAGGAGGAGGACGCCTCTGGCCTCGCAGGCCTCGACGAGCCTCCCCAGGGGGGCGTCGAGGCCCGAGATCGTCTCGACGTATTTCTCGGAGCCGAGGTTGTGGCCGGCGCTGTCGACTGCCCCGACGTTGACGATAAGGAAGAAGGGTCGCTCTCCCATCGCCGACACCACGTCGGCGGCCGCATCGAGCCCCCAGGCGTTGTATCCGACGTAGCCGGGAACGCCACGCTTTCGGTTGTACTCGGGAAAACGATCCCTCCAGCTCTGGAAGAGGTCGGCCATATCGGGAGGAAAGTCGGCCTTCGATCCGACGAGGGGCTCGGCGCCCCATAGAGAGTTGTCGTCGAAGAATAGAACGCCGTCCTGCTCCAGGACCATGCTGATGGCGTCGCCCCGCTGGAGGATGGCGAGGCATAAGAGGCCGTCGGCCCTGGCGGCGTCGAAGATCGTCGCCCCAGCCGTCCCGAGATTTGCAGAGTCCGCCCAGGGGCATCCCGTCACCAGGACCGAGTGGCTCGGCCCCGTCTCTGGGACGGGGACCGTCACGTTCAGAACCCGCGCCCCCTTCCCGGTCAGGTTGAAGAGGAGGGCCCTCTCCAGGGGGGTCCCATCGATGGCCCGGGGCAGAAGCTCCGGGTAGACGTAAGCCGACCCCATCCCGTCGACGACGAGGATGACGGCCCCACGGGGATCGCCGCCGTCGCCCGCCAGGACCTCGGTGGTGGAGCGGGCTTGACCTGCCAGAGCGAGGAGGACGAGGAGGGCGAATATAGTGCGCATCTCAGAAGTCGGTCATCACCCTGTACTGGTCTATCTCCGTCTGTTTCAGCTCACTGAGGAACTGCTCGGCGGCGTCTTTGACGTCCTTTGATGCCGTGATCGCCCGGCCGGTGACTATGATATCCGCACCAGACTTGAGGGCAGAGGCGACGGTATCGACCCTGATCCCGCCGGCGACGGCCACCAGGATCTTCTGGTCGGAGTCGGCGGCCATCCTCTTGATCTCGGCTATCGCCTCCCAGTTGTGCTTCTCCGCCTCCTGGTCTATCGCCCGGTGCATCTCCACCACGTCCGGGAGGACCGCCAGAGACCTGAGGACCCCCAGGGGATCGGAGACGTTCAGCATGTCGATCACCGAGTATACCCCGGTCTTTCTCGCCTCCCTGATCGCAAGCTCCAGGGTCTTCTTCGGGGCGAGCCCTGAGATCACCACGGCGTCGGCGGTGGCGTCGGCGGCGAGCCTCACCTCCAGGTTTCCGGTATCCAGGGTCTTGAGGTCCAGGACCACAAAGGAGCTGGGCCGCACGTTCCTGATCTCCTTCACCACGGAAGCCCCGAACTTCTTGACGAGAGGCGTTCCAACCTCGACGAGGAGATGGTCGCTATCCGGAAGCTGGGCTAGGACTCTGCGGACGACCCCGAGGTCCACCAGGTCCAGCGCCACCTGGAGGTAGGGCGGGTCCCAGAGCCTGATCACCCTGAACCCCATGATCGGGTGGGTCGACCTGTCCTTCTCGTAGAGGACGGTATCGATGTCCGGGAAGCTCTCCATCGCCCTCTTGATCGCGAGCTTCGTGGCGCCGTAGTTGTACCGATATATGGCGTCGTAGTCCCGGGCCTGGGGGTGGATGAAGACGCTGACGATCAAGACCAAGTTCTCGACCTCGCCCCGAGGGATAACCCCCTCAGCGACAGAGTCAGCCACCGCTTTTGCAACGGCGGTCTGGGCGGGGCCGAATATCTGGGCTGCCTGATCCATATTCTTCACCGTCACCTTCGGCACTATCAGGGTGGCGGGCTTCGGCGGCAAGTTGGGCCTTATAACTGAAAGAAGCGGGGTGTGTCCCGCTGAGAGCTGGGCAAGGCCGCTCGCGAAGGCAATCCCCACGGGACCATCTTTGTCACCAATTAATAGATCTATATGAGCGAGTTCGGGCTCGTCCCCTATCAGCGCCTCTCCTATCAAAAACAAGCGTTCACCTCAAAAACGAGAGACATCTCGCCGGTATTAATCCTTTTGCACATGCCTGAAATACCGGTCGCCAGCGGGCGCGGTGGCGATGTCGTTAGCACCCGCTGCCCCCTCTCAGATGCCTGCGGATGGGGGGAGAAGACGATCCCACCGCAGATGAGGGGACGTTACCAGAAGACGCTCTCAGATCACCTGCCAGTAGATGAGAGGGGCGAGGAGAAGGAGGGTGAGGCCGGTCGCCAGCCTGATACCGGCCCGGTGGTCCTTCCTGAAACCGTCCACCTTCTCGGGGCTCATGCCGAGGGCGATGACACCCCCCAGGATGAGTATGGGGAGGATCACCCCAAAGTTGTAGAATAGGAGGTAGACGGCCCCTGAGGAGTACCCCTCCTCGGCGATGAGGCCGAGGATGGCGATGTAGACGGCTCCGACGCAAGGGGCCTTCACCAGGGAGAAGAGGGCCCCCAAAAGGAAGTAAGAGCTGAACCTCCCCCTGGATAATGCCCCTTCGATGTACTTCTGCGACCAGCTCGCCTTGAAGAGGGATCGGCCACCGGCAGAAAGCCGCCTTGCGTCCTCGACGTGGACCAGCCCCAGCGCCAGGAGTAGGACCGTCAGGGCGATCCTAAACCTCGATGCGATCGCCCCGGCGTGGAGGGTCTTCAGCATCCCCACCCCGAATAGGTAGTACATGGAGAATATGCCCAACGAGAAGAATACCACCATCAGGACGAGATCTCGGCGGCGTCCGGTGCTGGATATGACGGCGGCGGCAAGAAACGCCAGAATCCCCAGAAGGCAGGGGTTGAACCCGGCGAGGAGGCCCGCGACGAAGACCGTGACCACGGAGAGGGAAGAGACGTCGATCTCCTCGTCGCCACCGTCGGGAGGCGCCTTATGTGAGGAGCCGACTGCGACTCCGTCCTCGAACGAGCCGTCAGAGCCCGATACCTCTGCCCCTCCGGCGCCGGACAGATCAGAGTCGAGGGCCTCGCGGACCATCTCCTCCAGGAGGGCCTGGTCGCCTTTGTAGTCCTTGTATGCTATTGTCCGGTTTCCAACGGCCATCGCCGGAACTCCGCCATTGAGGCGGCGCTCTCTGATGACGGCCCTTCCCTCTTCAGTGGTGACGTCGTAGACGGCAAGCTCAGCGTCAGGATAATCAGCGAGGACCCGCTCCAGCGTCCTCTCCGCGGCGGCGCATTTGCTGCACCCCTGCGATGCCACGAGAACGACCTCCTCCGCAGCTCCGACCTGAAAAAGGGACGGGACGAGGGAGAGGGCTAGAACCGCGAGAAGGAGCACCGGAGTTCTCGGAAGCATCGATCTTCTGTAGCTGGGATGGGGACAGTGCATCAGAGACGGAAGAAGGGAGATGGAATATAAAAAGTTAATTTGAGCGGCCGGAGATCCCGGACCGCTCCGGACTGGTAGAATCAGAAGAGCTCGCTCATCACCGCTTACTCATCACCGGTACTGACGGTCAGTTCGGGGACGTTCCCGTCGGAGGCCTCCTTGGAGGCGAAGCCAACAGACGTGTCCCCTAGAGCCACCAGGACCATTGAGAAGGGGCAGTCAGGACACTCTTCGATAGCCTTCTTCACCGTTTCTGTGGCGTCGATTTCGTACCACCCCTCTTCGGAGACCTCGGTCACCGCATCGACCTCTTCGTCGTAGTCGGGCTTACCTTCCCATACGATACGATCTTCGAAGAATCCTTCGTTGTAGAAGTGAAGCTCCACCTCTCCATCGGCCTCGACATCCGTGGCATAAATTTTCAGGGTCGCAGATACGACATCATCTGCAGATTCTATGCCCAGTGCCTCTTTTATTGCGTTGGTATCGAAGTAAAGCCAGGACTCCTGCACCGGCTCGTCATCTTCGGCGGAGACCCACAGGATCTCTTCGGCGCCGAAGTTCTCGTCTTCAGCGCTCTGGTCTATGTACGAGTCGCCTATCAGAACATCTTCGGAGGACCAGACCGCTGCGATGGCCGCGCCCACCATCAGGACCGCGCAGGCCATAGCGCATCCCAATTTGAACGAATATCTCAAACTGAACACCTCAAGCCTCCATACTACCGGGACGAATAAAAAGACTTGTGTCATCTTTGACCTACATGAACCCTACAAAAGCCTCCTGGAGGCGAGCTTCGGCGATTTTGGGCTCCATCGCGGATAATGGAGGGTTTCGGGAGAGGGGGAGGCCGCGTTAGCTTTATTAACTGAAGATCATCCTTAACCCCGGTGGGTTAGCTTGAGAAGTTCCGCAGATATCTCTACCTTCCTCAGCGTGACGGCGATCCTGGGGTTTCTTCTGATCATGACGGCATCGGCCGCGACTTACGAGGCGGGGTCAGACCTCCAGGCGGCGATCGACCGGGCAGGGCCCGGAGACACCATCCTGGCCCCACCGGGGGTCTACGACAGGGTGGAGATAACAAAGAGCATCGCCCTCATCGGCGACGACGCGCGGATCAGCGTCGGCGAGCGAGATATAGGGATCAGGATCCAGGCGGACGACGTGACGGTCTCGGGCTTCACCGTCGAGGGCGGGTTTTACGGGATCCACCTCACAAACTCCAAGAACTGCACCATCTCCAACAACACCGTCACCGGCTGTGTCCAGTGGGGGATCGGCCTCGTCTTCTCCGACGATAACAGGATCGAGAACAACGTCGCGAACTACAACGGCCTCGGTGGCGAGGGTTGGTACGGCATATACCTCTCCAACTCCAACCAAAACCTGATCTCGGGGAACGTCGCGAGCTACAACGGCGAGTACGGGATCGCCATCTTCCCCGCCTGCTCTGAGAACGTCATCCGGGAGAACGTGGCGGAGGAGAACGACTACGGCATCTACGCCTTCACCGACTGCAGCGAGAACCTGATCCATAAGAACCGGCTGGCCAACAACAGGATCTCCGGGATCAAGATGATCCACGGCTGCACCAACAACCAGATCCTCGAGAACGAGATCACCGGAAATGAGGTCTCAGGCATATTTCTCCAGGAGGGGTCAGGATACAACCTGATCAGGGGAAACGAGATAGCGAACAACCCCTCTTTCGGAATCCAGATCCAGGAAGGACCTGACGGAAACAATACCATCCTGGAGAACAACATCTCCGAGAGCCAGAAGGGGATCTTCGTCAACACCGACGGAAACCACATATACAAGAACAGGATCTTCGACTGCGTCATCCCCGCCGAGGATAGAGGGACGAACCAGTGGTATGCGGACTACCCCGATGGGGGCAACTTCTGGGGCGACTACATCGGATCAGACGAGTTCGGCGGTCCGGGCCAGAACGTATCGGGCGGCGACGGCTTTGCAGATCAGCCTTACGTCATCAACGAGAGGGCAAGAGACGTATATCCCATCATGGGCGAGCTGGTCCTCCCTCTACAGATAACAGACGCCTCCGTCTATCCCGCCCGGGCACAGGTAGGAGCCCAGGTTACGGTGGAGGCGGTAGTCGAATCCAAATACGGCGTCGCTCAGGTATCGGCCCGGGCCAAAAGCCTCCAGAGGTCCTCGGATCCGAGCAGCTACATCAGGATGGACCGAACCGGCGAGGACGTCTACGTCGGCACCCTCCAGACCGCTCTGATGGGGGATGGAAGATACGAGATCGTCCTTACCGCAAAGGACGCGAAAGGGTACGAAGTTGAGGAGACGATAGGAGAGCTGGAGCTTCTGCCGAGGTCCGGATGGGACTTCAACGAGGCCCTCTCCGAACAGCTTTAAGATTATCATGCTTCGATTCATTCAGGGGAAAAAACATGCTAGGGGTTAGAAGAAAGATAAAATCTGCTGACGGGGAATGCCCCGCCAGCCGCAGGTCCGGAAGCCTCCGGTCCTGGTCTTTGTGGGTCGTAGCTATTGCGGCGATACTCGCTCTGGTCGCATCAGCGACCGCAGACTTGGATATTGATGATGAGCACGCGGGCAAATGGGACTGTCCAGCATGTAAAGGGGAGTCTAATGCGACCCTCGCGATCTTCGATTTTTTAAGCGACAATCCGACGTCGGTGAAGACTCAGGATCTCAATTCGGCCCAGCAGGCACGGGCAGATATGGAGGCCGGAAAGGAGGAGGATAAGGAGCTCAATTCCGCCCAGCAGGCACGAGCAGATATGGAGGCAGGAAAAGAGGAGACTGAGGATCTCAATTCGGCCCAGCAGGCACGAGCTGATATGGAGGCCGCAAGGGCCGAGATCGGCAATAGGAGCTATGTCCATGGTGAGTATCTCATCTCAGCAGAAGATGCCGAGGACGCCGATGTGATCCTGGACGTCGGATCCCACTACGAAACATCCCACATCAAAGGGGCGATCCCCCTCTACTGGGAGGAACTCCTCGACGAGAACAACAATCCAAAGTCCGCCGACGAGATGGCCGAGATATTCGGTGACGCCGGCATATCGCCCGAAGACTCTGTGGTGATCTACGGCAGATGCGAACCCTGTGATGACATATCCGTAGCTCCCTTCGTCTTCTGGGCGATGAGGTACATCGGCCACGACGACGTCATGGTCCTGGACGGTGGGCTGGACGCCTGGATCTCCGCGGGGCTGGAGACTGAGACCATAGCCAACGCGAGACCTGCTGCCAACTACACACCCCAGGTCAGATCGGGCCTGTTGGCCACATACGATGAGGTGGCCAGCGGCGAGTACCAGCTGATCGACGCGCGAATCCTCGAGGACTTCGCCACCTACAAGATAGCGGGTGCCATCCACATCGATTACGACGAGGTTCAGAAGAGCGGCATAATGAAGGGAAGCGATGATCTTGCCGACGTCTTCGCCGGCCTCGATGAGGACGTGCCCATCGTCGTATACTCCTATGCCGGCGCCAGGGCGGCGATGGTCTGGCTCGCCCTCCAGCTGATGGGATACGAGTCGAGCGTCTACTCCTTCAACGACTGGGAGGAGAATAGTCCTCCCGTGAAGGCCATCCTCAAAGACGCTCGGGCCGACCCCAACCCCGCAAGGCCGGGCCCCGTCAACATATACGCCCACTTTGAGGTCGTCCTCGACGAGAGCTCGGATGGAGAGATCTCCACCGCGGAAGCTGTCGAAGAGGAAACGACGGATGAAAATGCCACAGAAGGCGGAGAGAACGTGACCGCCGATGTGATCATCCCGGACGGGAACATATCCGAGGGAGATAACGGGTCCGTCGACGGTACTGAGATCGAGGAGATCATATCGGAGGCTCTATCCGTCGAAGAGCCCACGGTGAAGACGATGGGCTGCGTCGCCTGTTTCGATCCCGTCACCCTCTACGCCTCAGGCTCAAACCCCTCCAATGCCGTAGGAGGGATCAAGCTCGGGATGATTGGAAGCTCAGACCTTGCGCCGATCACCGCCGCCGGTGCCCTGATCCAGGACTCCGAAGGCGAGGTGGTGGCCACCATCGAGCTCGAATCCACTCTGAGCGGCGAGTATCTGGGTACCTGGGACGCCACCGGCGCCTCCGACGGGAATTACACCGTGACCCTCGCCGCGGCGGCGGGAGGGAAGACCGCCTACTTCGAGGACGTCCTGACGATAGAGATCGACAGCTCAGTTCCGGTCGAGGAGACGACTACCGACGCCGCCACCAATGGCGTCAGAAAGCTGGGAAGTTATTAATCGGATGAAGACGTAGATCGAGGAGATGAGCCGACAAAGCCTCCTATTTTTTCTCGCCCTGGTGGCGATCGTCTTGACCGCCTCCAGCGGCGAGGCCATCTCCATCTCCGTCAAACCACCTCAGGAGGTTACGCCTCGGTGGTTCCTCCAGAGGTTCGATGCCGTCATCAACTCCGATGAAGATACGGAGCCTCCCGTCATCCTCTACGCCCACGTCCTGCCAGAGATCGTCGAGCGAGGCGACCCGGATGTCGAGATCAGCGCCTGGGTGAACGACGACGTCGCGGTGGACGCGGTCTACGCCGAGGTGGGTGGGCTTTTCATACCGATGATCGACCTCGGCCGAACCGGCAGGTACGAGGGGCGTTGCGGCTCTAACCTTCCATTTGGCGACCATCGGATCACGATCATCGCCGTCGACCGGGCGGGGAACGCCGCGCGGTCCGACGACCTGGTCCTCAGGATCCAGGACCCTCTGGACCTGAACTCCAACCGGATAGAGGACAGCCTCGAGAGGCTTGAAGATGAAGAGCTCCGGGTCATAGTCAAGTTCGAGGATGACGTCTCCATCGAGGCGGAACCAGCTGTCCAGGAGAGGGCGGCCGAGGAGTTCAGCGTCCTTCCCGGCGCCTCGATGGTGGTGCCTAAGGAGGAGCTTGAGAGCCTCGCCGAGACGGAAGGCGTCAAAGGGGTTTATGAAGATAAGAAGCTCACCATCCTGGGGGACGCCTCTATGGGGTACAGCCCCAGGACCGACCCCCGGCTCAACGTCAGCGAGTATGACGGAAGCGGAGAGACGGTGGCGATTCTGGATACCGGCGCAGATCCCAACCACCGATCCCTCGACGACCTGGACGACGATATCCTCACCGACGACCCCAAGATCGTCGCCTTCAAGGACTTCGTCAATGGGAGGGAGGAGGTCTACGACGACCACGGCCACGGCACCCACTGCGCGAGCCTGATAGCCGGGACCGGCGAGACCGGAGGGGTCGCCCCTGGAGCGAGGCTGGTGGTGATCAAGGTGATGGACGAAGATGGCGCTTGTTATCTCTCCGACGCCCTTACCGCCCTCGACTGGTGCCTTGAAAATCAGGACGACCTGGGGATAGACGTATTGTCCTTCAGCGTGGGAGGAGAGGATCCCAGCAACGGGTCCGACCTCCTGGATGAAGCCTGTGATCGGATGGTGGACGAGGGGATCGTCATGTGCGTCGCCGCCGGGAACGCCGGACCGTCCACCAGGTCGATCGTGACGCCGGGGACGGCCGAGAAGGTGATAACCGTCGGCGCCATGGACCCCCGGGGGAACATATTTGAGAGGTCTTCCCGGGGACCCACCCCCGACAACCGGCCAAAACCCGACCTGGTGGCGGTGGGGGTGAACGTCACCTCTGCTCGGTCGGGAACCCTCCATGGGGAGAGCGTCATGGAGGGGACATCCATGGCGGCACCCCAGGCGGCGGGGGCCGCCGCGGTGATCCTCCAGAAGCAGCCGAGCCTCGATCCCGCCGGGGTGAAGAGGGCCCTTCTGATCTCCGCCGACGACATCGGACCGTCGGGCTTCGACAACACCTACGGATACGGAGCCATAAACCTCTCCTCTGCCCTCTCCATGGTGGAGGATGCCGGCGACCCGACCGGACCCGAGGTCCGCAGCCTCGCCCTCAGCAGATCGGCGGGAGTGGTCGGGGACCCCATCACCGTCGAGGCTGGAATCTCCGGAGACGCCTCCGAGGTGGAGGTCTACGTCGTCGGCGAGAATAGGGATATCAGAATTCCCATGGGGGACCTCGACGGAAACGGAGTCTACACCGGTCGCTGGGAGACGAGGTTCTGGGACCCCGGCGAATATTCGATCGCAGTGGAAGCGAAAGATCAGTTCGGCGGGGTGGGAACGATGGCAGTCCCCTTCGATCTGGAGTGAGGGTGGCCTATGGACCAAAAGAAAGAGATGATGGGGTTCGGCAAAAAGCTCGTCTCATCCGGCCTGACCTACGCCCATTTCGGGAACATAAGCGTCCTCTCCGACGGGATGATCCTGATCACGTCGGCCGGATCGATCCTCGACGAGCTTACACCCGACCAGGTGATCGCCGTCACCAGATCGGCCCCCTGCCCCGAGGACGCCCTCGCCAGCTGCGAGACCGTCGTCCACCGAGCCATATACGAGAAGACAGCAGCCCGGGCCGTCATCCACACCCACTCCCCCTACGCCGTGGCCACGTCGCTCTTGGAGGAAGGGCCCTTTGAGCCGATGGACGGCGAGGGGTCCCGGTTCCTCGGGACCGTCCCCATCGTCGAGGGGGAGATGGGAAGTCTCGACCTCGCGAGGAACACCTCAGACGCGCTCAAAGGCAGCAGAGCCTGCATCGTCCGGGGGCACGGGGTCTTCGCCGTCGGCAAAACCCTCGAAGAGGCTTACATCGTCGCCTGCATGGTGGAGCACAGCGCCATGATCAGGCGGATCGTCGGCGTCGGATGAAAAGGCTCGTGCATCTTCACTCCATCGGCGGGTAGACGAAGGCCCCGTGCTCGGCGAGGTCGTAGTCGACGTGCATCAGGTCTTGCAGAAACTCCTGGTGGATCGCCTCGGGGTCAAGGTCGGCGAAGAGGTCTGGATAGAGCCACTTGGCGACGACGACGGTCCCGATGGTCATCTGGGGTCCGAGGGAGAAGTCGCCGGATATGACGTGGACCCGGCCGTCTTTTACGGCGTCGATGAGATCAAAGCCTGGGGCGGTCATGATCCCGTCTCTGTAGGCCCCGAGGAGGGAGGCGTTCTCCGCCTGGTAGCCGCCGCTGTAAGAGAGGCCGATGATCACGGCGGGGTTCTCCTCCATCACCCACTCCGCCTCGACGTCTCCGTTATAATCGATCTTTTCCCTTCCGATGTTGACGCCTCCAGCGACGTCGCAGAGGTCGGTGTACCCTGTATCGCTGGCGTAAGCCCACCGGACGGAGGCTTCCCGGTCGGCGCTCTCCCGCTCCATGAAGACCCTCACCCGGTCCTCTTCGGGGATGGCGGAGACCCTCTCCTCGACAGTCCCCATGTACCGGTCATACCACTCCTGGTACCCCCTCGCTGCGTCTCTATCGCCGATGAGGTAGCCGAGAAGCATCATCTCCTCTTTGATTCCGTCGGCCCGAGAGAGATCGAACCGGACCAGGGCCGTCTCCGAGGGGAGGTTCTCGTCCAGCTGGTCGGTGGACCCGAGATGGGTGAAGGTGATGACAAGATCAGGCTCAAGGGAGACTATCGTCTCCAGGTCCGGCTCCTTGGTGTTGCCAACGGACTCCACTGCACTGAGGTCGCCGAATAAGAGCTCTCGATCCTGGACGGTGGTGTCCACGCCCACGATCTTATCCTCGCCTCCGAGGACGATGACGGCGGTGGCGTGGCGCATGTTGAGGGGAATTATCCTCTCCACCGGGACCTCCGCCGTCACGACCCTGCCCACCGAGTCGATGAGGGCGATCTGTGTCGGGTCGCCCCGGATGATCTCCTCGATCCGGGCCAGGTCATCGCGGTCGACGTCGCCGTCAATGTCGGCGTCGGCAAGCTCGGTCCTGGGCTCCGAACCGTTGATCATCGCCTCGATGAGGGCGATGTCCTCCTCGTCTACGACCTCGTCACCATTGGCGTTGCCGAAGATGTTGAGGATGCGATCCCCGGCCATCGAGGGCCCTGCCGCCAGAAGCAGAAACAGAACTGATGAGAGCGTCAACGCTGATACGATCTTCATGATACCCATCCTCCGATTTGGGCGGCTTCCCCGGAAACAGATCTCCGATGTCTGAGGGAGGGTCGGTCACCGCCGGGTGAGGAGAGGGGCGGGATTGGTTATAACTATTTCCATTGTAGTATTACAAAAGGGCATGAATATGGTGAAATGTGAGCGATCCTGCGCTCCATGCCGAGGGATCGGAGGAGGAGGAGCCCGCGACAGCCGGAAGGAAGCGTCCCTGGTCCAACCCCTCAAAAAAGATATTAACTGGCAGGATGAGTTTCAGATCATGAGCTCCGCCCTCCAGATCGGCAGGATCGCTGGAATCCCCATAAGACTCCACATCACCTTCCTTGCGATCATACCCTTCGTCGCCATTGCATTCGCAAATATGCATGGAAGTTTGCCCGTCGATTCCGTCACCCTCTTTGGCGAGGTCTACAAACTCTCCTACGGGTTCGGAGCCGTCGAGCCCTCCATGACGAAATGGTTCTACTCCTTCGCCTTCTCCATCCTCCTCTTCATATGCGTCGCCCTCCACGAGCTGGGCCACTCCTTCGTAGCTATGCGTTACGGCATAAAGATCAGGAGCATCACCCTCTACTTCTTCGGCGGCGTCGCCTCGATGGAGGATATTCCGCGAAATCCCGGCATGGAGGCGAGGATGGCGGTGGCGGGGCCGAGCGTCAGCGGGATCATCGGGGTCGGATGCACCCTTCTGAGCTTCCAGTCGGCCCTCCTCCTCGGTGGAGGCCACCCCCTCACCACCCTCCTCTGGACCCTGGGGGTGATCAACATCGTCCTGATGGTCTTCAACCTCCTTCCAGCCTTCCCCATGGACGGGGGCAGAGTCCTCCGGGCCTGGTTTGCGTCCAGAATGCCCTACGTCGAGGCGACGAGACGGGCCGCAAACATCGGCAAGTTCTTCGCAATCCTGATGGGATTTTTGGGGCTCTTCGGAGGCGGCATCCTCCTGGTGGTCATAGCATTCTTCATCTACATCGCCGCCAGCGACGAGGATAGGTCGACGGCCATCGTCGTCCCCCTGGAGGGGGTGAAGGTGAGAGATAT
>Ga0209607_1002032_pt1 | contig 16540 bp, 12 predicted proteins | sample AD_UKC117_MetaG_FD_184413 | JGI IMG/M metagenome (GOLD analysis project Ga0209607, IMG submission 184413) | Active sludge microbial communities of municipal wastewater-treating anaerobic digesters from Hong Kong - AD_UKC117_MetaG (SPAdes)... | ecosystem: Engineered > Bioreactor > Anaerobic >... | reverse complement strand
CCCCAGTTTTCAACTCCAACTAATTCTATTTTTGTATTTTCCTTTTCTAATGCAATAAATTCGTTTAAAAGTAATTTAAAACCGATTTCAGCATGTGCCTTTTTTATTTTTTCGAGATTTTGTTCTTTTTCTGCCTCATTCTTCCATTCAAAATAATCACCATAATCATGATTGCCCAGAATGGAGTATTTCCCGTATTTAGCTTCTAAACGGCTTAAAATGGGTATCCAGCCATTTAGTTCTTCCGCAAAATTATTCACCAAATCTCCTGTAAATAAAATGATATCAGGATGTTGTTCGTTTATAAGCTCAATAGCTTTAATTACCTGCTCTTCGTGTCCTAAGAAACTACCGATATGTATATCAGATATTTGTACAATTTTTAAATGATTAAAACTTTCCGGTAAGTTTTGAAAATAAAGTCGTTCGTGACTTATTCTGAAATTAAACCTGCCTTTTGCCATACCAAAGAGTATTGATGTGAATGGAATGGCCGCAATAATTAAACCTATTTGTGTAATAAATTTAGCCCGCGAAATTTCATTGAGTGGTTCGGTTGTATTTATGGTTTCATTGGGTTTAAGCTTTAATGCAAACCATTTAATTAAGGTTAAAATATCCTCGGTAAGGTGAAAAACAATAAAAAATAGCTTGGGAATATAAAACAGTATAAAAAATCCTGCCAGTATATAGAAGCTTTTAAAAATTCCGGGTTCTCTTTCAAAAGGGAATAATGTCCTGAAATATACCAGGAATGATACTAAAATAAACGGTACTGCCCAATACACTAAATAGATTGTTGTTCTAAGTAACTTACTATCTAATGAGCTTACCAGGAGTTTTATTCCTTTAAATGAATATAAATCAACTAAAAGAATGAATAAAATAATAAAAAACAGTATCATGGCAAATCGTTGTTTCATCCATATTAATTTTTACAAATATCTTCAATAATTTTGAGTATTTAATAATTATTAATCAATACTAAATAATTGTGAACTAAAAACAACTAATGATTAAAAAGGTTCTCTGAATAAATCAATTTTAGGAATGTGAAATTGATGTACAAATCTAAATTATTACATATTATAATATATATTTCAGTATTTTATTAACTTTGATGTGTTTATAACTTTAAGTGATGGAAAAAGAGAAAATAATAAAGGAGTTGGTTTTTAAAACCAGCAGAAGCAGTGGTAGCGGGGGGCAGAATGTGAACAAAGTTTCTACCAAGGTTGAATTGCGTTTTAATCTGTTTGATTCAGAGGCTCTTAATGAAGAGGGAAAAGAGAGGATTTCTGAAAAACTGAAAAATAAAATCTCTCAGGAAGGAATATTAATTGTAACATCCGACTCAGAAAGGACTCAGCTGGGTAATAAGAAAAAAGTAATAGAACTTTTTATTTCGTTAATCGAAAAATCTTTGATAAAACCTAAAAAAAGGACTAAAACAAAACCTACCAAAGCCTCAAAGGAAAAAAGGCTGAAAGAGAAGAAAATACAATCAGAAAAGAAGAAGCTACGCAACATGGAATAAAAAAACCACCAGAAACAGTGGTTAATTCTATTTTAGAGCGAGAAACGGGTTTCGAACCCGCGACCTTCAGCTTGGGAAGCTGACGCTCTACCAACTGAGCTATTCTCGCAAGTGCGGTAAAAATATAAAAAAAAGTAATTCGTTATTCGTTTGAGCTTTTATTTTTTAAGGCAGATACTTCATTTTTTAAATCTACTACCATCTTAAACAGATTATTCATATCCATTTGTTCAGGTTCAGGAAAATTAAAACTAATATATCCTAAAGCACTCCATATTTCCATTATTTCGTTGATTCTAATAGTATATGGAGTGTATTCTGTATTGTCTGATTTTAATAATAGTTCTCCCGATTCTTTTATCTTATTATAAATACGTTTGTAAACAATTCCTTCGTCTTTACTAATAAGTATATAGGTTTTTCCATCAACCAAATCCTGCCAGTTGACAAGGTATTCACAGATTATATATGAACCAGAGGGTATAGGCAACATACTATCGCCTTTAATCTGGAATAACCTATATGTTTTTTCTTTACTTAATTCGGCAAGCGGCAACGAAAAATGTGGTAATTCTTCAATATAGTCCGGGTCGGAATAAGCTTTGGTATAACCGGCAGATGCCTGGACAGGGACAGAGGTAATAAGCTCTTTGTTTTCTTTATCAACTACAGTAGTTAAAATACGCAAGTTGTCAGTATTTATATTTGAAGTAATATTTTTGTCTTCTTTCCAAAGAGGAAAATTAACAAGTTGATCAATTGAAATGCTAAAATAATTGGCAATATCTTGCATAACATTTAGTTTGGGTATAGCCCTGTTTTCTTCGTAGGACCCAATAACCGAACGGCTTAAACTTAAGGCTCGTGCAAGCTCTTCTTGCGTTATGCCCTTTATTTTTCGTAAATGTTTAATATTATTTGCAATAATATCATTCATAACAGTTTATATTAATTTAATGCGAATATAATAAATAATTCTAATATTATTAGCATATAATTAAATAATTTGTATATTTGCTAATAATATTAGCAATAATGAAACAGGAAACAATCGATAAAATTAAAATATTAGCCGGTGCTGCAAAATATGATGTTTCCTGTGCATCGAGCGGGAGCAACAGACCTAATACAGGTAAAGGGCTGGGAAATGCTGCACCATGGGGTATATGTCATAGTTTTACAGAAGATGGAAGGTGTATTTCGTTGCTTAAACTGATGCTTACCAATTATTGTATGTACGATTGTGCTTATTGCATTAATCGCAAAAGCAATGATATACAGCGCACAACATTTTCGGTTAGTGAAATTGTAGAACTTACTATTGAGTTTTACAGGCGTAATTATATCGAAGGATTGTTTTTAAGTTCAGGAGTTATCCGTAATCCTGATTATACTATGGAAAGGATGGTTCAGGTTGCTATTGATTTGCGCGTTAAGCATAATTATAATGGATATATTCATTTAAAATCGATACCCGGAGCAAGTGAAGAATTACAGCATAAAGCCGGACTTTATGCTGACAGACTAAGTGTAAATATTGAAATTGCTACCGAAAATAATCTGAAGTTGTTGGCTCCTGATAAAAATTTCCGGAATATTTTAAACCCAATGACTACGATTAAAAATAAAATCACCGAAAACAAAGAGGAAAGAAGAAAATTCAGAAATGCTAAACGTTTTGCACCTGCAGGCCAGAGTACACAATTAATTGTAGGTGCTACACCTGATACTGACAGGCAAATTCTTGATCTGGCAGGTAATTTATATCAATCCAAAAGCTTAAAAAGAGTGTATTATTCCGGTTTTATTCCGGTTAACGAATATGATAAAAGATTACCCGCATTATCTGCTCCGCCATTAAAGCGCGAAAACAGGTTATATCAGGCCGATTGGTTATTCAGGTTTTACCATTTTAAGGTTGATGAAATTGTAAATGACGATTTTCCTTACCTTGATTTGGAAATTGACCCTAAATTAAGCTATGCACTAAGAAATTCCTGGATGTTTCCAATCGATATAAATAAAGCAACTTATGAAAATATTTTAAGGGTTCCCGGGATAGGTGTGCTTTCTGCTAAAAAGATTGTTCTTGCCCGCAGATACGGGAAATTAAACATAGAGCAGTTAAAAAAGATTGGAGTGGTGATGAAAAGAGCTAAATATTTTATTACCACCAACGAGTTGAATTCACATAGTTTTGCCGGATTGTATCCTGAAAAAATAAAGCTAGCCTTATTAAGTGAAAATAATAAAGCCGTTAACGGTCAGATAAAATACAAGCAATTGAGTTTATTTCCAGTAAATTAAAAAATAAAAACTATGAATCTGATAATATATGACCAGACCTTTGAAGGATTATTTACTGCAATACATGATATATTAGACTTAAATATTGTACCTGATAAAATAGCAGGAAACAGGCATTTTCAAAACGATTTGTTTGCAAACAATTATGAGATTGTAACAGATCAGGTAAAGTTTGAGACGATATGGAATGCTGTAAAAGAAAAGACAAATGATCAAAATTGCCAACGAATATTTAAGGCGTATTTGTCAGAACTTCCAGAAATAGAAATGCTTATATATGATTATATTAAATTAATTCTAGATTCAGGTTACAATGTTGAAACAGATTTTGGCAATGATTATGTAAATAAAATCAACAATATTCAGAAAAAAGTAAGCAGGGAAGCACACAGGGTAATTATGTTTGTTCGATTCCAAAAAACGGTTGATCATATTTTTTATGCTTCATTTGATCCTAAATACGATGTAATACCTTTAACCGTAAATCATTTTCATAATCGGTTTGCAGATCAAAAATGGGTAATTTTTGATACACGCAGAAAGTATGGGTATTATTACGATTTAGAAAATGTAAGGGAAATAACCATTGGGAAAAGGAAAATTGATTTGGAAACAGGTAAAGTAGATCAGGATGCATTGCATATAAGTGAAAAACTTTTTCAGAATTTATGGAAAGGTTACTATGATTCAATTAATATTAAGGAAAGAAAAAACCTGAAAGTACATATGCAGTTTTTGCCTAAACGTTTCTGGAAATTCTTGCCTGAAAAGGATATAAAAAACAAATTGGTTCTAAGCTAAGTTGTATTTGAATTAATATGAAGTTCAAACCCACAACCTCTTAAATAAAAAAAGATGAACCATTGTTACGTTCATCTTTCAATTGTCGGGATGGCGGGATTACTCTTCCGCTTATTGGCGGAATCGTGAAAGAGTGCGAACCCACAGCCTCATAAATAAAAAAAGATGAACCATTGTTAAGTTCATCTTTCAATTGTCGGGATGGCGGGATTACTCTTCCGCTTATTGGCGGAATCGTGAAAGAGTGCGAACCCACGGCCTTATAAATAAAAAAAGATGAACCACTGTTAAGTTCATCTTTCACTTGTCGGGATGGCGGGATTCGAACCCACGGCCTCCACGTCCCGAACGTGGCGCGCTAGCCTGACTGCGCTACATCCCGTAGCTAATAATATCGTATTATATACGAACTGGCACAAAATTATATTATTTTATATAAACTAAATAATGGAAAAGCAAATTTTCTTAAATGTTTGGTATTTGCCAGATTATTTTCATAAAAACATATATTATTTGGTTTAAATTCAGTAGTTTCGCCCAATAAATTAAAAAAGCATATGTATTTTTCCATTATAGTCAATCAGGTTTTAATACTGGCTTTTTTAGCCGTAATTGGAGTAATAGCAACAAAATTAAAAGTAATTAATGAACAGGTAAAAAACAGCATTGCAGCCATTGTTTTTAATATAACCCTGCCATTATTAATTATTACTTCGGTCACTAAAATCGATATAAATAAAGAGATTTTACAAAATAGTATTATAGTTTTTTTGCTATCTATAGTAGGTATTTCATTATTATTTGCAACAGGGAATTTATCGAAACTACTTTTAAAATTAACAGGCAAAAAAGCCGATGTACATGTAATACATACCATGTTTGGAAATGTAGCTTTTTTGGGGTACCCTTTATTTTCCAGCTTATTTCCGGGAGGCGAAGGTTTATTATATGCCATTATATATCATTTTTCACAGGACATATTCATTTGGACAATAGGTGTTTACACTTTTAATAAACACAAAAGCGGAAGCTTTAAAGAAAGTATTAAACATTTGGTTAATCCGAACACCATATCTTTTACCATAGGCGTTATAATGTTGTTGGTCGGTTTAAAAATTCCGGAATTCTTCTACAAACCTTTATATGAAATGGGGCATACAACAATTTACCTGGCTATGCTTTATATAGGTGCTGTTTTATCGCAAAATCCAATGCTCTCTGCATTCCGCAAGATTGAGATTTATATACTTTCATTTAATAAAATGATTTTGGTACCTGTAATTCTTCTTGTAATTATCTGGATACTCTCATTTTTAGGTATTAACCTTGGAAATACCGCGCGTACCGTATTGGTTATGCAAACAGCAATGCCCTGTATGGCTATGATCGTAGTTTTAGCTAAAAAATATGGTAGTGATGATATTCATGCCACAGAGAATCTTTTTCTGACTACTTTATTGTCATTAGGTATTTTGCCCTTTATTTATTTCCTGGTGCAATTTTTTAATTAAAAAATCATTTTCCCTATAGGGTAAAATGGTTTGAATTAATCTTATTATCGAAAACAGGTAAAATTGTTTGGTTAGTAATGAGGGTTAGTTCATTGTGTAATGATTTAATTCGACTTTGGCCAGTTTAAAAGGCTGGCCAATTTTTAATAAACGGTCAATTAAAATATTGATTAATATTTTGTTAATTTGCTAGTAAATAGATATAGAATATGAACCCTACGGAACAAAAAACACTAAAGCGGATTAAAGAGGGTGATATTAAACAGTTCGAGATTGTTTTTAAAGAATTTTATCAAAGCTTGTGTAATTTTGCGATAAAATATGTAAAAAACATAGAGCAGGCAGAGGAAGTTGTTCAGGATACGTTTTATAACATCTGGAAAAACAGGGCAGAACTTAATATCATAACATCATTTAAATCTTATCTCTATTCGGCTGTAAGAAATAACTGTCTGCAGGTATTACGAGTACGTACTTTGGATATTAAATACGAAAATTATTATAAATCGCATTATAATAACGAAAGCATTGATCCTGTTGATGAGATTAATGCCAAGGAATTGTCAGATGTTATTGATAAAGCATTAAATACTTTACCCGAGCGATGCAGAGTAATTTTTAAAATGAGTCGCGACGATGGTTTTAAATACCACGAAATAGCTGAAAAACTATCTATTTCGATAAAAACAGTAGAGGCTAACATGGGTAAGGCCTTAAAACATTTCAGGATATATCTGAAAGATTACGCTGAAGTAGTGTAAAACTAAAAAATGCATGATGATGAAAACAAAAGACAATATAGATTACTGGAGTTTAATGGCAAAATATTATGCCAACGAGTGCAGTAACGAAGAAGTAAACCAATTAAATAGCTGGATAAGTGAAAATCCGGAAAATGAAATATTGTTTTATCAGGTAAAAGAAGATTTGGAGAATATTAATTTAAGTAAATCAATGAAAAAGGTAAATGTAGATTTGGCCTGGGATAAAGTAAAGAACAGAATACAGGAAACAGAAACAGAAGAGCCAAGTGTGGAAAGTAAAGTAAAAACCTTAACAATATCAAGAGTGTTTAAATATGCTGCAGCTATTGTATTATTAGTTTCAATAGGGTTTTTCGTAACCAAACTGTATCAAAGCTATTCGAAATTAAATGTTTATGCCGAGAATACGGACCAAGGAAAAGTGGTTACTCTTCCTGATGGTTCCAGGGTTACGCTTAATTCCGACAGCAAATTAATTTTTCCTAAAAAATTTGCACAAAACGAACGTAGGGTAAAACTGGAAGGGGAAGCATTCTTTGATGTTTCAAAAAATGCAGAACATCCCTTTATTATTGAAACAAAAAGCGCAGAGGTTAAAGTGTTGGGTACCACATTTAATGTAAATGCCAAATACCCGGGCGATCAGGTTGAAGTATTTGTGGAAACCGGACTGGTGCAGTTATCAGATATTAAAAACACGGAAAACAAAATAATCATTAATCCCGGAGATGTTGGGACTTTTCAAAATACATCCATTTCAAAAAGCCCAAATATGGATGTAAACCGCATGGCCTGGAAAACGAAAGAGCTTGTTTTTAAAGAAAATTATATTCGCGATGTTATAAGTACTTTAAACAGAACTTACAATACTAATATTACATGCAACGACGAAAGTGTCTTAAATTTAAGATACACAGTTACTTTCAGAAATCAGGAAATAGAATCAGTTTTAAATGTAATTGCTGTAACTTTTGATCTTAAAATAGAACAAACAGAAACTGAAATAAAGTTGGTAAAAAAATCTATTTAATACTAAAAATAGCTTAAATTGAGCGTTATTTCTATGATGTAAAGAATGAATTTATACCGAAACAAAATAATAAGCAAATATATCCTTTTAACAGGGATATGTTTGCTTTTTCTTTTTAACGATTTTGTTGTAGCTCAGAGTGATACTTTAATATTCCAAAAAATATCATATAAAGCCAGAAATAAAGTATTGCATAAGGTATTAGATGAAATAAGTATACAAACCGGGTTAGAATTTTCTTATAATTCGGATTTAATCCCAATTAACAGTATTGTAAAAGTAAATGCCGAAAATATTTCCTTAAAAGAATTATTGTGCAGTATCATTGAAGATTCAACGCTTAGTTATAATATTGTTGATAAACAAATAATTATAACACGTAAAAATACTCTTTTTAAATTAAGTCTCACACATAATGTAAGCCGGGAAAACGAATATTTCGATATTGCAGGAAAAGTATTTGATAATACAAGCAAAGAGGTGATGGCTTACGCAAACATTGCTGTATTGGGCAAAAGCATTGGTACAGTAACGAATGAACAGGGCGAATACACTCTGAAAATACCTGATAAGTTGCTGTTTGATACGCTGGTAATTTCTTATATAGGATACAAAAACATATATATTGCGATTAATCAACTTTCCGAAAATAAAAATAATTTTTATTTAACCCCCGACAGTTATTTCATAGATGAAGTAGTAATACGTGGCTATAATGCGAATGAGATTTTAAAGGAAGCAATAAAAAGAATTAACGAAAATTATTATACCGATCCTTATCAAATAACCGCTTTTTATCGCGAATGGGTAAAAAAAGAATCGGATTTGGCAGCTATTACCGAAGCCGTAATTGAAGTATATAAAAGCCCATATTTGGGACCTTTTTCTGACCAGGTTAGGTTATTAAAAAGCCGTAAAAATGAGTATTATGCAAAAAATGATACGCTTGCTTTAAAATTGAAAGGCGGCTTGTATGCCAGTTTATATCTTGACATTATCAAAAATCCATCGGTTTTTTTACAAGCGGAGTATTTATCATATTATAATTATTATGTGGAGGAAATTTTGCCCTATAATGATAAGTTAGTTTATGTAATTTCTTTTAAACCAAATGCATATATTGAAGATTTTGCTTTTGAAGGGAAAATACTGATTGATACCGAAAAGTTAACTATAATCGCGCTTGAGTTTAATGTTACACCCGAAACAATAAATAAAACAGGGCACGAACTGGTTGTTAAGAAAGCTGTTAGAACACAAGTAAAAGCAATATCGGCAAAATATATTATTCACTACAGAGAAATTGGAGACAAAAGCTTTTTAAACTTTGCCAAAGGAGAGCTGGAGTTTAAGGTTAAATACCGTAGAAAACTATTTGCTAAAAATTTTAAAACGATATTCGAATTTGCTTCAAACACAATTGATACATTGCAGGTAGAACGATTCAAAAGGGCAGAAACTATTCCAACACAGAATGTTTTTATCGACGAAGATTTTAATTACGACCACCTGTTTTGGGACGATTACAATTATATAAGCCCCGATAAATCGCTACAAGATGCTATTATTGAGATACAGAGAAAAATCGGTCAGCTAGATCAGTGATTTTATCCTCAAATTTTGATTAAAAATTTGTAATGTGAATAAAATAGGACTAATTTTTGATAACTTTTGCAGTTAAAAATTAGCTTTGTTCAACTTATGATGTAATTTCATTTTAAATTATTAATTCCTATGGTTTATAGTTTATTCAAAAAGTATATTTCGTTTCTCTTTATTTTAACTGTTATTTTAACCGGTTGTAAAAAAGAAGATCAATCGCGCCTGCAAGCCAATTGGTCGGCAAACGACCCAATAGTTATTCCTTATAATATTCGTAAAAACGAAACCAATCTGGGAAATTTAGCTCCAAATCCTTCATTCGAAACAGGCAAAGTATACTACGAAAAAAGTAATGTCAAATCGTTTGATATAAATGGATGGAAAAAAGTAGGTCAAAATATAGAATGGGTAAATATTAATAATCAATTATATACACCAGGTGATGTTAATAGTGGAAATTATGCTGTTAGGATAAAGCGTGATATAGCAGATGAAACAGAATTGACAGGCGACGGAATAATCAGTGATTATATAAAGGTTATTCCCGGAAATTACTCCTTAAAAATGTTTTTAAAATTCGAGAATATATGCCCCAATCAGTCACGTTTAGGAACAAAAATGTACGATGCCATCAATATCAGGTTATTATATTACGATAAAAATAAGCTTGAAATCAGCGGTACACAATTCAATGCTTTTTATCAAAAGAAAATTGATAATTCTTTTAAGGCTTATACTCTAAGTAATTACGAATATATTGACAAGATGGAGTGGGGGCAGATATATGGAAAATCGGCAGGTTTTCCGGTTTTCGATGGCGATATGCCCGACCAGGCTCGATATGTAAAAATATTTATCGGATTAAAAGGCACAGGAACCATGTGGATTGATGATATTGAATTCAGGTTTACTCATCAGAATTTTACTTTACTCGAAAGAATTAAACCATATTTTGATTCTTCATTTACGGTTTATGATCAATTATTTCCCAAGCCAAAATATATCAATGAAAAGCAACCAATAGAAATTTATAATCCGAATGCAGGTTTCCCTATTATTCTGATTCCTGAAAATGCTGATATAAAATTAATTAAACAAGCAGAAATATTGCGTGATAAGATTGCAGAACTCACATCCATAAAAGAAAAAGAGAAAATACAAATTATGTCTTCAGCTAATGGAAACAGCTCAGACCTGGCATTTGTTGTATCATTAGGTCAGAGCGCCCTGTATAAAAAGCACGCCGTTTATTTGCCCGATTCTATTTTAAGTAAATATAATGGTGCCTATTATATTTATCAGCACGAAAACATTCAAAATACTGTTTTTATTAATGCTTTGTGTAATGAAGGATTTCAGAATGCCATAAATACTTTTTGCCAGTTAATTGATAGTAAAAACGGAATGTATTACGCTGTCAATATTTTGGATTATCCTGATTTTGAGCAGAGAGCATATTTCGTTGAATCGTTTATTGGCACAAAAGAACAGTTTTTAAATACAATAGAATTATTGGGCAGCTATAAATTATATACTTATTATTTGGAAGATTATGGGGCACAATGCAATAATTTTTACCCATTTAACACATTTACTGATATTCAGGAGTATACCAGTAATTACAAATTAGGTGTTATTTATGATCTGAATAAAAGGGAGGGTATAAAAACTGATTATATCCTTAAATCTCTTCAAAATAATCAAATAAACTCAGCATTAATAAAGGGAAATTATTATCAGTCGTATAATGGAAATAATCCGGATCATTTAGAATATTTTCCGGTTAATAACATGCATAAACCTTTGCATGAAGAACATTTTGAATTAATAAACGAGTTAAATAAGAAAACATCAAACCACGCTGCTAACATTGAATTTATGTCGCCCTGGAGTAATTTGCAGCAGATAAATATGGGACACGGGGAAGCTGAAATTTATTACCGCTATTTAACAAGTAATATACCTGAAGAAATCAATTATTACTGGACTGGTGATAATTATTGCGCTTTAACAATTGATTACGCCCGCATTTTTCGTTTTAAAGAAATTTCGGGTAAAACACCTGTTTTTTTTGATCATAGTTTGTTAGCTAAAGAATACAGGTTTAAATCAGAGATAACAACAAACTATTATGCTGGTAAAATCAGGACCTTATCCTTATTTGAACCATATAATCTGGATTTATATAAAGGATTTATTAAGGATTGTGAAAATAATAAAATACTTGTGTACACTGGTGAACTTTCTGAGTTTCGTTTAATACAGTTGTTAACTGCTACTGATTTTTTATGGAATACCAAAGACTATGTGCCGGAAAAATCTTTGTGGGTAATACTTAACCGATTATATGGCAGAGATAATGCCCTTCAGCTTTTAATTTTTAACGATGCATATTATGGATTAAAAGAAATAGGAAAGAAAATTGAATTGCAAGGGACACAAAACAAAAGCATACGAATAGCCAATAATTTCGAAAAAGAACTAAATAAAGCTTATGATGCCCTAAGGAATAACCTGAATAACAAAGAATTATTAAATGAAATAGAACAGCATAAAAACGAAATCTTAAATTATTATAATGATTTACTGATAGATGAAAATTAGTGAAGAAAAACTATAGAAAACAATTTTTAATACAGTTAAAATAATTAGTTTTGTAGCCAAATTTTTGCAGGATGAGAGAAGAGTTTGAAGATATTTTCCGTGATGAAGAATACAGCGATCTTGTAAGCCGTTACGAAGAGATGCTTAAAAAGGATGTAAAATATTTTTTTGATGTTTACGAGTTCGAAAATATTATCGATTATTATATTGACACCAATAAAGCAAACCTGGCATTGAATGCTATACGTTATGCTTCGCAGCAACATCCTTATTCATCGATACTTCAATTAAAAAAAGCACAAGTTTTAGTAGAAAAAGGATTGGCTAAACAAGCCCTTCAGATTTTAGACGAGATTGAAAAGATTGAATCGTCAAACAGCGATTTTTATTTACTTAAAGGAAATGCGTTAAATATAATAGGGCGGTATAACGAAGCAGAAAAAAATTTCGACATAGCTATTCAGTTATCGTACGACGATAAGGTGGATGTTATACATGCCGTAGCACAGTCCTTTGAACAAATCGGGCGTTATAAAACAGCTATTAAATATTTACTGGAAGCTTTCCGCTACGATAATCAGAACATAAGCTTACTTTATGATATAGGTTATTCGTACGAGAAAATAGGGCAAATAAATAAAAGCATTGAATATTATAACTTATTTCTCGACCAAGACCCATTTTCAGAAAATGCTTGGTATAATCTGGGAATAATTTATTATAAAGCTGAAAAATACGATAAAGCCATAGAATCATACGAGTTTGCATTAGCAATAAATCCCGATTTTTCGCTTGCATATTTTAATTTAGCAAATGCTTATTCCGAAAAAGGCGAATATCACAAAGCAATACTTAATTATAAAGAGTATATGCAATACGATGGTGAGAGTGTAGAAATTCTGACTTATATCGGTGATTGTTACGAAAGCATTGGCGAATTTGACATGGCGTTAAAATATTTCGATCAGGCTATAGCCCGAGATAACTATTTTGCCGATGCATTTTATGGAAAAGCCAATGTTTTGTTTCGCATGGATAAAGTGCAACAAGCGCTTCCGCTAACCGAAAAAGCCCTTCTTATTGATGATTTAAATCCTGAATATTACTTTTTATTGGGAAATATTTATAATGAGCTAAGGGAAAACAAAAAAGCCCTAACAGCTTTTAAAAAGGCTTATGAACTCGATCCTTACGAAATGGATTTTATTTTATCCTTATCGGAAGCGTTAGCAGAGCAAAATAAATTTAAAGAAGCTTTAAAACTGTTAATAGAAGCAAAAAAAGACCATTACAACCAGGCAGAGGTATATTACCGTATTTCAGGTTGTTATTTTGGGCTAAATAAAATAAAAGAGGCAGTGGAATATTTTGAGCACGGATTGAAAATTAATCCTAAATTATATATTGATATTTTAATTATTCATCCGCATGCATTGGAAAATAATGAGCTTAATAATTTGCTTGACAAATATTTTTTAAATAAATAACTAAAAATAAATAATAGTAAGTAAAAACGAAAACCATCTTATTCGATACGTTTTCGTTTTTTTATGAATAAAAAGTTAAAACAAATGAGATCTTTTATTAAAACACATATAATTTTTGCTTTAAAGGGATTTGCAATGGGAGCGGCAAATGTAATCCCGGGTGTTTCGGGAGGTACAATTGCTCTTATTACAGGTATTTTCGAGCGTTTAATACTGGCTATTAAGTCTTTTGATGCCGTTGCAATAAAACTTTTTTTCACCGGTAAAATAAAAGATTTTATTAAACATACCGATTTATATTTTCTGATTTCGGTGTTTTTTGGGATGATTGTCAGTGTAGTTAGCCTTGCAAAGCTGTTGGAATTTTTATTTGCTGCATATCCAGTTTTTGTGTGGTCGTTTTTCTTTGGACTTATTTTGGCTTCAGTATATTATGTAGGTAAAACCATTGAAAAATGGAAAATTAGCGTGATTATAACCTTTATAATAGGAGCAGCTTTTGCAGTTCTTATTTCGATGCTTAATCCGGCAACACAAAACGATTCGTTCTGGTATCTTATAATATGCGGTGTTGTAGCTATTTGCAGTATGATATTGCCGGGTTTATCGGGTTCATTTGTGCTTATTTTATTGGGTAACTACGAATTGGTGATGATACAAGCTGTAAGCAATTTTGATTTTCATATTTTAATACCTGTTGCTATTGGTGCTGTAGTTGGGTTAATTGCTTTCTCGCATATTTTATCGTGGATATTTAAAAAATATAAAGATCAGACAATTGCCATATTAACAGGATTTATTCTGGGATCGTTAAGTATTTTATGGCCATGGAAAGATGCCATTTATAAAATAGATGTTAACGGAGATTATATCCTGAATAAAGGAGAAAGAATTATTCAGGGATATTCAAAATTTTTGCCCGAATCGTTTACGAATGAAGTAATAATTGCTATATTGCTCATGATAATTGGAATAATTAGTATTGCAGTAATTGAAAAATTAGCTAACCATAATAATTAATGCGCTTTTTTGGATTAATAGGCAAAAAATTAGAACACTCATTCTCGCCCGAATATTTCAAAAAAAAATTCGAAAAGGAAGGTATCTCAGGCGTTTATTATCAATTGTTCCCGCTTCAGAATATAGATCAGTTTAATCAGCTTATTACCGATTATACTGAACTTTTCGGATTAAATGTTACCATTCCGTATAAACAGGAGATTATTCCATTTTTAGATGAAATAGACACCAATGCGAAAGAAATTGGAGCTGTTAATACGATAAAATTTAACCGGAGTAATAACAAACTGTGCCTAAAAGGCTATAATACTGATTATTTAGGCTTTCTGGAAAGTATTAAACCTTTGTTAAAACCATATCACACCAAAGCACTTATTTTAGGCACCGGAGGAAGTTCTAAAGCTGTTGAGTATGCATTTAAGATATCGGGCATCGAAACCTTAAAGGTTTCAAGGGAATCAAAAGGTAATAATATAATTACTTACCAGGATATAAATCCCGCATTAATAGACGAATATAAAATTATAGTAAATACAACACCTCTCGGCATGTACCCTAATACAGAGGCATTTCCGGACATTTCTTATCAACATATAAAGGAGGGGCATTTGGTTTACGACTTAATTTATAACCCCGAAACTACACAGTTTTTAGCTAAAGCAATGCAAATGGGAGCTATTGTTAAGAATGGTTTAGAAATGCTGGAAAAACAAGCTGAATATGCCTGGAAAATATGGAATAATATTCCATTTTAAGGCATTCACTTAAAATAATTACCTTTTATTCTACTGGTTTATTTTTGAAAACTTGTTGTGAAACACATTTTTATATGATAATATTCATTGTGATTATCATGCAAAAAAGTGTTTTTTGCCTTACCTTTGTTACAAAAATATTATTAACATAAACAATTGATATACAATGAATTTATTAGATCAAATAAAAGAGAGTGCAAAAAAGCATAACAAACGAATTGTTTTACCGGAATCAACAGAAGAAAGAACATTACAAGCTGCTGATATTATCATAAACGAAAGTCTTGCGCAGGTTATTTTAACAGGAAACCCTGTAGAAATTAAATCACTTGCACAAAAGCTTAATTTAAAAAATATCGAAAAAGCTACTATTATTGATCCAAAAAATCATGCAAAGAAAGATCAGTATATAGATCTTATGGTTGAGCTTCGTAAAAGCAAAGGTTTAACTCGCGAAGAAGCAGCTAAACTGGTTGAAGATCCATTGTATTTAGCTACTATTATGATTAAAAGCGGCGATGCTGATGGTGAAGTTGCCGGAGCTGAAAATGCAACGGGAGATGTGTTACGCCCTGCTTTCCAGTATGTTAAAACAAAACCCGGTATTAGCGTTGTTTCAGGTGCATTCTTAATGATCTTAAAAGATAAGGAATTTGGCGAAGATGGTTTAATGGTTTTTGCGGATTGTGCGGTACATCCAAATCCGACCGAAAAAGAACTGGCAGAAATAGCAGTAGCAACCGGAGCTACCACAAGGGCAATTGCAGGAATTGAGCCACGAATTGCTATGCTAAGTTTCTCAACCAAAGGAAGTGCAAAACACGAAATGGTTGACAAAGTTGTAAATGCAACCAGAATAGCAAAAGAAATGGATCCATCCTTAAAAATTGATGGCGAATTACAAGCTGATGCTGCAATTATTGCATCTATTGGTCAGAAAAAAGCTCCCGGAAGCGAAATTGCCGGTAAAGCTAATGTTTTAGTATTTCCAACCTTAGAAACCGGAAATATTGCATATAAGCTGGTTCAGCGTTTAGCTCATGCTGAAGCTGTTGGCCCGGTATTACAGGGTATGGCAGCTCCAATTAACGACCTTTCAAGAGGGTGTTCAGTTAGCGATAT
>Ga0209607_1002028_pt1 | contig 16567 bp, 16 predicted proteins | sample AD_UKC117_MetaG_FD_184413 | JGI IMG/M metagenome (GOLD analysis project Ga0209607, IMG submission 184413) | Active sludge microbial communities of municipal wastewater-treating anaerobic digesters from Hong Kong - AD_UKC117_MetaG (SPAdes)... | ecosystem: Engineered > Bioreactor > Anaerobic >... | reverse complement strand
CGGAAAGTGCACCCAGGACAGACCCGAGTCGTAGCACGCGCCAAGGAACTCCGGAATCGGGACCGACGCCGGATCGTGTTCGGCCACCACCGCGCGAGCCAGTTCCGCGACCCGGTCGGCGTCGTCGGCGCTGGAATCACTCTGCCCCATTCAGCCACGATAGAACGCCGCGGCAGTGAACCGACTGGGCCCCCGCGGGTGGGTTCGCGTGCTATGAGATATGCGTATGGGTCGCGGTAAGGCAGTTCCGGTTCCCGGCGCGCCCCGGACCAAGGTCGGGGCGCTGGTCCTGGTCACGGTCGCCTACGTGGTCGCCGTTGCGGTGGCCGCGGTCTGGCTGGCCTGGGGGCCGCGCACCGGCGCGCTGTGGCTGGAAACCCTGATCGCCGACGTGCTGGCCACCCTGGTGGTGTTCGCGTTCAGCCGGGCCTACCGCAACTCCAGTTTCTACGACGCCTACTGGAGCGTGGTCCCGCCGCTGCTGTTCGGTTACTGGTGGTGGCAGGGACCCGTGGGTCTGCACGGTCCGGGGGCGTTGCGGTGCTGGCTGCTGGCGGTGCTCATCGGCTACTGGTCGGTGCGGCTGACGGCCAATTGGGTGCACGGGTTTGCCAGCCTGCACCACGAGGATTGGCGCTACCCGATCCTGCGCCAGGGCGCCGGGCGTTGGGAGTTCGCGGCCGACCTGTTCGGCATTCACCTGTTTCCCACCCTGCAGGTGTTCGTCGGGATGCTGCCGGTCTACCTCGCCGTGACCCGTCCCGGGGAAGGCTGGCAGTGGTTGGTGTGGGCGGCCTTTGTGGTCGGGATGGCGGCCGTGACGGTCGAGCTCGTCGCCGACCTCCAGATGCGCCGCTTCGTCGCCGGGTGCCGGCCCGGGGCGGTGATGGCCACCGGCCTGTGGGCGTGGTCGCGGCACCCCAACTACTTCGGTGAAATCGGGTTCTGGTTCTCCCTTGCACTGGTCGGCGTTGCCGCCTCACCGGATGATGCCTGGTGGCTGTTCGCGGGGGTGGGGTTGATGGGCGCGATGTTCCTCGGCGCCAGCATTCCGATGATGGAGAAGCGCAGCCTGCAGCGCCGCCCCGACTACCAGGACGTCATCGACCGCGTTCCGCGGCTGGTGCCCCGCCCGCCCCGCGCGGTGCCCCGGTGAGTCCGAAACGCCGCCCGAGGGCGGTGATCGCCGGTCTCGGGGACAGCGGGCTGCTCACCGCGATCCGGCTGGCCCGTTTTGCTGACGTGGTCGGTATCTCAGTCAAGCCGGGTCTGCTCAGCGGTCAGGAACTCGGCCTGCGGCTGACCCAGCCGGGACAGTGGGCCCGTGACTACTGGGTTCCGTTTGACCGCTACCGGGCGCTGGACCGGGTGCGCACCGTTCAGGCCGAGCTGACCGGGCTCGACTTGTCGCGGCGCGAAGTCCATGGTCGTCGTCGGAACGGCACCGTGATCGCCGAACCTTTCGACGCGCTGGTGATCTCGACCGGTGTAAGCAACGGGTTCTGGCGTCGACCCGACCTGCAGACCCCGGCCGAGGTCGCCGCGGATCTCGCCGCGACCCACGAGCGGCTGGCGGGCGCGGGGTCGGTGGCGGTGATCGGCGGGGGCGCGGCGGCGGTGAGCGCGGCGGCGAATGTGGCCGAGCGCTGGCCGGATACCCGGGTGGATCTGTACTTCCCCGGCGACCACCCGCTCGCGGGGCATCACCGGAGGACGTGGGAACACCTGCGGCGCAGGTTGATCCGGCTTGGGGTCGGTCTGCATCCGGGCCGCCGCGCCGAGGTCCCGGATGGTTTCGGCTGCGACGCCATCACCAGCGGCGAGGTGCGGTGGAGCACCGGCCAGTCGGCGGTGCACGCCGACGCGGTGGTGTGGGCGATCGGTCGGACGCGGCCCAACACCGGCTGGCTACCGCCCGAGCTGCTGGACCAGTACGGCTTTGTCATCGTCACGCCCGAACTGCGGGTGCCGGGTCACCGGGGGGTGTTCGCCGTCGGTGACATCGCCGCGACCGACCCGCTGCGGTCATCGGCGCGCAACCGTGCCGATGCGCTGCTGGCCCACAACATCCGCGCCGAGTGGGAGGGCCGGCCACTGCGCAGCTACACACCGCCCGGCCGGCGGTGGGGTTCGGTGATCGGGCCCCAAACCGACGGGTTGGAGGTGTTCACCCCCAACGGGCGGCCGGTCCGGCTGCCGGCGTGGTCGGTGCGGGCGGTACTGATGCCGTGGGTCGTCCGGCGCGGGATCTATCACGGGGTCCGGAATAATGACCCCCTGAGTTAGCGGGTTCCTGGGTTCGGCCCGATCCCTCACGCCCGATCACGGCGTGGCCGTCCACCCGATGGCCCCGTTGATCCCAAGCGCCGAGGGCGGCGGCGCCCAGAGCCACGATCGACCCGCCGAGCAGCATCCCGCCGATGACATCGCTGAAGGTGTGGGCGCCGGTGTACAACGCGAGGAATGCCACGAACACCACACCCGACACCGCCGCCGTCGCCAGCACCGTTCTGGAAGTGCGCCCGGCCGCGGCGCCTAGGCATACCGCGATCAGCCCGAGCAGGGCGGCGGCACCGGTCACGTGGCCGGACGGGTAGGAGTGCTGATAGTGCTCCAAAGGAGCCGTCGTGGCGGTGCGTCCGATGACCGCCTTCAGTGTCCCCTCGACCGCGGCTCCGAGGCCTACCCCGCCGGTCACCAACAGTGCCGGCAACACCGAGCGTGCCCGCAGAGAGAGCAACGTGCCGCTGATCGCCGCGATGACCAGGACGTGCAGCGGCCGGCCGATGTAGCCGAACACGCCGCCGGCTTCGGCGTCGCGTCGTCGGGTCCGATGGGTGTCGAACCAGTCGGCGACGAAAGTGTCGGCGGCTGAGCACCACTCGGCGTTCAGGGACAACGCCAGTGCCGCGAGGAGGCCGGCCAACCCGGTGGCGAGCAGGACCAGCCCGCGGTTGCCGCGCGTGATCGTCGCGGCCGTGAAGAGGATCACGGCCACGCTGATCAGGGCGGTCACGGTGAGGTCGATAGTCGTCCATTCTGGTGGGCTCACCCCCGGCGGGCGAGCCAACCCGCCGAGTGGCCCGGTGCCGCTACGGCGGCGGGGGCAGCGGCTCGGGCGCCGGTGGGGGTGGCGGCGGAGGTTCCGGCGCCGGGGGAGGTGGCGGCGGAGGTTCCGGCGCCGGTGGTGGTGGCGGCGGTGGTTCCGGCGCCGGGGGAGGCGGTGGGGGCGGTGCCTCGGGCGCCGGTGGTGGTGGCGGCGGCGGTTCCGGCGCCGGCGGAGGGGGAGGCGCGAAGGCCGGGATCGTTATCGGCGGCAGCCCCGGGATGTTGATGATGTTCACACCCGGCGGTGGCGGGGCCTCCGCCGGTGGGGGTGGTGGCGGCGCCTCGTGGTAGTCGTCGTATCCGCTGTTGTAGTCGTTGTAGACCGGTGCGGGTGCCCGGTACACGGGAGGCGGCGGGGCGACACCGTTGCTGGTGTTGATCGTGATGACCGAACCGGGCAGAACCTGGCCGCTGGGCGTGGTGCCGACGACCGAGCCCAGCTTCGCGGTGCTGTTGACCGGGGTCGGCTGTTCGGCGACTCCGAACCCGGCGTCCTTGATGCGTTTGATGGCCGCGGCGAGATTGAGGCCAACGACGTTGGGGATGGCGATCGCCGGGGCGCCGTCGACGTAGCGCGGGTCGGTCGGTGGCAGCGCGACCGGGCCGAAGGCGGTGGCGATCGGGTTCATTGCCAGGAACCAGGTCTGCGCCGGCGACGTGCCGCCGTAGAGGTTCCCGCTGCCCCCGCATTTGCGCAGCGGGAACGCGCATAACGCCGCGGGCTTGGGAGAGTCGTCGAAGACGTAACTCGCGGCGGCCAGCTGATTGGTGTAGCCCAGGAATCCCGCCGACCGGTGCGATTCGGTGGTGCCGGTCTTGCCCGCCATCGGAAGGCCCCAGCCGACCGAGCCCGCCGCGGCGGCACCGGTGCCCATCGTGGTGTCCTTCGCCAGCGCGTTCGTCAGCGTGTTGGCCAGGCCCTCCGGGACCGCCTGCTCACACGGCGCGGTCGGGATCGCGACCTCATTGCCGTTGCGGTCGAGCACCTTCTCGATGGGGCTCGGGGGGCACCAGGTGCCGCCGGAGGCCAGGGTGGCCGCCACATTGGACAACTCCAGGGCGTTGACCTCGAACGGACCCAGAGTGAACGAGCCGATGTTCTCCCGCTTGACGTAGTCGGCCAGACTCTCGTCGCTCTTGGGAACATAGGCGCGGGCGGTGCCGGGTTCGGCGTAGGACCGCAGGCCCAAGCGCACTGCGATGTCGACGGTAGGGCCGACCCCGACCTGTTGAATCAGCTTCGCGAAGGCGGTGTTGGGCGACAACGCCAGCGCGTCGGTCATGCTCATCGGACTGCGGTAGCCGGCCGCGTTTTTCACACACCATGTCCTCGGGGGGCATCCGGGGGTGCTGCTGTCGCCCAGCCCCTTGGCCTGGAAGAACGGCGGAACGTCGAGCATGGCGTTGATCCCCATCCCCATGTCCAACGCGGCGGCGCTGGTGAAGATTTTGAAGATCGACCCGGCGCCGTCGCCGACGAGGGTGTAGGGCTGGGGCTGCACCGTCTGGCCGGCCTCGAGTTTCAAGCCGTACCCGCGATTGTCGGCGATGGCGAGGACGCGATGGGACTCTTTGCCGGGCCGGATCACGCTCATCACGCTCGCGACGCTGTCCAGGGTGGGGCTGGCGACGGCGTTGATCGCCCTTTTCACGCTCTCCTGCACCTTGGGGTCCAGCGTCGTCTTGATCAGATAGCCCTTTCGCGCGACGTCCTCATTGCTGATCCCGGCCTTAGCCAGGTATTCCAGGGCGTAGTCGCAGAAGAAGGCGCGGTCGCCCGCGGAGATGCAGCCCTGGGGGAGCGGCGTCGGCTTCGGCAGGATTCCGAGCGGCTCCTCCTTGGCGGCGCGCAGTTGGTCGGCCAAGTCGGGCAGGTTCCCGATCATGGTGTCCAGAACGAGGTTGCGACGGTCCAGTGCGCCCTGCGGATTCGTGTACGGGTTCAGAGCGCTGGTCGACTGGACCAGTCCGGCCAGCAACGCCGCCTGTTGCCAGTTGAGCTGTGCCGCATCGATTCCGAAATAGACACGTGACGCGGACTGCACACCATAGGCGCCGTTGCCGAACGGAACCAGGTTCAGATAGCGGGTCAGGATCTCCGGTTTGGTCAGCGATTTGTCCAGTGCCAGGGCCATTCGGATGTCCCGCAGCTTGCGGGCCGGGGTGCTCTCGATCGCCGCCGCGCGCTCGGCATCTGTCCGAGCGGTCACCAGCAGGTTGAAGTTCTTGACGTACTGCTGCTCGATGGTCGATCCGCCCCGGGCGTCATCGGCGCCCTTGAGGAACCCGGCCAACCCGGTGAGGGTGCCCTGCAGGTCCACCCCGTTGTGATCGGCGAACCGCTTGTCCTCGATCGAGACGATCGCCAACTTCATGGTGTCCGCGATCCTGTCGGCGGGCACCTCGAAGCGGCGCTGAACGTATAGCGCCGCGATGGGCTTGCCGGCGGCATCGACCATCAGCGAGACCGCCGGAACCTCGCCGTCGAGGATGTCTGCGGAGCCGCGGGTCACCAGGTCGGAGGCATGGTTGCTGGCCATTCCGGCGGTCCCCGCCACCGGAAACAGCAGCGCCGCCGTCAAGACCCCGGCGAGCAGGCAGAACAATGCCAGCTTGCCGACGGAAGCCTGGGTCGGTGGATATCGGTCCGACATGCCGCTAACCCTAGGCCCGCCGATATCTGCGGCTCAACGCGAGCATCGGACTCTGGTGAACGTCTCGCATGTTGCTGACTGTCTCTGTCAAGGCGCCGTTGTGACGACGATCCCGTCCTCATCACTGAAGGCCAGATCACCTGGAATGAAATCTGCTCCGCCAAGACTGACGATGACATCTCGTTCGCCAGCACCGGACTTAGCACTTTTTCGCGGGTTTGTTCCCAGTGCTTTGATGCCGATGTCGAGGGTTGCCAGCGTTGCGGCGTCGCGGACCGCACCGTTGACGATCAGCCCGGCCCATCCATTAGAGCGGCCCAGTTCGGCGATGACGTCGCCGACCAGCGCGGTGTGCAGCGAGCCGGCTCCGTCGATGACCAGGACGCGGCCCGATCCCGGTTCGGACAGGACGGACTTCAGCAGCGCGTTGTCCTGGAAGCAACGGACCGTGGTGATCGGACCCACGAAGCGGGTGCGACCGCCGAACTGGCGGAACTGAACGTCACAACTGCGGACGTCGGGGCCGATGTCGTCGACGAGGTCGGCCGTCGGCCGGAACACCACCTGCACGGGTCAGCCGCGGCGGAATCGGTTCAGCACCATCGCCACCAGGCCCAGGGCCGCCAAGCCGATCGACAGCGGGAGACGCGGCCGCCCGCCGTCCTGTGCGCGGGCGGCGGGCACGGGCTTGCCGGCATCGCGGGGCGGGGTCTTGATCGGTGCCGGGGTATCCCGCGCCGCGTTCGCTCCAGAGGTCAGCGCCGCGTGCGTGGGCGCGGCCTCCAGGGCCGGGGACTGATGGCCCGGTTCGAGGGCGGGTGTCGGCGGGGTCTTCTTGGCGGGCGCCGCCGTCATTTTCTTGGCAGGAGCCTTCTTGGCGGGCGCTTTCTTGGTGGGCGACTTGCGGGCGGGAGCCTTTTTCGCGACCGCACCGGCGGGGGCCTTTTTGGCGGGCGCCTTCCTGGCCGCCGCTTTCTTGGCGGGCACCTTCTTGGCCGCCGCTTTCTTTGCGGGAGCCTTCTTCGCCGTACCCTTGGCCGGCGCGGGCTGGGTCGCCCCGGCGTTGTTCTCAGGCCCGTCCTGCGGGTCTGCCATCTGGCGCTCCTTCATGTCCTACGCAGCGTGCCGCGGCGTGTCGGTGCCGGGTTGACACCATCATGCCAGGCACTGGTCCCGCGATTGGCGGCGCAGTCCCCACGCCGCCGCGGAGGTGACTAGTGCTGAGGCTCTAATTGCTCATGGCCACAGAGGAATTCGCTTACCGTCGATCCCCGCGTCTCGGGTGTTTCCGCGCCCGCTGTCACCGTGAAGGCCAAGAGGGGCGACGACGTGAGCTTTTGTGCAGTTCGCCGTGCCCGGGCTGGCCGGACCGCGGACCCGGGGCCCGCGCTAGAGAACTCCGAGTCGGACCATGATGTCGGCGTCGATCCCGTCGAGTTGTTCGCTGATGGAGCTCTGGGCGGAGCGTCGGCTCGGACCGGGCATGTTCTCGGCCGCGGCGACGGCCGCCGAGAGCGCGGAAAGCCGATCGGCGACGGCGGCCACAAACTGTTTGGTCTCCGCGTCCTTGGGATTGCGGTCGGCCACTTGGCGCAGCGACTTCTCGGCTCCGGAAATCCGCGCCGACAGCCGGCCGCCCTGTCCGGAGAACTGACCGAGTTGGGTCAGCGGGACGCCCAGTCGATCGGCGCGGCGCTCGTCGATCACGCCACGCGCCGCCATCGCGGCCCGGTAGGCGATCGGCACGACGACCGGCGCCAACAGCCGGGAGGCCGTCAGAGTGCGGCGGATCCGGCCCGGCGCCAGCAACTTCCCTTCGCGGGCGGTCTGTAGTTGTGCCTCGGCCACTTTCACGGCGGTCCGGTCGATATCGCGCTGGGCCTTCAGTTGGGCGCGAATCGCCTTGTTCTCCGCTCGCTCGGCCGCCCTGATGCGTTTGCGCTCGGTCTTGGCGGCGAGTTTGGCCTCCATCTTCGCCTCCATCTTGGCCTTGGCCTTCAATGCCCGGGCCTCGGCACGCCTGGTCGCGCGGCTCTTCCGCTTGCTGAACAGGCCCATCGCGGCTGCCTTTCGGTAGATGGCGGGTGGTCGGCTCCCTGTGGAGTGGACCGGCGGGCTCAACCCTAGCGCTCGGACTCGTATCGCCTGGTCCAAGGTGCGATTTCGCGACCTGCGGATATGCCACAATTGGAACATCTCCGCAAACCCAGCGCCCACGGGGTGCCCGCTCCTGTCGAGGAATGCTCGTGAACCGGTCGCGACGGCGCGCCACGGTGATCACTTGGGCGATCGCCGCGAGCGTGCTGCACGGCGGGGCGGGCCTGGCGGTGGCGGGGGTCGCCGCGGCGGATCCGGCGGCATCCGGGGAACCCGCAGGCGACCGGGGCGGTGCCGAACGCGTTCGCCACGAGGGTGCTGATAGGGACGCCCGATCGACCGGTACCGCGGTCGTTACGCGGCGGCCGCAGGCCCGACGGACCGCTCTCGGGCCGGCCGAGACGGTCCGGGTCGGTTCGCGGGGCCGACGCGATTCGGTGCCGCAGACGCATCCGGCGACCGGTGGCCCCGCCGGGGAGGTGCCCGCGGAGTGGCCCTGCCCATGGTGGCCGATCATCTGGCCGGACATTCATCCGCCACCGCGCGCCGCCCACGATCCCCGCGGTTTCACCCCCGCCGAGAACGACGGTTTCCCGCTGGCCCTGGCCGCGGCGTATCCGGCAGGGGTCCTCGCTCCCCTACCCGGCTTCGGACCCAGGGCACCCGGTGAGTACTTCGTCGATCTGACGCCGGTGACAGCCCAACCCCCGGATGCTGCAGCGGGCGCCTCGGTGGGGCCGGCCCTGGGGGCTTCCGTCCCGCTGGCCGGACCTCCGGCGGCCCCGCCGAGGGTGGCACCGCTGTCCGGGCCGCCCGGCCCTTCCGTTGACGCGCCACCGCCCCTCCGGCCGGACTCGCTCGGCAAACCGTCGGAGTCGGTGCTGCCCGGCTATCAGGAAGCGCTGCGGGCAGCCGACATCGGAGTGCTGGCAGCAGCCGCCCTGCCCGGCCTCGCCGCGATCGCGGGTTTGACGGCACTCGGGGGATTCCTCGGTTACCGCCAGGCCCGGGCCGGCTACCTGTTGCGTGCAGCCGGCGCTGGCAGGTTCCTCCAATGACCGCCGACCGGCGGGTCACCCGAGCGGTGAACGATGTCCTGGCCCTCGCGCCGAGGCGCGGCGAGGTCAACCTGGCCGCGCTGGTGGCCGCCGTCGGCGCCGACCGCGAGCGTCCGATCGAGGTGAGTACGGCCGAACTGCCGCCGGGTGTCTCCGGGCAGTGGCGTCAATACGCCGACCATGATGAGTTCCTGATCCAGGATGGGCTGCCCACCGTGGACCGGACTTTGGCCCACGAACTCGGTCATCTCGTTCTCGGGCATGACGGCATACCGGTGGCCGAGGCCGCCCGGGAATCGGTCGTGTTCGCCGGCGACGATCTGATCGGGTACATGCTCAACCAGCGCACCGGCTGCATGGGGCCGGGTGGGGAGGATGTCGAGCAGCAGGCCGAGGACTTTGCGGCGCTGCTGCTCTACCGGCTCGGCCGGCTGCGGAGCGACAGGTCATCGATCGCGCAGGTTCGCCTCGGAGAGGCGTTTGGTTGATCGTCTGGGTCATCGCGGGTCTATTGGGGATGGCGACCGGGCTGCGGATCGGGTGGGCGTTGGTCAATCAGCAGTCAGTGGTCAGCAGCGCGATGATCGTCGCGCTGGGCAGCCTGGCCTTGGTCGCGGTGCTGAATTGGCCGCCGCTGACCCTGCTGGTGGACACTGCGCTTCGCTGGCCGAACATCTCCGTCGGCTTGAGTCAGATGGCGCTGGTCGTCTCCGCGGCCGGAAGCTGCGTCATGATCACCTCGGTCGCGTCCACCCGCAGACCCGAGGTGACTCGGCGGCTCGCGATCTTTCAATACGTGCTGGCGGCCGTGATCGCGGCCCTCACCCTGGCGCTGTTCATGATCGGCGAACGCCAGCCCGAGATGGCCCCGGCGGAGTATCTGTCCCGTAACCTCGGCACGCCGAACACGGCGCTGGACTGGCTGGTGCCTCTGCTCTATGTGCTGCTGGCCCTCACGCTGGTGTCGTGGGTCGGTCTCCGGCTGTCCAATTCAAGCCGCCGTGGGCGGGCGCTGTTCCTTTTCACCGCTGGTATCGCCCTTATCGTCGCGGCCAGCGCGTTCGTCCTCATTCGCGCGGTGAGCACCCAGGCGGCCGCGTATCTGGTCGGCGTCGGTACGGCGGCCACGCTGCTGCTGTGCGCGATGGCAATCGTTGCGGCGGGTGCTCTGCTGCCATCGGTCGAGGACTGGATCGGCGCCCGTCGTGAACTGCGCCTCATCGAGCCGTTGCGGCGGGAGATGGAAAGCCGACATCCTGACATCGGAATCGGCGTGCGGCCCCGCGGGCCATTGGTCTACCGAGTCGCCGAGCGGCTTTCGCTGATCTCCGACGCGCTCTACCTCGAAGGCGCCGAGGCCCGCCGCAACGGCGGAGGCCACGCCGAAGGGGAGGATCCGCCCGCCGGCATGGCGCCCGCCGACCAGGCCCGTGCTGTCGCGGGGTGGATCGGCGCCGGATCGGCACGCGCGGTAGAGGCCTTTCCCGGGCGGCGCTGGCTCCGCCAGCCAGCCGACTGTTCAGACCGCGAATGGATTCTGGAGATTGCGCGCCAATACCGCGCACTCGATCGCCGCGCCAGCGAAGGAGTCAGTTCGTCGGGCGAAACGGGTGGGAAGTAGCGGTCAGGCGTCGAGGTGCTCGCGCCGACGCAATTCGTCGACCTTTTCCACGACGTCCTGCTGGGCCTCCGGTGATAGGCCCACCGTGCGGGCGGCGATCCGCCGGACGCCCTCATCGCGCATGTTCGCCAGCCAGGTCAGTTCTTTGTCCAGCTTTTCGTAGTACTCGTCGTCGGTGAAGAACTCGGGCTTGATCCGGAAGAAGTTGGCCAGCGCGGTCATGGTCGCCGCAGACGGGTTGGTGCGGTTGCCTGAGCGGAGTTGCGAGAGGTACGGGGCCGACATGGTGATTCCCTCGGCTTTGAGGTGCGCGATCACCTCCGCTGAGGTGTGCGGGCCCCGGCCGGGTGGGTACACCGTGTCGAACAGGCGGTTGAGTCGCGCTGCGAACGTTGTACTCATTCAATAACCTCCAGATGCGGCATTCGCCGTAACAACCCTCGCTGTATTTGCTGATTAATGTAGCGGTAGTTCCACGAACAGCCAAGTGCAAACTCCGAAACGCCGACAGATCCGCGCCATATTCGCGACTCTGCATACGTACCGGGGGGGTTCGTTGCGGCATTCGTCGCTTGCCGACCTGCGGAAAAGAATTGAATTTCAGGCCAATGGTCGGCTTGGGGCGGGAATATCGCGGGAGGGGCACGGGCCTACCCTCCGGCATTGTCGAGCAACCTCGGATTGATCCGCCGCCGCCCGCAACGCGATTTGCTGAATTTGCTCAGGAAAAGCTCAGGTTCTGCTCAGGTTTCAGCCCGGTTGATGACGTGGGCCGCTGTCAGGCGGCTAGCAGCATGGCAAGAATCGCCGTATCGGGGTGGCTGATCGGGTCGACGCCGACCCGGCTGACCATGTTGGTGACCGTCCCATCGGCCTCGGCCTCCACCCACGCGGCCCGGTGTTCCAGGCCGAGGTGCGGCAAGCCTGGGAGCAAAACGCAACCGGAGGCGGCGCCCGAGCATTCGGGCAGTGACGGTGTGGTCTCCGAGGGCGGATGCAGCATCATCAGCGCCGGTGGTTGCCGTTCGGCGAAGTGCCCGGGCGGTACCGCGGACTCGCCCACCACGGTGCCCTCCGCCAGAACCAGGCCCACGGTGCCCGGTTGGGGCTTATCCGGCAATTCCTCCCGCACCCCGAAGATGGTGGTGGTCGAGAGCAGCCCGGGAAGTGATGCGACGCGGACGGCCATGGTCAGAAGCTGGGCCCACTCCTTGGTGGAATCCGGCCAGCGACCCGAGACGACGAAGCCCTTCAGCGTCCCGCGGGCATGGAAAGGGGCGATTTCGACTGCACGCCTGGAAGGGTCCATCTCACCTCCACGACTCTGCAACTACGGCGCGACACTCAACGACAGCCAAATGCGACACAACAGCGGGCCGGTTCGGAACAGCATGGGGTAAGTCCCCGCTGGCAGACAAGAGGTTGTGAGTGCCAGACAGCGAACGAGGGGCGCCGCGCGGTGCGCGGCGCCCCTCGTCGGGCCGTCTGTTCGGTTGTTGATCAGCCGAAGATGAGGCCCTTGGTCTTGGCAACGGCCGCGGCGTAGCGATTCTGGACGTCCTCCCAATTCACGACGTTCCAGAAGGCCTTGACGTAGTCGGCCTTGACGTTCTTGTACTGCAGATAGAAGGCGTGCTCCCACATGTCGACCTGAAGCAGCGGGATGATGCCCAGCGGTACGTTGGCCTGCTGGTCGTAGAGCTGGAAGGTGAGCAGCCGGTCGCCGAGGCTGTCATAGCCGAAGACCGCCCAGCCAGAACCCTGCAGACCGTTGGCGGCGGCGGTGAACTGCGCACGGAACTTGTCGAAGGAGCCGAATGCGTCATCGATCGCGGCGGCCAGATCGCCGGTCGGCTTGTCGCCTCCGTGGGGGGAGAGGTTCTTCCACCAGATCGAATGGTTGACGTGACCGCCGAGGTGGAAGGCGAGGTTCTTCTCGTTGAGGAAGATGGCCCCGTGGTCGTCGTTGGCGCGCGCTTCCTCGAGCTTGGCCAAGGCGGCGTTGGCTCCGGCGACGTAGGCGGCGTGGTGCTTGCTGTGATGCAGTTCGTTGATCTGGCCCGAGATATGGGGCTCGAGCGCGCCGTAGTCCCAGTCCAGTTCCGGCAAGGTGTAGTCAGCCATGTGATTCCTCACTCTCAGTTCGCACTTTTGGTCACTCGGGTCTGTCCGTTCGCGGGATCAACCTACGAGTTCAACACTGCTCTATCGACGGTATACCCCGCAAGGAGGGGGCATACCCCGCACGGAGGGGTCCGTGGGGGCACTGGAGACGGGCCATTGGGAAACGGTCCGCGACGATGGATGGACGCCGGCCGGGTCGACGTGCGTCAGATCAAGACGATGAGGGCCAGAACCCCGAGAAGGACGATGGCGATGACCAGTGCGCGCATGGCCGCCGTCCGGTAGGACTGATGGGAACCCGAGGAAACCACCGACCAGGGCGAGGTAAGCGAGGTCGGCGAAGCCGACTTCCGGTCGAACGAGGACGCATCCATCAGGCGGCCCTGATCCGCGTGTTCAACTACCCGTCCCCCTGCGATTCCAGTGAGTTCCGTCACATGAAGCTGCAATCATAACCGGTTGCCCCCTTCTCGTTCAAAAGTCCCCCGCGCGGCGTACTTCGCTGCCCCGCGAGGCCCCCGCCCGAGTTGCCCGGCGTGTCCCACGGCGAGTCGCGGCTGTTTTCTGCGCTTCGGGGCCGCCGACCGACTTCGCCCGCAGGTTCGCCGATCTGTTGATCGCCGCGTCCACACCCGCGGCGCGTCATCCACAACCGTGGTCCCCGCCGCGTCGGACATCGGCCGGTCAGCGGCACTGTGCGGGTCGTCCTACATTGTGGATAAAGCTGTGGAAACTGTGGATAGCTGACCTATTGCTGGAGGCTCGTCGCGACGGAATTCGGCACTGGGTGCCGCGAAACGGGTGCGCGCGACCCAGTGCCGCGTCGCAAACGCCCGGTCATTCGGGCCGAACCGGTCGCTAGGCTTGTCGTCGTGATCCAGGTGTGTTCGCAGTGCGGGACGCGGTGGAACGTGCGTGACCGCCAGCGCACATGGTGTCCCCGCTGCCAGGGGACGCTGCTGGCGCCGGCGGATACGCCGATTGCCCATCCGAGCAGGCGTCCGCCCGGCCATCCACCGAGCAACCAGCGCGTGTCGGCGCGTCGGTCGGCGGGTTATCGGTGGATCGCGGTGCGCCCCGGCCCGCCGCCCCCGCCGCGCAGTCGGCGGCGGCCGTTGGGTCCGACGCCGCGTTACCTGGCAATCCCGCGCTGGGGTCTGGTCGACCGGATCGCGGCACCGGAGGATTCCGGAGCGCAATCTGAGCGACGAGGCCCCTCCCCGAACGTCGTGCGGGCCACCTTGCTGGCCGCCGCCGGGGTGTTCGCGCTGGCGGCGGCCGCCCACACGCTGCGCTACCTGCTGCTGTTGATCAACCGCACCATGCTGTTGCCACCGTTCGTCGCCATGGCGGTGCTGCTGATGGGAATTCTGATCAGCCTCGCGGCGGTCGCCGCGGTGATCGCCACCGCGGCGGTCACCACCTCCTGGCTGATTGCTCGTCGGTCGGCCGCGTTCGGCCACCACGGGAAGGGCGACCCTCGGCCGGAGTGGACGTTGTGGGCGGGGTGCCTGATCCCGCTCGTCAACCTGGTGTGGGCGCCGGTGTTCGTGGTCGAACTCGCCCGTGCTGAACGGATCGCGGCCCGCCAGCGCGGCCCGATCACGCTGTGGTGGATCGCCTGGATTTTCTCGACCGCGATCTCGGCATGGGCGATATGGACCAGTTCTGCCACCGAGCCGCAGGGCGTGGCCGACAACACCGTCACGATGGTCATCGCCTATCTGGCCGGGCTGGTCACCCTGCTGCTGCTGTGGCGAGTGTTCAACGGGTTCGTGAGCAAGCCCGTCGATCGTCCGCAGCACCGCTGGGTGATCGTGGCACCGGACCGGGCTGAGGCGAAGTCGACCGCGGGAGTTGAGTCGCAGCCGGCCACCGTCGCGGCCCCCGACCGCGCCGATGCGACCCCGCCGGAATCCCCGTCGATCGGCGAAACCGGGCCAACTGTTGAGTCCAGAGGCCGGGAACCGGCAGCATAGGTCTATGTCTCCGGCCGCCGCAGAATACGGGGAGCATCCCTTCGTGGTCGCCCATCGCGGCGCTTCGGCTGATCGGCCCGAGCACACGCTGGCCGCCTACGAGTTGGCGTTGAGGGAAGGCGCCGACGGTGTGGAATGCGACGTCAGGCTCACCCGCGATGGGCATCTGGTGTGCGTTCACGATCGCCGGGTTGACCGCACCTCGACAGGTACGGGTCTCGTCAGCGATTTCACCCTGGCCGAATTACGGCAATTCGACTGGGGTGCATGGCACGGCAGTTGGCGGCCGGACGGCAGCCAGGGCGAGACCGGGCTGCTGACCCTCGAAGGGCTGGTCGAACTGGTGCTGGACTGGCAACGGCCGGTGAAGGTCTTCATCGAGACCAAACATCCGGTCCGTTACGGCTCCCTGGTGGAGAGCAAGGTGCTGGCCCTGTTGCATCGCTACGGACTCGCGGCCCCGGCCTCGGCGGATCTGTCCCGCGCCGTGGTGATGTCGTTCTCGGCGGCGGCGGTCTGGCGGATCCGGCGGGCAGCCCCTCTGCTGCCCACAGTGCTGCTCGGTGAGACCTCCCGCTATCTCGGCGGCGGCGCCGCGACCACGGTCGGCGCCACCGCCGTCGGACCGTCGATCGCCACGCTGCGCGAGCACCCGGAGTTGGTGGACCGTGCGGCCGCGCAGGGCCGCGCGATGTACTGCTGGACCGTGGACCACTACGAGGACGTGGAATTCTGCCGCGATATCGGGGTGGGCTGGATCGCCACCAACCACCCCGGCCGGACAAAGGGGTGGCTGCAGAACGGACTCACCGGCGCCGGCCGGGACTGAGATCCGACAATTCACGGCTGGGCGTCGAGCACCTGCTGCGGAATCGGTGAATCGGTTCGCAGCGCGTCGAAGAGCGCGCCCGCCGCGGCGGTGTCCCAGATGACCACCGACCCGGATTCGTTTCCGGTGAACTCGCCGATCGGCACGGTGAGTGTGCCGGCGGTGGACCGCAGAGCCCACGCGAGCCGGACCAGGTTCCAGACGTGCGCGTCCCGGTCGACGGTCATCGCCGCTGCGACCGCCCTGGGCACTGCGTACCAACGCCACGGGTTGAGCCAGACCCCCGGTGCGCCGGCGCGGTGCAACATGGCCGCCATGAACTCGCGTTGATGGACCATCCGGTCGAGGTCGGCTCGCGGGGTGGCGCGGCTTCGGACGTAACCGAGGGCGCTGGGCCCGTCCAGGGTCTGACATCCGGCGGGCAGGTTGATGCCGGCCAGAGGGTCGTCGATCGGCTCCAGCGGGCACACCTCCACGCCGCCGAGGGCATCGACCACCTCGCCGAAACCGGCGAAGCCGACCTCGACGTAATGGTCGAGGCGAAGCCCGGTGTTCTCCTCGACGGTCTGGGCCAACAGTGCCGGCCCACCTTCGGCGAAGGCCGCGTTGATCTTGTCCATACCCCAGCCGGGGATGTTGACGTAGGAATCGCGCGGGATCGACACCATGGTGGTCGGCTGGCCCGAGAGCAGATCGGGGATGTGCACCAGCAGGACGGTGTCGGTGCGTCCGCTGCCGAGGTCCCCCCCGGTGGACAACTCGGCCTGCTGCTGCGGGGTCAGGTTCTCCCGGCTGTCCGATCCGACGAGCAGCCAGTTGGTTCCGCTGGCTGATGTTGGGCGCCCCGCGTAGTCGCTGAACACCGCGACCCGCCGCAGAGACCCCTCGATCCAGATCGCGGTGCCCAATACGGCTGTGATGACCACGAGTCCGAAGCTCAAAGCAATCAACATGATTCGCCTGCCCCAGTGGCGCTTCGGCTTGGCCGCCGCCGGTGGCTTGCGGGTCCGCGGCGGTTTGGGCGGGCGCGGTGGTTTGGGCGGGCGCGGTGGCGATGGAGGGAAGGGCGGTGCGGGTTTGGCGGCGCGGTGCCGTGA
>Ga0209607_1002026_pt1 | contig 16573 bp, 8 predicted proteins | sample AD_UKC117_MetaG_FD_184413 | JGI IMG/M metagenome (GOLD analysis project Ga0209607, IMG submission 184413) | Active sludge microbial communities of municipal wastewater-treating anaerobic digesters from Hong Kong - AD_UKC117_MetaG (SPAdes)... | ecosystem: Engineered > Bioreactor > Anaerobic >... | reverse complement strand
GAAGGTGGCGTCGACCGAGCCCGGCGGGCGTTGGGCGTTCGGCGGTGGGACGTCGGCCGCATTCGAGTCCTTGGCGGTCGCCCTCGGCTGCTGCTCCGGCGTCTTGTTGCGATCCGGCATGAATGTCGCGGTCGGCACCACAGCCCATCGACCATCGCTGCCCAACACCTCGACCCAGGCGTGGACATCCTGGCCGCGCACGGCGCCGCCCTCCGGCACCACCGCACCCATGACCACTCGTGCCGGGATGCCGAGTCGATTGGCCATCAGGGCAAACGTTGACGCGTATTGCTCGTCGTTCCCGACGAGCTGCTGGCGGCCGAGGAAGGTCGTCGTCCGTGCCACCCCGTGGCCCGGGAGGTATTGCGTCTCCCCGGAGCGAGTGCCATCGCTGTAGGCGCCGCCGTGGAGCGCGCCAGCGACCGCCTGCAGTTGCTCCCAGGGCGTCGGCTTCTTCTCGGCCCACTTGGTTGTCCTCGCCGACACAACCTCCGTGGCCGCAGAGGGCAACGTGGCACCTCCGCCCGGAGCGAAGTCCGTCGCGACCGCGGCGACCGGCGCTGCCGCGATGGTCACCGTGTCACCGGCCGCCAGCCTCGCCGGCACGATCGCTTGACCCGTGGTCGGGTTGTAGTGGACGGTCTCGGCCAGTTGCTTGGCACGCTCCCCAGCGAAGGCCAATGTCGTGGGGTAGCCCACCGAGGGCACCCACGCGTTGACGTCGGTCAACCCGGCGTATGCCGCACCGATCGTCACCGTCGCACGCTCAGTGGATGGCGGGGCGCCTTCCATTGGCGCGATCGTCGAGCCCACCTTGCGGAAGTCGGCCGCCGCCCCACCGGAGGCGCCAGCCGCGCTCCATACCGTGCCGCTGTAGTCGTCGAGGACAGCGATCCGCACCAAGGAACCAGCCTTGGGCCCTGACACGGTGAAGAGCTCCTGGTCCCACACCTTCTGGGCGCCCTCGGTGTACTTGCGGAACCCGACGAGGGGACTCGGGTATCGGGTGATGTCGAAGGGAGGGTGAACATACGTGCGCAGCACCGTGCGGCTTCCGTCCGTCGCCGGCAGGTGCCCACCCACCAGCGCGCCGACGGCAACCGATGCGAGGAGGAGGACGACACCGATGACGGCCTGGCTTCGCAGAGCCGCTCCGGTTCCCACAACACGGAGTTGACGCCGGCGCCGTAGCGCCACCCACGCAAAGCAGGCCACGGCGAAGCCCAGGCCGTGCACGAGCAGCCCCGCCGACTGGAAGGTGCCGAGCAGGATCACGATGACCAGCAGGATCACGAGCAGCAGAACCGGCCACCCGGGGCTGGACGAGCGGCGCGCCCACACGAACGTGGCGGCGGCGAAGCCGAGTCCCAGCAGATAGGGCAGCACGAGGAACTGGCCGGACCCATCGACGGGGGGGAGGGTTGTGAGCAAGCCCTTCCACCCAGACACGGTGAGGTTCGCGAGCTTGCCCAGCACGGACCCAGTCGGCAGGAAGCCGGCGATGGCGTCCCCGGAGAGGGCGAGCGCGCCACCGAAGAGGAAGAAGGTGACAACCAGCATGAGCGCCAGCACCAGCCAGTGTTGCTTGAGCACATTCGCCAAATGCGCCACTACGACACCGAGAACGAGACCGACGGCGCTGACCAGCAGGAAGCGTGGGGAATCGAAGGTGGTGTGGAAACCCCACAGGGCCATCAGGCCGAGGACAAGGATGAAGCCGCCGTCGACCAGGTCGTCCCGGGTGGGTCGACCAGTGACGGCCAGCCGCGCCTTCGTGCGATTGGCAGTGATCGAGCCGCTGCTCGGAGCGACAGGGTTGGCGCTCACGACGACACCTTTCCGGCGAGGGCTCGCGGGAGGTCACCGATCCCACCGATGGTCACGATGCTGCGGCCCCCGCTGCGTTGGAGGCCGATCGGCGCCCCGTGCTCGACCCGGACCACCACAACGTTGACGTCCGGCCCGAAGAGGTTGGCCGTGCGACGGATGGTGAGCAGCGGAGTGAGGGGCCCGACGAAGAGCACGGCGGCGCTCACGTTGGGTGCGATGCGGGCCAGGTGACCCACCGTGGACTCGAGCGTCTCCTCACCCAGTCGGGCACGGGAAAACAGATCGAGAGCCGTATGCCGCTTGGGCCGGCTCAGCACGAAGGGACCGCACGCCTCGCTCACGTCCTGCTCGTCCTTGAGTGCACGCACCAGCACCGAGGCGGCTCCGCTTACCGCTGTCTCGAACTCCTCCGGGTCGGTCCAGGCTGCCGCCAGACAGTCCACGACGACCGCGATGTGCGACCGTCGGGTGTCGAGGAACTGGCGCACCATGAATTGCTCGCTCCCCGTGCTGCCGGACCTCTTGGCGCTGCTGAGCCAGTGGATGTGCCGCCGGTCGTCGCCGGGGGCGTACTCGCGCAGGGTGTGGAAGGCCAGGTCGGACATTGACATGTCATTCGTCGAGCGACCCTCCAGGTCCTTCAACATGCCCGACCCCAGCGGCTCGAGGTAGACCGTCCGAGGGTGGACGAAGAGTTCGACGGGTGTCGTCCATGTGACTTCGCGCCGAACCAGGCCGAAGGGGTCGCCCCTGAGGGTTGTTGCTGGCCCGACAAGGTAGAGACCGCGTTTCTGTGACGGCATGACCACCACATCCGAGAACTCGCCACCGGGGGCCAACCCGGGAATGCCGAATCGCGTGATGGTAGGTCCTGTCGGCAGGTCCAGAGGGACAGGCAGCATCGGCCCCCGACCAACGTTGCGCACGGTCACCTCGATGGCCGAGGAGTCGCCCGCCATGACGCGCTGCGGCTCCACCCTCGTCGTGACGGCCAGGCTCATCCTGCCGATCGTGAGCAAGGCCGACAGTCCGAAGAGCGCAAGCAAAGCGGCTGCGGCATACGAGAATTCACGCCATCCGAAGGTTGCGGCCACCGCCCAACAGGCGATGGAGGCACCCAGGACGAGCCAGCCCAGGCTTGAGACACAGTCGAGGACGCGCCGAACCGGTCCCAGCACCGGTGCCGCGAGCTCGCCCCACTCCAGCCACGTCTCCGATGCTCTCGCCCGGGCGGAGCGAAGTCGTTCGCCCGGGATGCGCGGTGCGGCCTTCGTCTCGACGACCTGTTCGGCTCGACGGACACGGCGACTCGTCCGGGTCTCGACCGGAAGGTCGACGTCAGGGGGAGCAGTCATGGTGGTATGCCGCGTCAGCTCAGTCGGTGCGCCGGGGCGGCCACGTCGGCGAGCAGCTCATCGATGACTCGACCGACCTCGACGCCGGTGAACTGGGCCTCGTCATTGAGCAGGAGCCGGTGGCACAGGATGGGGTGCGCAAGATCCTTGATGTCATCAGGGGTGACGTGATCGCGGCCCTGGCTGATGGCCCAGACCTTGGCGCATCGGATGTAGGCCAAACCACCACGGATGGAGAGTCCCAAAGCGACATGGGGATGGCGTCGCGACTCCTCGGAGAGGCGCGAGACGTAGGCCAGGATCGCTGGGTCGGTGTGGACCTGACCCGCCAGTGCACTCATCTGCGCCACCGCCTGGGCGGAGATGACCGGCGACACCGAGGCACTCCGGTCGCGAGTCACCGCTTGGGAGAACAGCTCGACCGTGGTCTCGTGGTCGGGATAGCCGAGCGAGGTCTTCATGAGGAAGCGGTCGAGTTGCGCCTCAGGGAGGCGATAGGTGCCGGCCTGCTCGATCGGGTTTTGCGTCGCGATGACCATGAAGGGCTCGCCCACCGAGTGGCTCGTGCCATCGACCGTGACCCGGCTCTCCTCCATGACCTCGAGGAGCGCGGACTGCGTCTTCGGGGAGGCCCGGTTGATCTCGTCGGCAAGGACGATGGTCGCAAAGATCGGGCCGCGGTGGAAGGTGAACTCCTGGCTGCGCTGGTCGTAGATCGTCACGCCGGTCACGTCGCTTGGCAGCAGGTCCGGGGTGAACTGGATCCGGCTGTGCGTGCCCTTGACGGTGTTGGCCAGCGCCTTGGCGAGCTGCGTCTTGCCCGTGCCGGGATTGTCCTCGAGGAGCATGTGCCCCTCGGAGAGCAGGCAGGTCAGCACCAGGCGGACCGTGCGCTCCTTGCCACGGACAGCGAGTTCGACGTTGTTCGCCATCTGGGTGAACGTGTTGGCAAACCACTGGGCTTGCTCAGGGGTAATGGTCATGTTGGCTTTCCTCACCAGTCGAAGCGCTTGCCTGCGCGATTGCCTTGCTGGTCCTGACAGGTCACTTCGACCCACCCGGGGGAGTGTCCGAAATAGTTCGGAGACTGCTTTGTCTCATTCGGCCCTTGTTGCCATCCCACGAAACCTCCGTTACCCACGGAAGAAGTCGCAGCGCAGTTCACGGTGCTGAGGAACTGACTAGTTTGGACGGTGATGAAGTAGCACGCGCTGGAAGAGCAGCCCGGTTGCCCTTGGGCGGGGGCGCCCTTGGAGATGGCCACAGACACGGGTGGGGGTGGAGGCGGATCCGCTTGGACCTGGTTGGAGTCGGCCTGGCCAGGAGGGGTGCGTCCGGCCGTGTCCGAAACAGTCACGTGGGCTGACTGCGTCTGGCTCCAATCCACGTCATAGTTGCCGGAACTCCAGTTCTGGCTGCCGACTGTCGAGAACGACCACTCCTTCGTACCACCGGAACCGTCCGTCCACACGCGCACACTAATTTGGCGACCGTTGCCGTCGGCAGACACCGAGACCGACATCGTCTTAGCGGCAATTTTGTTCATCGTGACGCTTGGTTTCGGAATAGGACCGTAGGGAGTGACGCTCGCAGAGGGAGACGAGTTGGCGGTTCCCATCGTCGTGCGCGCAGCCAAGGTGAGGTTGTAGGCCTGCCCATTGGTCAACCCGGTGACGGTACCCGTGACGCCACTGTCGCCCCCCGCCGGCACGGAGGTAGAGAAGGTTCCTGGTGACACCGCAATTGTTGATGCCTGCCCGTCGCGGGAATTGAACGCGTTGAAAGTGATCTTCACGGTGCCGTTTTGTCCTGTTGCCTCGACCGCGGTGATTTCCGGGGGACTGGGGAGGGCCTTGGGTGTGTAGGACTGGGATGAGGCTGGTCCGGTCCGGCTGACTCCCATGAAGGTGGACGTGGGCGTGACCGAATACGAGTACGGCGTCCCGTTGACGCCATCTGCATTCGTGCACGTCCCGCTGAAGGTGTTGCTCCCACCGTTGATGGTTGCGCTGCACGCCATGTTGCCCGCGGGGCTCCGGGAGCCACCGATCGTGAGCCCACTGGCTGCTGGTCCGTTGAGGTTTCCGGAGAAGGTGGCCACCACGGCCACCGCATCCTGCGCCGTCTGGGGTGAAGCGATCGTCATGGATGTAATAGTCGGTGTGCCCGCGGCATACACGGTCGCCGTCGAGGTCGGGCCGGTCGTCGAGTTGTTGCGAGCCTGCAGCGTCACCTGGATGGGCGGTCCGTTGGTCAGGCCAGCGATGGTCGCGGTCAGCGCACCGCCCACGGCCTGCGTGGTGCCGTTGTAGGCGAGGATGTAGTCGGTGATGGCCGAGCCCTCACCTTGCGCCGACGGCCAGGTCAGCGTGGCCGTGCCGTCACCCGCCGCCGTCTGGGTCGCGACAACCGCGAGCGGCTGGGAGTTGGGACGGTTCGCCTGAGTCGTCGTGACCGAGCGTGAGAAGTCCGACCAGCCGGCCTTGTTCTCGGCCCGCACCTGGAAGGTGTAGTCGTCCCCATTGGTCAGCCCGGGGACGGTGCATGGGGTCGACGGGCACGCCTGTCGGCCACCGCTCCACGTGACCTCGTAGCCGAGGATTGGGGCGCCATTGCTCGGCGGGACCGGCCAACTGAGGGTGACCGAGCGCGACATCATCGTGGCCTGGAGCTGCGGCTGACCGGGGGGATCCGGCTTGGTGAAGACGTCGAAGCCGATGGTCCCGGTCACCCGGCGTGCTTGATCGGCGGGGTTCTTCTCGGTGACATCGGAGAGGACGACCTGGAACTCCATCCGCCCGTGGCTCGTGGCGGACGGCGTGATGGACGCCGACATGCCGTTGACCGAGGCCTGAGCATCCATTCCGACGGTCTTGGTGATCGAGATCGTGTGCGGCTTGGGGTCCTTCAACGGGGAGCTGAAGTACGACGTCAGATCGACCTGCCGCGCCTCGCCCGCTTTCATCTCCGGCAAGGAGATCGGCGACAGGGTCGCCGGTGGTGCCTCGACAACGACAACGTTGAGCAGCGACGGCTTCGCCTTGGTGCCAGCCGCCGTGACCGAGATGACGCCCGCCTGTCCAGGGGTTGAGTCACTGGAGGCGTCGATGACCAGGGCGCGACCGTTCTTGATCGACACGCCATCAACCGGGGTCTGCCAAGCCCCCTCGAAGGTCAGCTTGTCGGCCATGTCCTTGGTCGGGGACCACACCGAGCACAAGCTGGTGATGTCGCGGCTGACCTCCTTGCCGCCACGGGTCACTGGGATGACATCGGTCGGGCAACGCAGCACCGGTGTCTCCGGGCCCACTTGGACCGGGATCGCCACAAAGGCCTTGATCCCCTCGGGATCGTCGAGGGTCTTGCCATTGGTGAACTCCGCGACGACGGCGCCCGGTCCGATGTAGCCCGGCGCGCCCGTCACCGTCAGTTCGGTGCCGCTGGGCGCCGACGCCGACACCTTGCCCGACGGGCCAGCGGTGATGAGATCGGTCAGGGTGAGCGACACCGGCTTCTGCTGCGGGTCCTCGACGTAGTCCGCCACCTTGACGGTGATCGGCTTGCCCTCCTCGACAGTGATGGTCTTGCCCGGGCGCAGGAAGGGTCCGCCGACGCCCTCACTGGGGATGTAGATCACCGCAGCCGAGGTGGCGCCGGACTCGTCGGTGACCTCGAAAGGCACCGCGCGCACGTTCTTGCCCACCGGGACGGTGACCTTGCCACCGCTGACCTTGGCGGTCGACAGGCCGACCTTGGTCACCTTGAGCCGTCCCGCGTCACCGTCAGGGTCGTAGGCCGTGGCCAGCACGTCGACCGTCGCCTGACCCGTCCCGTCGGGCTTGACCGTCGTGTCCTGAAGGCGCGGCGGATTCTTGAACCCATCGACCGCGAATACAGTCACCGTCGACGGGGCACTCTCACCGGCGTTGCCCTTCAGCCCGTAGGAGAACTGGACGGGGCGGTCGCTCGCCGACCCCGCCACGGCGGAGATCGCCTGGGTCGTGTCGTCGACCTTGGCACCGGCCGGCAGGTCCTTGCCGAACTGCTCGAGCGGCAGCACCGTGACCGGGTCGGTCTTGCCGAAGGACGCGGACAACAACGGATAGAGCGTCACCTTCGACCGTGGGGACGCAGTGATCGACAGCGGCGCAGGGACGGCGAGTTGGGGCACCGTCGGCGGCGTCACACCGACGCGGATCGTCGAGGCGGCGGTCGCCCCGTACCGATCGGTGACGAGGTACGTGAAGGTGTCGGTGCCCTGGGCGGACTCGTCCGGGTAGGCCTGGTAGGTGATGCCGGTCGGCGAGTAGCCGAGAATTCGGCCGAGCTTGGGTGCCGAGCCGATACCGATGACCGACGTCGAGTCGCCATCCGGGTCCGCGTTCGTCGGATCGATGGGCACGACCACGGTCTCGCCAGAGACCGCCCGCGCCTCCACGGGCCGCGGCGCCGGAGCTTGGTTCGTCATCGCCTCGGTCGGCTCGGGCGTGACCGTCAGCTCGATCACCCCGGTGGCGCGATCACCGGCCTCCGTCTGCGCCACATACTCGACGATGAGCTTGGTCTGGGCCTTGAGGCCCTGCGGCGCGACGTAACGGACGGCGTCGCCGCTGACGTAGGCCGAGCCCAAGTCACCCGCGGAGGCATCGGTGGCGCCCGGGTTGTAGACCTTGAGTTGGCCAGCTGCCTTGGTCCCGGGGACGTTGCCGAGCAGGCTGAGAGTCGCCCCGGATAGCGCCGCGTCGTTCTCGAGCACCCTGATAGACGTCGCGTCGTCGGTCCGAACCGTCGCGTAGTCCGGTCGGGTGAGGATCTGATCAGGACTTGCCGTCGGCAACTGGGTGACCGAGACCACTCCGTCCACTGGCTCCGACACACCGTTGGAGAGTCGGTACGTGACCATGGTCGGGTTCTCGGTCAGCGCCGCGGTCGACGGAGTCAGCTTGAGCCAGTGACCGCTGACCACGGCCACCTTGAGTTGGGACGGGTTGGCTGCCGCGGCCGACTGCACGGTGAGCACGGACCCCAGCGGATCGGAGTCATTGGACAGGACGTCCACGAGCACCGACCCCGTGCCGCGCACGACCGCCTGGTCGGGGACGGCCACCGGCGAGCGGCTGTCCTCCCTCGCCGGATCGATGTCCACCCGCAAGGCGCCCTGGCTGACCGCCGCACTTCCGAAGGCTGCGGAGTAATCGAGGAAGAAGTGCCCAGGTTGCGAACCGGTCACCGACACCTGGCCCGAGATGAGGTCCGTCTGGACGTCCAGCCCCTCCTTTGCCCCCACCGGGCCGGCGAGCTTCATGACCGCTTTCGGGTTGAGCGGGTCCGCACCCGGGATGTCGTTCATGAGCGGCGTGATCACAATGGGACGGCCCACCTCGCCCCGCCCGACATCGGGTTGGGTGACGATCGGAGCGGCCTTGATCTCGGCCGATCCGAGCACGTCGACCGTCAGGTCATGTGCCACCGGCTCTGATCGACCGTCGGAGACCTGATAGGTGACCTTGGCCTGTGCGGCCTCACTCGTCGCCTGCGCCGTGAGCTCGATCCGCCCGTCGGAAGTGAGGTTCGTCGTACCCGCCGACACCGACGCGCCCGCGAGAGCCACCGGGTCACCGTCCCGATCGCGCCACTGGTCGAGTACCTGGATGGGCAGGGTCCCGCTCGATGCCACCGTGAGCGACGGATCGGAGGCACCTTCGCGTAGCACCGGCGGTTCGTTCTCGGTCAGGCCACGGTCCTGGACGTTGACGTCGCCCTTCTCCTCCGCCACGCCATTGCTGAGCTGATAGGTGAAGTCCGAGTCCCCGCCCTGGTCGGTCAGTTTGTAGATCAGCGTCTGACCGTCCGGGGCGATGCTCACCGAGGCGTTGGGGTTGCCCGGCTGGGTCACGCCAGCGATGGACAGGATGTGGCCACCCTTGTCGGTGTCGTTGTCGAGTACGTGAAGGATCGTGGTTCGACCGGGCCGCGCACCGAGGTGGTCGGGGTTGGCCTTCGGCTTCTCCTTGTCCTGTTGCACCAGCTGCTCGTCCACGACCGTCTGATCGGTTGGCGCGTCCTGGACCTTGTCCCAGTTGTCGACCCGTTGCAGGCTCTCGAGGTCGTAGACCTGTCCATTGGCGGCATCGTTGACCACCACCTGGGACCGGTTGACTCGGAAGACCGGCCGTGCCAGCACGGGCCCAGCGTTCTTCACCGCGAGCGGCTCGGCCTTCGCAGTTCCACAACCGCGCACCACCGATCCCGGTGTCCCGGACCACGCGGCATACACACAGTCGATCGACCGCACCGGGTTGCGCACTCTGACGGGTGCGGCCGGCTCGCCCGCCCCGGTGTCACTGATCAACCGGGGAGCGGCTTCCGGGGTCGAGATCGAGAAACCATAGAGCGCCTTGGGGGCCGCGACGAGCACCTCATCCGCATTGACCGACGCCACCTGCGCGCGGGAGCCAGCCACCAACTCGGCACGCTTCGTCGGCTTCTGCTCATCGACCGACAACGTCCCTGCGATGACGTCGAGGAAGACGACGTGGTCGCCGACGGCCGTCAGGTCAACCGACTCACGCGGTGACACCTTCGCGGTGACGGCCTTGCCGAAGCCGGCCCCCTTGACGGGCACGGTCACCGACTTACCCGTGACGTCCGCTGCGTGAACCGCTCCCGAGGAGTCGACGACGATCGCCGAGAAGCGCCCGCCTTCCTTGACCTGTGCGCCCTCAGCCGGCGATACCTCGGCGATCGGCTTGGCTGAGCCGTTGAGATCGGTGAGTGACGGCGGGGCGGTCGAGGCCGTGTCGTAACGAGATGCCCAAATCTTCCCGGAGACCGGATCGAGGGCCGCAATTGTGCCGCCCCGCATGTCGAGGATCGTGGTGGCCGGCAGGGGAACGGCATTGTCCGTCACGAGTTTGGCACTGGCCACGTCCACCGGGGTCAGTTTGCTGCCGGCGCGGTCCCATGCCAGGACGGTGCCCTGGTCCTGGGTGATGTCGAGCGCATACGCGGCCTGCACGCCACCACTGGGATTGAAGTATGCGTCCAACGAGGCGGCGGACTTGTTGAGCCGACCGAAGAGCCCACCCTTGTCGTTGGTGACCCAGATGCCGGCGTCGTTGAGGTCGACCCTGTTCGGCGGGTAGCCCTTGCTCAGGTAGGCGAAGTACACCAGCGAACTCGCGGCCAAGGTCGCCACGAGGACGGACGCCAGGATCCGCACTCGGCGAGGCTTCAGCCAGGTGACCTGCGGGAGACGGGCACTCGGCATACAGAGGGGTCCTTCGGGGGCAGATCAGGGCAGGTGGCTAGGGCTTCCGAGGTGACCCTAGGGAGTGAAAGCCCGACTCACGAGGGGCTCAGCGTGTTTGTCACCCGAAGTAGGGACAGTCGAGAGCGCCGGTTCCCACACTGTGGTCAGGAGCACCCCGGCTGGGACCACTCGGTGGTCGCATTGGATCCGTCGAGGCGCACGACGATGACCTCAAGACACACAGGCGCGTCGGACGAGGCAGGGACGGTTGCTGTCGGGTCCTTGCTCGTGCCGGTGGCTCCGCCCACGACCTGCCATCGGTACTCGTCGGTGTCGAGCGCTGCGGAGTAATCCCAATTGAACGTGACCTGGCCATCGGCGCGACTGGCCTTCACGCGCACCGGGCCGGGTGGCAGGACGTCCTCTCCGCCGCCGGCATCAGTCGTCGAGAGGGCCGAAGCTGTCGGCGTCGGAGACCCGTCTCCACCGCGACCGAGGAGGATGACGCCGAGAATCGCAGCCATTCCCAGCGCCACCACCCCGCCACCGATCAGGAGGCTCCGGGTGCGACCTTGAGCTCGAGGATCCGGACCGGCGGCAACATCGACCGTGGTGACGCGTGGGCGCAGCACCGTGCCGGCCTCGTGCCCCACCGATGACCGACGTTCGTCTCGGGGGCCACCAGCACCCGCGCCGTCGGGCGCCCCCGCTGGCCGGCGTTGGGTGCGTGCAGACCCGAGCGCATCCTCACGCGGGAGACCGCGGGCGCCGCCGACCACCGGTGGGCTGACCGAGGATCCGCTGGGGCGCGCCCGGATCACGGTGCCACCCTCAGGTATGCCTCCGGGTGCGTTGGGTATGCCGCTCGGGAGTGTGGATGGTCGGCTCACGGTCGAGGGCGTGGGCGGCCTGGCGTCGATCCCACCGGACGTGCGCAGGTGAGGTGGCACCTCATGGACGTGTGGCTCTGCGTCGATCACGACCGCCTCGGACACCTGCAAGCGCTGCTCGGCCTCGACGCTCTGGAGATTGCGGATGAACTCGGCCATCGTCCGCGGCCGCTGCTCCGGACGCTTGGCCATCGCCTGGCGAAGCACCCGTTCGAGGGACTCCGGGACGTCTGGCCGACCGGTCGACGGGGGCGCCAGATCACGGATCCGTGTCATCGTCGCGAGGGTTCCGTTGTCACCACCGGGCACCGTGAAGGGCGGCCGTCCGACCAGGAGGTGCCAGAGGGTGGCGGCCAAGGAGTAGACGTCCGAAGCCGGGGAGCCGTTGGTCGACGTGTAGAGCATCTCCGGCGGCGACCACGGAACCGATACCCCGACGTCCTCACTCACCTCCTCGGCCGACATCTGGTGGGCCACACCGAAATCGGTGAGTCCAGGCGAGCCCCACGGGGTCTTGAGGATGTTTGCGGGCTTGATATCTCGGTGGAGGAGGCCGGCGCGGTGAGCCGTCTCGACCGCCGACCCGACCCCCACCCCAGTGCGCAGGACCTCGGCGAGTGAGAGCCGCTCGTGGAGCACTCGTTGCTCGAAGGTGTCGCCCGCGCAGTACTGCATCGAGATGTAGGGCCGACCGTCTGCCGTCGTCCCTGAGCCGTAGACCCGCACGATGTTGGGGTGTTCGAGGGCAGCCATCGTGTTGGCCTCGGCCAGGAACTGGCGCGCTGCCGGCGAAGCCGGGTCGTCCTCACGGATGACCTTGACGGCGACTTTGCGGCCGCCGAGCGCGATCTCCTCATAGAGGTGCACATCGCCGTACCCACCAGCACCACTCAGCAGGCGGAGATGACGATGGCCGGCGATCTGAGGTGCCGGCAGCGTCATTCGGAGACCTCGAAGGTGATCTCCACGACCTCCGCGAGGATGATCTTGGTGCCCGGCTGGATGGTGATCGTGGAGTTCTGCGCCAAACGCTGACGACGGCCGTCCCGATCGATGACCTCGGTGCCATTGGTCGACCCCAGATCAGTCAGGCAGACATCCCAGAAGTTGAGAGTGATGCTGGCGTGCTGACTCGACACCTCCATGCGGGGATCGTTGATCACGACGAGGCGTGGGGCCGTGGTGCCTCCCGGAGGCACGCGAGGGTCTCGTCCCAGCACCAGGTCTCCATCGAGAAGGATGGGAGCTGCCGAGGGGATGGCGAGCCGGCCGAGAACGGGCCGGGGGATCTCCTGAGGCTCCTGAGCCGGAATCGTCGCCCCGCAGACTCGGCACTGCGCAGCGAACGCTTGGCTGGCGTGGCCGACCGGACACCACGCCGCCCAGACGGTCGGACCCGCCACGCTCGTTGCCGCCTGGAGGTGGGCGCGGTTGACGGTGCGGTTCCCGGCCTCGGGTATGCCGGCCGCAATCGGTCCAAGGGTCGGCGTCGGTGGCGGAGATGACGGCGACGGCGACTGGCTACCACCCAGGCCCAAGAAGTCCGGTAGGGCGTCGATGAAGCCGCCCGTCGACGGGCTCGGTGCCGTCGTGGGCGTCGACGGGAATCTCTCGAACTCAGGCGACGCCACGACGTCCAGTTCGGCTGGAGCCACCTCTGGAGGCTCGGGCTCAGGTGCCATGACGGCCGGAGTCTCGACAGGAGCGTCGGGCTCGGCTGGTGCGTCAGGTGCATCCGCGGGCGCGCTCGAAGAGCCCTCCGGAGAGCCGAAGAGCCGCTCGTACTCACGGATCGAGGCCAACACCTTCGGATCCTCGGAGGTCGCCGACTCGGCGGCAGGCTGCGGCTGCGTGGGCGGCTCCTCCGTCACCACCGCCACCTCCGCCGTCGTCGCTGGATCGGTCGCGGAATCAGGGGGCTCCTGAGCCCGCGCATCCGGCACCTCTGATGTCGCCTCGTCCGGCGCGAAGTGCGAGGACGCCGTGGGTTGGTCGACGGCGGTGGGCAGGGCCACCGAAAGATGGCTCACGGGGAGGATGCCCGCGATCACCGGCAGGTTCGCGATCCCCCTGCCATTCGCGCCGTGAAGGACGAAGCCCACCACCCCTGAGACGGTCTGGTCGCTGAGGATCCCGTGGGCAACCAGTTCGTCGGCGTCGCCCGTCCCCACCACTGAAGCACCCACTGCCCCCCTCAGGACGAACCGGATCTCCCCGGAGCCATCCGCGGCAGCCAGTCCGAAGTCGGGCGCCTCGGCCATGCCGCGAGACAGGATCGTCCCCACGATCTCGTCCACCGACGCCCCACCGTCGATACTCGACCACGCCTCGAGCACAACAGGGTGCGTCAGCGGGGCATCGAGGAGCAGCCACACCTGTCCCTTGACGCACGCGGCGCGGCCGCCTGGGGCAAAAGACACAATCGGCCAATCACTCATTGGGCCACCTCTCGCACGATCAGGTCACGGGGCACGGTGGTGTGGCCCCGCCGTTCCGTGGAGTCGGCACCACTGACGTCATCGACGACGATGACGGTCACATTGTCGTGGCCGCCCGCCTCCTCCGCTGCCTCGACCAGAGCGCGAGCCACGTCCTGAGCCTCCCGGGTGGCAGCACAGATCTCGGCGATCCGAGCATCATCGATCTCCGAGTGCAAACCGTCGGAGGCAAGCACGAAGCGCACTCCCTGGCCTGCTGGGACCGAGAAGAAGTCCACCGCGGGAGGCGGTACCTGCCCCACAGCGCGCGTGATCACATGGCGATCGGGATGCACTCTCGCCTCCTCGTGGGTGATGAGGTGGCCGTCGATCAGTTCCTGCACTTCGGAATGGTCGACCGTGACCTGTCGCAGAGTTCCACGGTCGATGACGTAGCAGCGGGAGTCCCCGGCGTTGAACGCGAGCCAGCCCTCCGCTGTGCGAGCCAGACCGCAGACCGTCGACCCGAGACCCTGAGACTCCGGATGTAGTCGTGCGTGCTCGAGCACTGCCTGGTTGGCCGCCTCCACGGCGGCAGCCAACTCCGCACGCCCCACGCCGACCACGTCCTGACGGGCGAGGGTGTCGATCGTCAGGGCACTCGCCACGTCGCCCGCGGCGTGCCCCCCCATCCCGTCGGCCACGACGACGAGGTGCTCCCCGGCATACCACGCATCCTCGTTGAGAGATCTGACGCGCCCCACACTCGTGACTGCAACCGCCTCGAACTCGCTCATCGCGACCCGCGTCGACGCCCGAGGGTGACCTGCCATGCCTCCTTGAGCGCCTTCCCGAAAGGCACCTGCGGCGCGGACACGACGATCGTCCCTGACATGGTGTCGTGCCACCCACGATGCCACCCGGACGTGTCGTTGAGCACCGTGAGGAAACCCAACCCCACGGGAATCATCATCAGGAACTGGTAGAAGCCGCGACCCAGCGCCCTGCCCACGCCGATCGGTCGCCGCGTCGTGGCGTCGACCACGCGCATCCCCATTACGGCCTTGCCGACGGTCTGGCCCAGCGTCCCGACGGCTCGCAGGTGGTAGAGAGCCGCCCCGCCGGAGAAGCCGAGGTAGAGGAGAAGGTTGAGCATCAGCAAAAGGTTCAAGACCGTGGCACTGCCGGAGAACAGGGAGGCCATGAAGAGCACCGTGATGACGGCATACAACGCCATCATGAGCACGAACGAGAGCATGAGATCGATGAGGTATGCCGCGAAGCGACGCCCGAGGTCGACGGGCTCACCCTCGAGCCGGTTCAGGTTCTGTGCAGGGTGCAGGGGTTGCGCTGGTTCTGGTCGCACCGCCCGCGACGGTGTGTGCGTGATGGGCGTCACGGCCTGGGGCTTGGCCTGAGCGGTCGTCACTGGCTGCTCTCTCAGGAGCTCGAGGGAGGCCCGCCGGACGGTCTGGCCAGGGTTGGGCACTGCGCCCCGGGGGGCGGTGGTCGGGGGAGAGCTCAGAGCTGACGGCGGAGTCTGAGCGACCTGAGCGCCGACCTCTGGGGACCGCGTGGACTGGGTGGACTCGATGGACCGCGCGGCAGGACCCACGAGGGGCCGACCGCACCGGGAGCAGGTCAGGGTGCGCTGGGACGGCGCGTGACCACACGTCGGGCAGGGCGGCAGCGCAGCTCCACTGGCCGTGATGCTTACGTTCTCGGTCACGTCACCCTCTCGGCCCACGGCAGGACAGGACCCGTCCGCCGGGCCCGTGACGAAGGCTAGGCAGCCCCGCTCTGCACCGCGAGACCCGAAGCCGCCTTGTCCCCCGAAGTGATGACGAACCTCACCCCTCCTCGCCGTCGAGTGGGAGCAAATCGCGGGCCCAGCTCCATTGGGCCCGTGATTTGCTCCCACTCGACGGAGGGAGGGTCCTCGATGGAGGGTCCTCGACGGGCGCGGATCAGGGGCGGAGGGAGCGGACGGCGTCGGCGATCGAGCGGAACAACCCGACCCGCGGCACCGCCACCGTCACCGTCGCGGCGGCCTGCTCGTGCAGGGCACGGTTCCGCCCCGAGGAGTCCGTGAAGTAGGTGATGTAGCCGAGGTAGCAGGGCAGCGCCAGCAGCGCCCAGACGACCTGCCGCAGGAACGCGCGACCGATCCCGACCGTGGCACCGGTGCGTGCATCTGCGGCGCGCTGCTGTCCGCCTCGTCCTACCTGATGAAGTCCCCGCCGGAGCAGCGCGAGGACACCGAGGGTCGCGCTCGCCTCGAGGCCTTCATCGCGGGCACCGAGCCCCGCTGACGTCTGCCCGCTTGCGTCCGTTGGGGGGTCGGTCAGACCCTCAGCCCTGCTGGACGAGGTAGACCGTTGCGCCGGAGTCGGCGGTGCAGGTCACCAACGCGGTGCCGGTGCAGCGCAGCGTGTACGCCTTGTTCGTCACCGGCGACGTGGCCGAGATCTCGACATCCCCGCCGGCGGTTGGCGCTGCGGCATACGCCTTCTGGACCGCGAGCGCGAAGGGGCACGAGGTGTTCTGGTCGGCAGCGAAGACTCCGGTCGCGGGGCCCGCACCGACGCTGCCGCACGCGATCGACCCCTCAGGGGCCGGCCCCGCACTGGTGCTCGCCGAGGGAGTCGACGCCGACGGTGACGCCGACGCGGACGGTGAAGTGGCGCTCGGGCTCTGCTGGCCCGACGCGGTGCTGCTCGTTGTCGGCCGCGGACTGGTCGTCGTCTGGCCGCTGCTCGCGTTGGACGCGCCCTCGTCGGTCCGAAAGAGCGACCACGCCGCGAAGACCACGGCGAGCACGACCGCGGC
>Ga0209607_1002021_pt1 | contig 16596 bp, 9 predicted proteins | sample AD_UKC117_MetaG_FD_184413 | JGI IMG/M metagenome (GOLD analysis project Ga0209607, IMG submission 184413) | Active sludge microbial communities of municipal wastewater-treating anaerobic digesters from Hong Kong - AD_UKC117_MetaG (SPAdes)... | ecosystem: Engineered > Bioreactor > Anaerobic >... | reverse complement strand
GATGACGGCCCTGGAAGGCGGCAACCTGGAGAACGCGCTTGCCTACTGGGAGCGCGTGATCACGCCACCCCCCCCGTTCCTGGACGCTCTCTTCGATCATCCGCTCTATCCGGACTACCCGCACGCGGGTTGCTTCGAGCCGTTCTCCGTACCTCACCCGTTGCACAAAGACCTGATACGGGCGAGTCAGGCGCTGAAGACGACATTGTTCGCGCTGCTGCTAGCGAACTTCGCGCTGCTCCTCTACCGGCGCACGCGCGAGGAGCGCCTCATCATCTCCGTACCTGTCGCCAATCGCACGCGCGCAACATACAAGAACGCCATTGGCTGCTTCGGACGCCTCTTACCGATCGAGGCGCGGCTTGATGAGAGTCTGTCCTTTAGGCAGCTTGTTCAGGAAACCGGTCTGACCGTTCGCGAGGGCCTCAAGCATCAGGATGTCCCGATGCTGCGGGTCTTCGAACGTCTGCACCTCAAAGATCCGAAGTACTGGAGCGCAATGAACCAGGTGACGTTCGCTTACCAGAACGCGCTGCAAAGCAGGGTGGAAGCCGCCGGCGTGAGCTTTGCGCTAGATGTCCATTGGGATCTGCTGGGGATCGCCCGCGGTCCGCTCATCTGCCAAATCCACGAAAGCGCGGAGGGGTTGCACGGATATTGGGAATACACCACCTGCCTTTTCGATAAAGAGACCGTCGTATGCTGGATCGAGGAATATCTGCGCCTGATGCAAGCCGCCACAGTGCAACCCGACGCCTCGATCCAGACGATTTTGAGCGCCGCCGCTCTTGAGGCAGGCGAGTCTTCAACAAAGACCCAAGGCGATTGGATTCTCAGAGAGGAAAACCCATGAATCAATATAATTTCTCTGCGGGCCCTGGCGCGTTGCCGGAACCGGTGCTCGATGCCGCTCAAGCAGCGGTACGCGAAATCCCGGAAGCAGGACTCTCTATCCTGGGTATCAGTCATCGCTCGGATTGGTTTCGGCAAGTCGTTGATGAAATTGAGGATAACATCCGGCAGCTCCTGAAAATCCCCAAGGGTTACCATGTGCTATTTCTACAGGGTGGCAGTAGCTTACAGTTCTCCATGATTCCCATGACCCTGCTGCGCGGCCGGCAATACCCCGCCGAGTATCTGAGAACGGGTTATTGGAGCAGCAAATCTATTCCAGAAGCGTGCCGGGAAGGCCGTGTCAATGTGCTTTGGGATGGAGAGCCACAGGGTTTTACACGCCTCCCGCACGACGAAGAACTCTCCTTTGGCAAGGATGCCAGTTATTTCCACTACGTTTCGAATGAAACGGTGGAAGGGCTGCAATTTCACCGTATTCCGGGGCAGGACGATGTGCCTCGAATTTGTGATATGTCCTCGGATTTCCTATCTCGTCCTATTGACATCAAACGCTTCGCGCTCATTTATGCCCATGCGCAGAAAAATTTGGGGCCAGCAGGCGTCACTGTGGTGATATTGCACGATGATGTGCTTCAGCTTGCGCCGGACGGTCTGCATACCATCCTGGATTATCGTCCGCATGCGGTAAAACGATCGATCTATAACACGCCGCCGGTGTTTGCTATCTATGTAGCCCTTTTAGTGACTCGCTGGCTGCAAGACGAAATCGGCGGCTTGACCGCAATGGAGGTGATCAATACCGCTAAAGCGGCTCTGCTTTATCAGTTCCTTGACGAAAGCGATGGTTTCTATCAGCAGCGGGCCTCCATCGAGGATCGGTCAATGATGAATGTGGTATTCAATCTGCCGACCCGTGCATTGGAAGACCGTTTTTTAGAGACGGCGGCGCACGCAGGATTTTCTGGACTGAGTGGACATCGCACGATCGGTGGGGTGCGGGCTTCGCTCTATAACGCCGTGACGATGGATGCAGTGGAGGCGCTCTGCAACTTCATGAGCGACTTCCAGCGCCGCGAGATGTCCGTAAAACAGCGGCATCATTCCCCGTCAATCTTCTCCCGTTAAACGATCCTTCATCGGCCGGCCGAAGCCCCATGCATCAAGCCACCCGTTCGCTTAAGACCTCTTAGGGCTTCCAGCGGCCGGGGGCGACAATTTTCACAAACTCTTCATTGCGCCCATCAATCGAGAATTTATGCTTTGCCGTTTGCCGCCGGATAGTAAATGTATTGGTTTGAACACCCCCCATCGAGCTGCCTCTGGACTCTGCAAGGGAGACGACGGCAATGTCTTTGTTGCGGCGGAAAACCGTGTTGACGACCGCAATATGATGGTAGTGATTTTTGTAGAAGACCACGGCATCATCGGCTTGAATTTCTTCAGTCGAATTCCGAAGATTCTTGTTGACTTTGTTCTGGTGTTTGCCGCCTTGGACATAGACATCCTCCATTTCATGGGCAGAACGAATGGTCAAATCCGGGTATTTGGACATCAGATAGAGATTCACAAAGCCATTACAATCGACGCCCAGATAGTCGCGCACCAACTGCCCAATGTCATTCAAGGGAAAACTGTGTTGATAGATGGTTTGGTCAGTCCCCTCTTTTTCCGCCGCCTTCGATGTCAAGCGATCGGTCACCTGGGTTGATGCGGACCGGTCGAGCTCTTTAACGTCAGCCTGAAAGACCCGCCACAAATTCATGAGATTTGCGGTCTGCTTGACTTGCTCCGGCGAGCCTTTGCCCATCAGCGATTGCTTGATGGCATTTGCAGTGTAGGAAAACAGTTCCTCACGACTGTTCGAAACGGAGATCTGCGCTCCTGCTTTGTCAAAGGATACGTAGCGTTTCAGCTCCCGGTTATCGTCAAGGCTTAGAAGAATTTTCTGGAGTTTATGTCGTTTGCCGGGGGTAACATAATTGGGATTGGTCCTTGCGACTTTGTGGCCGTTGTTCACATAAGCCGTAGCTGCTGTGGTAATGATCACGCCCGAGCGGCGTATTTCTCCCTGTTCAGCTTTTAAGCCAATGACCTCGATCGAGCGGTATTTATTGACAAATTCGCCTGCGGTTGACGGACCATAAACGCGCTGGGCCAACTCCACGAGCAACACGCTCATTCCCAATGTGCAGATTTGAGGATTCATTTCAAACCTCCAGAGGCGGCAATTTACACGACCCGGTTATTCACCGATTGGCCCAAAAAATATTGATTCTAATTTACCCGTCAGTGCGTTGCGATCATCCCTGAAATCAAGGATCAGCCCAAGCGGGATCTCGCGTTCGCCGATGCGTTTATAAGCATCCGTGGCATAGTAGTACTGACCGTCGACGGGAGAGTAAGCCGGCTTTCCCACGAGGTTTTCAACCTCAAGAATGGACATTCCCCGCTTGAGCGGGATCAGCAAAACCATCAGGCTTTCAATAGCGCCGCTTTTCTTAAATTCCGCGCTGGCCTGTTCGATTTCAGGGCTTGACGGTATCTCTCCATAAGCGCCGGACAGACAAAAGATTAGGCAGAAACCGGGAATGCCCCATCGGTTTAAGGCGCGCTTACCCGAACTCATAACCTTTTTCCTTCAATTTTTCGATCAAGGTATTGAGGCCGTCGGCCGTATTGTTAAGAACATGCATCAGGATATCCGTCAGTTCCAGATGTTGTTTGGCCTTCACGTCGCTGAGAATCTTGTCATATTTACCACTGATCGGTGATTTCCAATCTTCCGTATCAACCTGCCATAAAGTCAGGGTCAGATTGAATTCCTGAGCGGCCTTGACCACTTCCGTATCGAGCGATTTTGGATACGCGCCTGCTCCATAAGGCGGGCGAAGCCGGGTCGGAAACCGCCCGGTGGCTGCTTGGATCATGTCCTGGTTTCGGCTGATTTCCTGGCGAACTTCTTCCAGAGACATTGTGTCGAGCCGCTTGTGGCTCCAGGCGTGATTTTCCACCTTATGACCTTTGTCATGGATTTTTCTGACGGCGGCCTTTGTTTCGGCACTATCCATCTCGATTCCGTTGACATAAAAATCGGCAATGATCGAATGATCCGCCAGAATGGTGAGGATTTTGGTCAGTGCGTCCGTGGGTTTGGGTCCATCGTCAAATGACAGGCGGAGCTTTCCCATAACAATTATCTCGCTTAGAGGTTGTGGCTTGATTCCCCAATATTGAGGGTTCTTCAAGCGTTCTTGTGAAGCCGGGCAAAGATAGGCATCCAATGAAACCAGCCTTGCAGCAAGCGGTGGAATATCCGGCTTTAGCCTTCAGCCTGCATCCAGCTTGTGGCTTGGGGACTACGCGGCAAACTGCGGGGAATGCACCCCTGAAGATTCAAGCGGGCAGACTTTGAAAGCGTCTGATTCATGCGTCTGGGCAAAAACACACTTGATGTGGAATACCCATAATCATTGTTTAGTCGATGATATTGACGCAGCTGCCGCCTTCACAACCGCCGGCCGGGTCATAGATGCCGCGCGGGCTAACCGAGGATTGGCCGCTCCAGGCGCCGCCGCGCGGACGTTGAGCGTCCCGGTAAGTGTTACCGCGGTGCCAAGGGTTATTGACATTGACCCAGTTGCCTTGGTTGTCCACCCGATAGTTTCCCGGTACGACCTGGCCGTAGACTTGAAGGGCCAGCACGCATTCCTGAGGACTCATCGGGCGGCCATTTACTGTTGCGTTGCAAGCGGCTAGGGCGGTCTCACTTGATAACAAGATCATTGCAGCCAGCGCTGCGATGGAAGAAGCGGCTCGCGTCATGGAAGTCATCTTCACATCTCCTCAGTGTTACCCATTGAAACTAAAGCATTCAGGGTAGGATAGATCATTTTGAATACCGAGGTGGCAGCAAGAGCAATGCCAAATCAAAATAATGGTTTTTTGGTGAAATAATATGAAATAAAGCAGAGTTGGAACGAACGTGGAGAGCCACAGTGAACCGGGCCACTGTCGGCCGATCGGGCCAACAGTGGCCACACCGGCGGGGGGTGTCCGTGGAGGTTAAATAGCCCCGAAGAACTTCACTTCGAGGTTTTTATGGCTCCGGACATAAACCTCTCGATTCATCCGGCGCCCATCATTTAACCAGGGTGGCATCAAACTGCCACTGTATCTTATCGAGCCATGCAGGCCAGCTCTAGCGGCGTTAGGCCGCCAGATCCGGTCTGCAACCGGCGTATCTATGAGAATCGCTAACCAGCCTGCGGTAACGAATCTGATCGAGTCGCCACAGCCAGAAACAGCGGGTACTCGCGGATTCCCTGATTCGTGGTCTTGCGCATCACATAGCAGGTCGAGAACGCCACGTCACGAAAGCCAGCCGCCGCCATTTGCGCCCCCAAGGCTTCCCGGTCAAAGCCGCAATGCCCGGTAAAGCCGGGGCCATGAAATGAGCCGTCTTCACGGTCCAGGTCGGCTATGGCTAGCCAGCCGCCGGGTCGCAACAAGGTGTGGAAATCCTGGAGCAACTGGCCGGTATTAGCAACATGATGCAGGGTCATCAGCGTATGAATCAGGTCATAGCGTTCCGTGGGAAGCGGGCTGTTCGTCAAATCCAGTAACAACGGATGCAAGTGAGTCAAACCGGTATCTGCAATCTTGGTCTCCAGCACCGCTAACATCCCCGGCGAAGCATCGGCCAAGGTAATATTGCCTAAATCGGTGCCTAAGGCAAAGCTGAGCAGGCCGGTCCCGCACCCGTATTCCAGCGCCCGCCAGGTAGGCAGCAAAGGCACTTGCTGCCGAAGGGCGCCGGCCACAGCCAGTGCCCGCTCTTGCTTGATGGGATCGGCATCCCACGTCGCTGCTTTCTGGTCAAAATCAGACATCAAACATTCTCCATTCAAGGCAGTCAATGATTTGAGATGTTTCCTGTATTGGTGATGCACTGCCGGGTTTCCGGGAGGGATGAGGACCACCACGCCTGGTTCTACAGTTTCCGGCAATTCGTTTCCTGCCTCAATACATCCCTGTCCTTCCGGAATCACATAGCACTCAGATGGCTTATACGGCCGGCACATGAGGTTGCTGAGGATCGCAGGTGCGTTTTGCAGGTGATTGTTTAGCGCCTCGCGGATGTTTGCGATACTTGCGCAACGGGACATACTTAACCGTGGCGATGAGCCAAACCGCCATTGCCGGCAGCGTGAGGGTCTGGAACACCAAGGCTTTGAAGAGGGAGCCAATCGCTGATAAGTTAAATTTTTTTGGAAGATGTGATGCCTTGTTGTTGAGTTCGATTTTGCAGCGCTTTGCCGAGCGGTTCCCGGTCTCCATCCTGCTAGCACGGGCCGCGCCAGACAGCTGCATTGGCCTATCCGCCAGCGGCGTTGTTCGGGTTGGCAATGGCCGCCGCCGGCAACGAGCGAGCGGTGGTCAAGGCCGCCTTGCGCCAAACATACAGGGCCAAGCTCGCCGCAGGGAATCTAACCTCCCGGGATTGAAGCGGATTGGAGCCGTTTTTTTCATTTTGAGTCTTGTTCTATTCTGGACCAATCCGGTTCGTTCTGCTGCAATGAGCGCCTCCCCCTTGGTAACGCATTCTGCGAGTACCGCTAATGCCGGCGTAATCTCAACTCCTCCTCTCGAAAAGGTCTCCCTGCAACTGGTCTGGAAGCATCAGTTTGAGTTTGCTGGTTTCTATGCGGCTATCGAAAAGGGGTTTTACCAGGATAGAGGCTTGGATGTTGAGCTGCGGGAATACGACGATGGCTTGGACGTCCTTAATGAAGTGTTATCTGGCCACGCGACCTATGGCATCGCCAATAGCAACGTGATCGGCTGGCGGCTTCAAGGCCAGCCGGTCATACTCTTAGCTAATTACTTCAAGAAAACTCCACTGGTCGTCCTGGGCCAGCCAGGTATCCGCACGTTGGATGATCTCCAAAAAAAACGCTTGATGATCGCCGGTAAGGATCTTAATTCCCCTTTATTGCAAATAGCCTTACGGGAAGCGGAGCTGGTTCCCCGGATCAATCTAGCTATTACACCTCATGAATTTGATACGGGACCATTCATCCGCGGCGAAGTGGACGCTATGACCGCCTTTCTAAGCAATGAACCGTTTGCTTTGGAACAAAAAGGAGTGCCATTCCAAATCATCGAACTGACCGGGTATTTGCCCGGCTTGGGCGATGTCTACCTGTTCACTTCTTCCTCTGAAGCATCCGCTAATTCAAAGCGAACCCATGCCTTTATCGAAGCCAGCAATGCTGGATGGCGCTATGCCTTGGATCATCCTGATGAGATTATCGATTTGATTCTGCAGCGCTATTCCCAACGCAAAAGCCGCGAAGCGTTGCGTTACGAAGCGGACAAGACCCGGCAATTGATGATGCCCCGCTCCCTGCCAATAGGCTCCATTCCCTCCGAGCGCACCCAACTTGCAGCAAGTGTTCTTCTGTCAGCCGATTATCCAGGCGCCTTGCAGAATTTGGAAGGATTTTTGTTCGAGCATGGCGCTGACGGGATGAGGCCCGTTAAAACCTCCACTGCGCAAGCGCTTACCCCGGAGGAGAACGCGTGGCTGGAGACGCATCGGCATGTCACTTTTCAGGTGGTTGACAATTTTGCCCCTTATACGTTTGTTAATGCTGAAGGCAAAGTAGAGGGCGTTATCGCTGATCTGGTCCGCGCCATTGCCGATGAGTCTGGCTTAGAGATTGAAATGATCCCAACAGGATTCAATGAAATAGCTAAAGCGCAGAAGCCACCTGGACTCCATGGTTACATCAACTTCGATGATCACTTTTCAGTAGCGCCAAATGCATTCTTGGGTATAGCAAGTCCCTTAACTCCAATGCAGGCTCTGTTCACGCTCAAACCTGATCAGTTTACCGCCAAGACTCTTCAGGAGATTAAAAATAAACGTATTCTGCTGTATGAAGGTATTGATCCCGTTGATTTCGGTTTTCCCAAAACGGAAAACCAGTACATTCCTGTCCATGAGCCGGAACAGGCATTTGCCTTGTTGCTCAATGGTCAGGCAGATGGCTACTTCGACAATTTCGCCTATATCCAATGGCATCTGCGCAAACAATTTATCACTGGCTTGACTCCTCTCTATCTCACGACCCGCTTTCCCGGTTTACTGTTTGCAGTATTCAAAGACTATCCTGAGCTGTACAGCATTCTGAAAAAGGCTTACAGCCGGGTTTCACCAATCGTTCCTGCCTTGCTCCAGCGCTGGCAGATCGATCAAGGCGGAAACGCCAAAGTGATCCTGAGTAATGAAGAGCGCTCTTGGCTTATGCAACATCCGGTCATTCGCTATGCCGTAAACCCGGATTGGGCACCGATCGAATACATCAACTCGCAAGGCCATCCCCTGGGGATGACTTCGGAATATCTGGAACGCTTGGGGGAAACGTTAGGCGTCCGGTTTGAAGCGGTTCCGGTAGCCACTTGGGCAGAAGCGTTGCAAAAGCTTGATAACCGGCAAATCGACCTGTTGCCGGCTATCGTCCAAACGGCAACCCATCAGCAGCACTTTCGGTTTACCGCATCCTATCTCAATTTCCCGGTAGCGATCTTTGCCTCGATCGATGCGCCCTTTTTCGGCAATCTGGAGGCGCTGGCTGGAAAACGGGTAGCCGTTGTGGGCGACTATGCCATTCGTGAATGGCTGCAACAAGATCATCCAGATATCCACTTGATGCCGGTAGCCACTACGGATGCGGCTTTGCATGCAGTGGTCGAGCGGCGGGTGGACGCCTTTGTCGACAATCTTGTCACCACCAGCCATGCTATCGGTCGTGATGGATTTATGCAGATTCGGATGGCCGGGAATACGCCTTATGAAATTGCATTGAGTATGGCGGTGCGGCAGGATGGGCCAATTCTGGTCAGCATTCTGGACAAAGCGCTTCCAGCCATTCTCAAAAACGACCGCAACAACATCTACAACCACTGGGTCCAAGCCTTGCCACCGGTCATCGTAGATTACAACCTCTTATGGCAAGTCTTGGCTTTTGTCATCGTCTTATTAGCCGTCATTCTGTATTGGAACCGGAAGCTGACTCAAGAGATAAGAAAGAGGCGTCATGCTGAACAAGTCTTATCTCAAAGCGAAACGATGCTGCGCACCACATTGGATTCGACCGACGATGGCATCCTTGTGGTAAACGTTGATGGTACGATTCTGAATATCAACCGCCGTTTCCAGAAGCTTTGGCGCATACCGGATGAGCTGGTACTCACCGGACGGGACGAGCGGTTACTGACTTACATACTTGACCAGTTGTCCGATCCGAAAGGCTTTTTCCGTGGAGTAGAGGGGGTCTACCATACAGATAAGGCACAGAGAGACCTGCTGTATTTTAAGGATGGGCGGATCTTCGAAAAATATACTCGACCTTTGAAGCTTGACCATCAGCTGGCCCGCCTGTGGTCTTTTCGTGACATCACTGAGCGTCAGCAGCTGCTCGTGACGCTGGCGCAGGCCAAAAAAGTAGCGGAGGCGGCGAATCAGGCGAAGAGCGAATTTCTGGCTAACATGAGCCATGAGATCCGCACCCCGATGAATGCAATCATGGGCATGACCCATCTCTGCTTGGGCACCGCCTTGACTCATCAACAAAAAGATTATTTGGAAAAAGCTTATAGCGCCTCGAAGTCACTTCTTGGTCTGCTCAATGACATCCTTGATCTGTCCAAGGTTGAAGCGGGCCGGTTGGAGATGTCATCCATTCTCTTCACCTTGGACGAAGTGATCGAGCATCTCGTCACGATAGTAGCGCAAAAAGCCGAAGATAAGGGATTGGAGTTACTGATCGGCATTGCATCCGATGTACCGAATACACTCGTGGGCGATCCCTTGCGCCTGGGCCAGATTCTGGTCAATCTTGGCAACAATGCCATCAAATTTACCCAGCGGGGAGAAGTCTCCATCTCCGTCAGGTTGCTGGAATCCCAAGGAAAGCAGGTTCATCTGGAATTCACCGTGCAGGATACCGGCATCGGCATGACGGCCGGACAAATCAGTATAATATGCGAGCCATTCCGCCAAGCAGATAGTTCCGTCACGCGAAAGTATGGCGGGACTGGCCTCGGATTATCCATTTGCAAGCGGCTGGTGGATATGATGAAGGGAACTCTCACTGTGGACAGCCGCCCTGGTGAGGGCAGCACCTTCCGCTTTGATGTCTGGCTGGAAGCAGGAGAGAAGGTTGAGCATATATTTCTTACCAATGCCAGTGCCAAGGACCCCTCTAGCAAGACGATACGGGCCGATGAATTAACCGGGCGCCGCCTATTGGTGGTGGAGGACAATGCGATCAATCAGGAAGTGGTTCGTGGTCTTTTAGAACGGTATGGCGCTCTCGTAGAGGTCGCGGTCAATGGCGCTGAGGCAGTGACTCTTTTGGAACAGCGAGGCGCCAAAGAATTTGATGTGGTACTCATGGACATCCAGATGCCAGAGATGGATGGCTATGAGGCGACCTGCCGGATCCGCGCCCTGCCTGGATTTGACCGGCTGCCCATCATCGGACTCACGGCGCATGTCCAACGGCAGGAGATCGAACGGATGCGGGTAGTTGGTATGAACGACTCTGTAAGAAAACCGATTGATCCTCGGCTGCTGTTTAAAACCCTGGCTCGCCACATGGCGCTGGCTGAGATCCCTGCCGGCATAAAAGAAAAGAGCTCAGCGCCTGCTCACATCCTACCGGGTATTGATGTTGCGGCGTGTCTTGATCGCATGGGCGGTGATATAAAACTCCTTCATCAATTGCTGGCCCGCTTTTCTAGCAACTACGGTCAGGCCGCCCAGAATATTCGTGATTGCCTCTCGATTGGGTCCCGTACCGATGCTATCCGTTTAGCCCACACTGTGAAGGGTGTGGCGGGCAATCTTGGAATTGCCGGTGTCCAGCAAGCCTCGGCGCACGTGGAATATGCACTCTCCGGAGAAGCAGAGGAGGAAAGCCCGCTCATTGACGCTCTGGAGAAAGCGATACAATCCGCTTGTGATGCAATCAACGCGGGGTTATCGGTATCTATGGCAGAAAAAAACAACGAGAAAGAGGAAACCCAGCGTGCGCAGGAAGCCGATCCGAAGATCCCGGATACATTGCTGACTGCGCTGCGCGAACGGGTTATCAGGCACGATCCCACAGCCGAGGATTTTTTTATTGAGCATCAAAAGGCGTTTGCCAGTGGATTGCCCTCTCCCTTATTTAGAAAACTTTCCAGCCAGATCGAGAATTATCGCTTTACCGAAGCAGCGGACACTCTAGATACGATTTTGGCTCAAAACGGATCATAAAGTGTTTGCCATGCAGAAGACTGAACTCTTATTACTCGTTGACGACTGCTTGGACAACCTCAAGGTGTTGTCCAGCCTGCTGAAAAAAGAGTATCGAGTCAAGGTAGCAACGGGAGGGCATGAAGCATTACGTCTAGCCCAGGAAAAACCGGTACCTGACCTGATCCTGCTGGATATCATCATGCCAGAGATGGATGGCTATACGGTCTGTGCGCGTCTTAAATCCGATCCGCAAACCCGGGAGATCCCCATCATTTTCCTGACGGCCAAAACCCAAACCGAGGATGAAACACAGGGATTCCAGATGGGGGCAGTGGATTACATCACCAAACCTGTTAACCCGCCCGTGCTTTGGGCCCGGGTGAGGGCTCAACTGGCCCTGGCCACGCAACTCAGGCATTCACACCAGGAGCTGGATAAAGCAGGCCATCGTCTCATCCGGGTCACCAGCGAGCGGGACCGGATCGAGATTCAGCGGCAGCGGCTCTATGACCAGCAGCAGGCTTTGCTAGCAATCGCCCGGGCTGCTCTACTTGATCTCTCGCTGGAAAAATACCTGGAAATTACCCTAGAGGTATTTGATACCCTGCCCTGGCTCAAAATAGAAGCGCGTGGAATGCTTTTTCTGAGAAACCGCAAGGGTGACTTAATCATGGTCGCACAGCGGGGTTTGAGCGAGACACAGAGTAAGAAAGCGCCAGCGCTGTTAATGGAGTGCCTTGAACAAGGCCCGCAGACTGCGGACGATACGACGGGTTGCTATGTCTTACCGCTGATCGAAGAAAGACGTGTCCATGGGGTTCTGGCCATTTTTCTGCTCCCAGGGACCCGGCTCGATGAGGAAGCGTCTAAATTTATGACGGATGTCACTAACATTTTTACGAATCTCATCAGACGCCGCCAGATGGAAGAAACCATGCGGATCAGCCGGCTGGAAGTTCAGATGGCCCATCACGAGATCATTCAAAAACTCAGCATCGCGGCTGAATCCCGGGATACGGAAACCGGTCTGCATGTGTTGCGTGTGAGCCAATATGCACGAGTGATCGCACAGACCATCGGACTTGATGAAGCAACATGCGAATTAATGACGCTGGCAGCTTCCATGCACGATGTAGGCAAGATTGGGATTGAAGATCAGATCCTCAGAAAACGCGATAAGCTCACTGACGAAGAGTTCGCAGTGATGAAGCAGCACACCACGATTGGCAGCCGGATTTTGGAAGGTGATGACCCGTTGATCCGGATGGGACGAGAGATCGCCTTGACCCATCACGAGAAATGGGATGGCAGCGGATATCCTAATGGCTTGAGCGGAGAAAATATTCCTTTTTCTGGCCGTATCTGTGCCGTCGCCGATGTATTTGATGCCTTGACCATACAACGGCCGTACAAAAAGGCATGGCCGGTGGAGAAAGCTGTCGCGTTGATTGTGAATGAAATAGGCAAAGCCTTCGATCCGAAGGTGGTCGCAGCTTTTCAGCAAGCCCTGCCAGAAATCCTCACGATCAAGGCCCGTTACCAAGATGATATTAATCCTGGGGAATTGATCGTGAGGCCAAGCACCCATATGAATGGGGATGCTTGGATTCCTTGGGATGATAGCTATTCCGTGGGGATTGGTGTCATCGATGAGCATCATCGCTATCTGCTCGATTGGGTGAACCATGCGTACAAAGCCATCAACAAAGGCATGGGAACCATCGAGATCGCCAAGACACTATTTGCCTTGGAACAATACACACAGATCCACTTTAAAGCCGAGGAACGCTTGATGGCAGTCTACGGCTATGCTGAATTGGAGCAGCACCGCCAGCAACATCGGTCTTTCGAGGTAAAACTGCAAGAGTTGCGTGAGGAAATCCGCTATAACCCCTTTATTGTCGGGAAGGAAATGATGGAATACTTACGTGACTGGCTGTTCAATCATATCCTTAAGAGCGACAAGCAAAGCCTGAGGTGTTACGCGGTACCCGATGCGCGCCAGCCCTTTTAAGATAGCTCAACCGGCATGGCTGTTGATAAAAGGCGGCCTTTGAACTAATTTTTCTCATAATTAACGAAAAAAACTTAAGGTTCAACATAATATGGCCAGCGCCGAAGTAATTCACCTCTACCGGGAATTAACTGCTCCCTCCGGCGATACCGATTGTTATTTATTGGATTTACCGCTGGACGGTGCGCGTCCCGAGGTCGAAATCAAGGCCGGAATCCGGCGGCCTGACCTGGTGCGTGACGGTTTGCTGGCACTTGGCGAGGTGCTGGCAAGCGATTTGCGCCGTCAAGCTAGCGACCGGGCCGATTATCTAGCCTACCTGTTGCGGAAGGGCAAGCGCGCCAATCAAGCGGTTTGGGAAGCACAAAAGGCTTTCCTCGCGGCAAAGTACGGCGAAGCCACCCAGCAGGAAGCGCCGCTCGATCCCCTGTTCACCGTCAGTAAAGATGGCATCGGCATCGAAGTATTCTCGCGCGACGAATCCACCTACGCCCACCTGCATCTCAAGGCCGGGCATGCCTACCAAGCCGGGCATTTCGTGGCAGGCACTTCCCATTTGAGTTTCACGCCGGCACTACGGGAGGCGCTGGCAGGCATTCGTTCCTACCGCGCCATCGCCCTGCACGGTTATTCTTCGACCTCCGGTAACCCCAAAACCGTGCGGGTGCCCTATCGCTGGCTGCGCGCCTTCGGGCAGGTGCAAGCGGCTTCGACCCTGCCCGCCGAACGAATCCACCTGGCCCCAGTCGATCTCTATAACGTGTTGCTGAGCTTGCGGCTGCGCAAGGCCAAAACAGCGCCGCGCGCCTTGCGTTACGAACTGGTTCCCGGTCAAGCGCCACGACTGGTGCTGGAACCCTGGGAACAGGTGATAACAGCAAACGGGCCGCCTTACCAAGGCCAGTCACCGCATGTCGTGCGCACGTGGGGCCGCCAGCGGTTGAGCCTGCTTGGCCGGTTGTTGCCTCACGCCAAGGCTGTGGATGTTTACCTGCTAGGCGCGGGATTGCCCGCTTTCTACGTGCTGGATCTGGAAGCCGCCAGTCTAACCTTGGCCTTGAGCGGTTGGACCGACAGCGGCTGGGCCGGTATCGCCACCTTCGACCTGCTGACGCCCGGCGGCAGCGAAGACGAAGTCCTGACCAAGCGCGCTATCAAACAAGTGGCCAAAGGCCCGCTGACGCTGGACGCTCTAAGCGAAACCTTGCGCCAGCCGCGTCAAATCATCCGCCAGACGCTCTTGCAGGAATTGCTCAAAGGAACGCTAGTTCACGACATCGCCAGCGGCCTGTTCCGCCACCGGCCGCTGACCGCTCAGCCCCTAGAACTGTCTCAGTTGCGCTACCGCGATGCCCGCGAAGAGCAGGCGCACCGGCTGCTGGCAGCCGAGAATCAAGTCCAACTGACCCGCATCCACGATCTTGGCTTGGATGGCACCGCCATCGACGGCGAGGTGCAAGACCAGCAAGCCCATCGCCGCTATCAAACTTCGTTCACTCTGGACCGGGAAGGCCGCACCATCAAGGCAAGCTGCACTTGTCAAGACTTCCGCCGTGCCGGCTTAAAGCAAGGCCCCTGTCCGCACATGATCGCGCTCCGGTTGCGCTACGCCCGCGAGCAGGCCACGCTGGAACAGGCACGGGAAACCGCCGAGGGCCGCCGCCTGATTCGCGCCGAAACGCGCACCCTGACCCGCCGTCAAGGCGAAACCGTGCTCAGTTACCGGATTTCCCTGGACGAACGCCAAGTGCTGCTGCGCTGGGGCAACGATCCTCAGGCCCTTCGCCAGCAACGGCTGCTGTTCAACCGCGCCGAAGAAGCCCGCGACGCCTACTTCGCCCGGCTCGACCGCCTGGCGCAACAGGGTTTTATCGACGCCAGCATGGCGTGAGCGCAGCCATGTGCTTTAATTTAACGACAATCTTTGACAAGGGAGCGAAAAGTCCGTAGCGTAAGGATTGCTGGAGCGTGAGGCGTTCCTCCATTAGCCGTTTGGGCGGCGTTGCGCCGTCCGGGAATTCCAACGCCATACACGCCACAAGGTAGGCTGTTCTTGGCCAGCTTCGCCGGTAACCGTCCCTAGTTGCTGGCGGAGCTGGCCCAACCACGCCGCCGCGGTTTCCGCCAGCAACTAGGGACGGTTACCGGCGGCTGGCCGGTGAGCCTACCGTGTCCCTTGTGAGAAGTAGCGGTTTGCGCCTCACGCTCCAGCAATCCTTACGCCCGGTCTGGATACGGCATGAGCGAAACACCCCCCACCTGGGAAGACATCGCCCAAGTCGGCGATATCGAGCGCTGGGTCGTCACCCGGCTGCGGCAACTGGACCTGCTGGATGAGGTCACCGATCCTAGCAAATTAACCGGCGCCGCCCTGCGTCAGTACAAGGCCCGCCGTGAAGAAGAACGCCGCGTCCGCAAGCAATTGCGCCAGCAAGGCTGGGCCGCTTTCCGCCAAGCCCATCTGGTCCATCTCGGCGCGGACGTATTTCATCACGATACGTCCGATCAAGACCGCTACGACCTGCCCGACCCCGAAACCCGGCGCGAAGCCAATGCCTTGCCAGCGCTGAAAGATGCACAGGCGCTCGCGAAGGCGCTCGATCTCTCCATCCCCCGCCTGCGCTGGCTGGCGTTCCATCGGGAAGTGGACAGCGGCAGCCACTACCAGTATTGGACCATCCCCAAGCGCGACGGCGGCGCCCGCCTGATCAGCGCGCCCAAGCCGATGCTAAAGAAGACGCAACGCTGGATTCTGCGCCAGATCGCCGAACGCCTGCCAGTGCATGGCGCCGCACACGGTTTTCTGCCTGGACGCAGCATCTATAGCAACGCCGCTGTCCATGCTGGCGCTCAAACCGTCATCAAGCTCGACATCCGCCATTTCTATCCCACCGTCACTTGGCGGCGGGTCAAGGGCTTGTTCCGCAAGGGCGGCTACGGCGAACAGGTCGCTACCGTGCTGGCTCTACTCTGCACCGAAGCGCCGCGCGAGCTGCTGCAACTCGACGGCCAGCATTACCACGTCGCCAGCGGACCGCGCGCCCTGCCGCAAGGCGCCCCGGCCAGCCCGGCGCTCAGCAACACCGTCTGCCTGCGGCTGGATTGCCGCCTGTCCGGTCTGAGCCAAAAATTGGGGTTCCGTTACACCCGCTACGCCGACGACCTGACTTTTTCCTGGCACGATGCAGCGCCGCCGCCGCTGGGCCGCCTGCTACGCTGCGTTCACGCCATTCTCAAGGCCGAAGGTTTCGTCCCCCACCCGGAAAAAACCCGGATTCTGCGCCGGGGCCGTCGGCAAACCGTGACCGGGCTGGTGGTCAACGAAGCGCCCTCCGGCAGTCCGGCGCGAGTGCCGCGCGCCCAAATCCGGCGGCTGCGCGCCGCACTGCATAATCGCCTGCACGGTAAGCCCGGCAAC
>Ga0209607_1002017_pt1 | contig 16623 bp, 12 predicted proteins | sample AD_UKC117_MetaG_FD_184413 | JGI IMG/M metagenome (GOLD analysis project Ga0209607, IMG submission 184413) | Active sludge microbial communities of municipal wastewater-treating anaerobic digesters from Hong Kong - AD_UKC117_MetaG (SPAdes)... | ecosystem: Engineered > Bioreactor > Anaerobic >... | reverse complement strand
ATTCAGTTCATCGCTATCGGGGCCTACCAGGCGGTCGAAGCGCTTGCCGCCCATGACCGGCTGGCCGGACGCGGCGTTGCCTCCTGCGTCACCCTGGTTCTCGAACCCGGGCGGTTCCGTTCCGGCCGGGACCCGATCGAAACGGCCAGCACCGCACCGGATCATATTGTACGCGCGCTTTTTCCGGCCGGCCTGCCCCGCATACTTCTCACCCATACCCGGCCGGAACCCATGACCGGCCTGCTCAGGCGTGTCGACGAAGGCCCCGGCCGGCTGCGGGCGCTCGGATATCTCTCACGAGGCGGTACACTGGATGTACCAGGAATGCTGTTTGCCAATCGCTGTACCTGGGCCCACGCGGTTGACGCGGCCATGACGATCGCCGGTCTCCGGCAGGCCGGTCTGCTCACGGAAGATGAGCGCCGCGCCATTGAAGGTACCGGCGACCCGTCCGTGCTGAAACAGGTTTTACCCATCCACCGAACGGAGACCGTGCAATGACTCTGACCCTGACGAGCCTTGGGGGAGCGGGAACCGTTACAGGTTCGCGCCACCTTCTCGAACATGACGGACAGCGCCTGCTGATCGATTGCGGCCTGTTCCAGGGATTCAAGGGCTTGCGGGAGCGCAACTGGGCGCCCTTCCCCGTCGACCCATCCTCGATCGACGCCATTGTCCTGACGCACGCCCATATCGACCATAGCGGCTATTTGCCAAAATTGGTCAGGGAAGGCTATCGTGGCCCGATCTACTGTTCCGAGGCAACCAAGGACCTTTGCGAAATTCTTCTGCGCGACAGCGCATACATATCCGAGCGGGACGCCGAGCGCGCAAACCGCTATCGCTACACTAAGCATGAGCCGGCAAAGCCGCTCTACACGGTAGCGGATGCCGAAGCTGCAATCGCGCAATTGGTGCCGGTTGCGTTCCATACAGATATCGCGCTCGACATCGGAGCCCGCGTCTACCTGCGGCGCGCAGGCCATATTCTCGGCGCCTCCACGCTCGAAGTGCATTGGGGCGGGAAGACGATTGTCTTTTCCGGAGACCTCGGAAGATATGATGACCCGTTCATGTTCGACCCCGAACCCGTCCGCCAGGCCGACTATGTCGTTATCGAGTCCACCTATGGGGACCGGACCCACCCGAAGACCGACCCCATGGAGCAGCTTGGCGAGGTCATCGGCCGTACCGTCGGCCGCGGCGGGACGGTCGTCATTCCGGCTTTTGCCGTCGGACGCGCCCAGCTGCTTCTCTATCATATCTGGATGCTGAAGAAGGCCGGACGCTTTGCAAACGTCGCGATCTATCTCGACAGCCCCATGGCCATCAACGCGACCGAGCTTCTTTGCGCCCACCTCGATGATCACAGATTTACACCCGATGTGTGCATGGAGACCTGCAACATTGCCAGTTATGCGCGTGACGTCGAAGCCTCCAAGGCGATCACAAGCGACCGCATGCCAAAGGTGGTGATCGCAGCGAGCGGCATGATGACCGGCGGCCGGGTCCTGCATCATGTCGAAGCCTTTGGCGGGGACCGGAAGAACACGATCCTGTTCGCGGGCTACCAGGCGGCCGGGACGCGCGGCGCAAAGATCCTCGAAGGTGCCAGGTCAGTTCGCATGTTCGGCAAGGAAGTTGAGATCAGAGCGGAAATCGCCAGCCTCCCCGCCTTGTCAGCCCATGCCGATGCCGATGAACTGATGAAATGGCTGGATGGCTTTGCGGCCCCGCCAGCCAGGACATTTATCGTTCACGGGGAACCGGAAGCCTCCAGCCATTTCCATGACAGGATACAGGAGGACCTGGGCTGGCCCAGCGATGTTGTCCGCATAGATCATACCTACGATCTCGCAGGAGACGCTTGATCGTGCCCGGCGATCATGTTCCCGGCGGCCAGCCCCTGAAGGCCCGGCGCCTGAAATGGCACACCCAGGACGATGCCATCGTCCTCATGCGCACCGACTGTCCCGTCTGCCGCGCCGAGGGCCTGACATCGCGTTCCAGGATTCTTGTCACCTGTGGCACAAGATCGGTGATCGCCACGCTGCACCAGATCGAGGACGACTGGCTGCCCCTTTCTGAGGCGGGACTTTCGGAAGCCGCCTGGAAGCGGCTCGGCGCTGTCCCAGGTGCAGACCTCGGCATTGCCCACGCACCGACGCTCCCATCCCTGTCCGATGTCCGCCAGCGGATGACCGGAAGACGGCTTGGCGCGGACGCTTTCGACAGGATCATCTCGGATATCGCATCGGGGAAATATTCCGATGTGCACCTCGCCGCTTTCATATCCGCCTGCTCCACCCTGAAGCTCGATCTCGGGGAAATGAAAGCCCTGACACATGCCATGGTCGGGGCGGGCGAACGGCTGAGCTGGGATGCGGACCTGGTAATCGACAAGCATTGCATCGGAGGCCTGCCCGGCAATCGGACGACGCCGATCGTTGTGGCGATCCTTGCCAGTCAGGGCCTGACAATACCGAAGACCTCTTCGAGAGCCATCACGTCTCCAGCCGGAACCGCCGACACAATGGAAACTCTCACCCGCGTCGATCTGTCGATGTCCGAGATCCGCCGGGTTGTCGAAGCAGAGGGCGGATGCCTTGCCTGGGGCGGCGCCGTCCAGCTGAGCCCTGCCGACGACGTGCTCATCCGGATCGAGAGGGCCCTCGATATCGATGCCGAAGGCCAACTGATCGCGTCCGTCCTGTCCAAGAAGATCGCTGCGGGCGCAACCCATGTCGTGCTCGACCTGCCGGTCGGACCGACCGCCAAATTGAGAAGCCGGCCGGATGCTGAAGCATTGATCGAACACATGACGGCGGTCGCCGAGGGGTTCGGCCTGCAGACCCGGTTTGTGTTGAGCGACGGCAACCAGCCCGTCGGCCGCGGGATCGGTCCGGCCCTTGAAGCATGGGATGTCCTGCACGTCCTTCAGCAGCATCCCGAAGCACCTGGCGACCTGCGGGAGCGCGCGATTACCCTTGCCGGGGCGGCGCTTGAACTTGCAGGTCGCGCGGCTAAAGGCCGGGGCGAGGGCGCAGCCCGCGAGGCGCTCGATGACGGATCGGCCTGGCTGAAATTCCAGGCCATATGCGAAGCGCAGGGCGGGCTTCGGGTCCCCCCTGTTGCCCGCCACTCGGCCCCTCTCCTGCCGCGCCTTGCAGGCAGGCTGACGCGCATCGACAACCGCAAGCTTGCAAGACTCGCAAAACTTGCTGGCGCTCCGGAACGACCTGCCGCCGGCATCACCCTTCACAAGCGCCTTGGAGACTGGCTGAACCGGGACGAACCCATTGCCACCATCCATGCCGAGGCGCCGGGCGAGCTTGCCTATGCCAGGGATTATGCCCTCAGCTACACCGACATGTTCACCATTGAAAGCTCTCCAGAATGACGCTCTATATTCCCCTTCCAGGCAACACCGCCATGGCCAGCGAGCTCGCCCGGCTGACGGGGGGTGAACTGGGCACTCTTGCGGTCCGCCGGTTTCCCGATGAAGAAACCTATGTCCGCATTGAAACCGATGTCAGAGGAAAGCATGTCGATCTGGTCTGCACGCTTGCGCGCCCCGACCCTCAGTTGACCGGGCTCCTCTTTGCCGCCGCGACGGCCCGCGAGCTCGGCGCAGAATCCGTCGGACTGATTGCCCCCTATCTCGCTTACATGCGCCAGGACCGGCGATTTTCCGAAGGAGAGTCCGTGTCAGCACGGCATTTTGCCCGGATGCTGTCGAGCGTTTTCGACCGGCTGGTCACCGTGGATCCGCATTTGCACCGGATACATGATCTGGGAGAAATCTTCCCGATCGCCACACGGGTTGTCCATGCAGCACCTGCCCTTGCCGACTGGATCTGGCAGAATGTTGAAACCCCCCTCGTGATCGGACCCGATTCCGAAAGCGAGCAATGGGTATCCGATGTGGCCTCCCGGGCGGGCGCGCCTTACCTGGTCCTTTCCAAGACACGCCACGGCGACCGTGATGTCGAAATCGCGGCGCCTGGCCTCGCCGATTGGGCCGGACGGCAACCAGTCCTGATCGATGACATCGTCTCTTCCGGACGGACGATGATCGAGGCTGCCCGGCATTTCCAGTCAGCTGGCTTCCCGAAGCCCGTCTGCGTCGTGGTACATGCAATCTTCGCCGATCAATCCTATGCGAGCCTTCAAACCGTCGCCTCCCGGATCGTCTCCACCAACAGCGTCCGTCATCCGTCTGCTGAAATATCCATCGCGCCCCTCCTGGTTGAGACTGGCAAGGCAAACACAGGCGCCTTCGGGTCGCACTGAAGACCGGCAGGAATTGCTGGCGGTGTCCCCCAAGGGAACGAAGCCTCGCATATGTGGAAGATCCAGAGAGGGCGAGACGGTCTGCCTGAACTGCAAGGCGGATCCTACCCGCCATCCCGGTCGTTCGGCCTCCGCGGGCCGGGCTCTTCCGGTGGAAGGCTCTCGGCACTTTTTTTGAGGGGTCATGCTACCAAGTGCGTAGTGGAGGCAGATGATAAATACCTGAATCGAGGGGGTGAACCATGACCTGCGCCAAATATCGATCTGTGGCCCTTGCGACAGTGGCCCTGATCGGACTGCCGGCACTTGCCCAGGAGACACAGGAACAATCCCCTCCCGATCCGCAGACAGCCGCGCTTCTGGAACGGATCGAACAGCTGGAGGCCGAACTGGCGGATCTTCGCGGTGTGGTCCTGCAATCGACCGAAACGGCCAGCAAGGCGGAAGCTGCGGCCCAGGACGCAGTCGACCGGATTGCCGAGGTACAGGATCAGGCATCTCCCGCTCCGTCCTATGCCGTCTCGCCCGGCATGCCCGACACGAAGTGGCACCTTGCCGGTTATGCCGATGTCGGGTTCGTCGGCGGTGACACGCCCGGACCGGATAGCTTCGTCAGCGGCAAGTTCAATCCCGCCCTACATTTCCAGTACAAGGATTTCCTCCTCTTTGAAGGAGAATTCGAATACGCGACGACTGGTGATGGCAAAACGGAATCGGAACTCGAGTACTCTCAGATCGATCTTGTATTGAATGACCATGCCGTCCTGGTAGTTGGTAAGTACTTAAGCCCGATCGGCCAGTTTCAGGAACGGCTTCATCCAAGCTGGATCAACAAGGTACAAGGCGCACCCGCCGGGTTCGGTCATGATGGCGTTCAGCCGACGAGCGACACCGGTGTCCAGCTGCGGGGCTCGATCCCGGCCGGCTCCACCCGCCTGACCTACGCTCTGGCTGTCGGCAACGGCCCCCGCACAACGTCTGAGGGCGGTGTCGAGCTTATGGGGATGGGGAGCGACGACAATTCAAATAAGTCTGTCGGAGGACGGGTAGGATTTTTCCCGATGCCGGCCCTGGAGGTCGGCGGCTCCTACCTGACCGCACGCGTCGATGGCATCATGAACCCCGACATGCCTGTTCCTTCCGGCTCCGGACTACCGCTCGATGCCCGCTTTCAATTGTGGGGCGTTGACGCGGCCTATACGAAGGGACCGCTTGCAGCCCGTTTCGAATACCTGAAATCCGAACGCGGCAAGCTCTTCACGGTAACAGATGAAGAGCCTGACGGTGTCCTGTTGCCGGATCTGGAAATGGAGGCCTGGTATGGGCAATTGTCATACCGACTGTCCGGCTTCAGTGACTCCGAAATCATCCACAGGCTGGAACCTGTCGTCCGGTACGGGGAATTCAGCATCAGCGGGCACCCCGAACTTGAAGAAGAAAACGCCCAGAACCGCCTGAACGCCGGACTGAACTACTGGCTGGCACCGACCATTGTCGCCAAAGCGGGCCTGGAGTGGCGGGATTACACGGTGCCCGGCGTCCCGGACGAAACGCTCATCCAGTTTCAGCTTGGTTACGGGTTCTGATCTCGAAGAAAGGAGGACATGATGAAGTCCTGCATAATACCGGCATTTACCCTGGCAGCCATCCTCCTGACAGGCGGGTCAGCGGCCATTGCCCAATCAGTGAGCCAGTCAGCGCCTGAAGAAACGCCCGCAACTGAAAGTGCGGCCGAGACCGATCCGATGCAGATCGTACGCGGAGCGAAAGCCTGGAACGAAACCTGTTCGCGTTGCCACAATCTCCGCTCACCCAGTGAGCTGACGGACGAGGAATGGGACGTTTCGGTCACGCATATGCGGGTGCGCGGCAACCTTCCTGCCTCCGACGTGCGGGACATCCTGGCCTTTCTGCAAGCCAGCAACAATCAATAATCCCTTCTCTTAAAGGATGCGTCTCATGCCTTTCCCCAAAAAGACCGCACGTTTCGGCCTGTCCGCCCTGATGGCTGTCATGGTCCTTGCGGCGCAAGCAAGCGCGCAGGAAGACCCCGATCCCGCGCGTGGCAAGAGGGTCTATCGCGGGACATGTATTGCCTGCCACGGCCCGACGGGCAAGGGCGGCATCCCGGGAACCCCCGACTTCACGAAGGGCAATGGCGTCCTGTCACAGGATGACAGTGTTCTGACCGATCACATCCGGAACGGATTCCGGAGCAAGGGGTCGACCATGCCCATGCCGGCAAAGGGCGGAAATCCGAAACTGACCGATCAGGATATCCAGAATGTCCTGGCTTACCTGCACGAGGAGTTCGGCGAGGAGAATTGATATGCGCCGGCGCGGCCTTTCCAGCGGCAATCCGATCGCATCCGCGGCCCCGGATCTCCGGGTCCTGTCGCCGACCGGACCCATCCTCTGCCTCTGACGCTCGAGATCGTCCGTACAGAAACCCGAAAACCGGAGAAAAGGCCCCGTGAAATATAGACACCTGCTTGCAGCGCTCCTTCTGGGCAGTGCGATAGCCTTTCCATCGGGCGGCCTTGCACTTGCGCAAGCGCCCCTGACCCTGCCGGAAGCTGTCGACATCGCGCTCGGTGCCGATGATCCGAGCGTCGCAAGGCTGGAACAGGAAGCGCTTGCCTTTGACGACAAGGCGGTCGCCGAGAGCCAGTTGCCCGATCCGGTTGTCAGCGCCCAGATCGCCAATGTCCCGTTTCCCAGCCTCGACTATGACCGGGAACCGATGACGCAGCTGAAATTCGGCGTGCGCCAGGCGCTTCCAAAAGGTGAGACGCTTGCCCTGACGCGTGAAAAACAGACGGCTCAGGCACAAAGCGCACGGTTTCACAAATCCCTGCAGGAACAGCAAATTACTCTTGAAGCGCGCCAGACCTGGCTTGAGCTCTCCTATTGGCGCGATGCGCGAAGGCTCACGCTTGAAAGCCAGCGCAAGGTCAGCGAACTTGGCGGCGTCGCCCAGGCCGACTATGCCAGCGGCCGGTCTTCCCTGCAGAATGTGCTGCGCATTGATCTGGAAACCTCTTCGCTGGACGCGCGGCTTGTCGACATCCAGCGCAATGAAGACCGGGCCAGGGCAGACCTGATCCGGCTGATCGGCCCCCTGGAAGGGGCGAGGCCGCTTGCATCAGGCGCCCCCTTTCTCCCCCCGGTCACCGGTGAAGATCTCATTCGGGAACGCCTTGCCAGCCATCCCTCGCTCCGGGCTCTTGACGCCAGCGTCACATCGAAGAGCCGGGACGTCGACATTGCTGCGGAACAATACAAGCCGGGTATCAGTTTCGATGCCCAATACGGCATCCGGGACTCGCGGTCGGACTTCGGATCCGTCGGGGTCGCCGTCTCGCTCCCCCTCTTTTCGAAAAAGAACAAGGATTATGCCCTGCGCGCGACAAAGCGGCTGCGCGAAGCGGAGAGACTGGCGCGGGACACACAGGCCCTGGAACTCGAACGTGCGCTGCGCCGGGACTGGGCGCAATATACGCGCCTGGGCGAACAGATAGAGGTCTATGAAACCGATGTCCTCGATCGTGCCCGGGACACCCGCGAAGCAGCCATGGCCGCCTACGGCAACAATCTTGCCGATTTTGCCGAACTCGTCCGCGCAGAACTCGCCGTTCTGGATACGGAACTGACGCTCAGCCGGCTGAGAGTCGACCGGCTGCAGGCGCAGGCAAACCTTCTGTTCCTGAGTGGAGACTAGCATGCGCAACACAAAGCTTATTCTGCTCGCGGCCACATTCGGTCTTGGGCTTGGCGCCGGGGCCGTGGTCATGAGCCTGGCCAGCGGTAGCGCCGATCAGGCATCCGGGAAGCAGCCTTCAGCAGAAAGGAAGCCCCTCTACTGGGCCGCGCCAATGGACAAGAGTTACCGCAGCGACTCTCCCGGCCTGTCGCCCATGGGGATGGAGCTTATTCCGGTTTATGCCGATGACGAGAGTGAGGGCGACGATCGCAACCTCGTCAGGATCAATCCGGCAGTCGAGAACAATATCGGGGTCAGGACAGCGATTGTCGCCACCAGCGAAGCGCTTCCCGCCGTCGAAACCGTCGGCACGGTCCAGATCGACGACGACAATACCTCGGTTGTGGACGTTCGGACCGAAGGCTGGATCGAAAACATGCCCGTCAAGGCGATCGGCGACGAGGTGAGAAAGGGACAATTGCTGTTCCAGATCTATTCGCGCCCCCTCGTCAGTGCGCAGGACGAGTATCTGCAGGCGACGCGCATGGGCAACCAGAACCTGATCACGGCCACAAAATCACGGCTGGTTTCCCTCGGCATGAGTAACCGCGCCATCGAGAGCCTGAAGGAGAGCGGCCAGTCCGAGCGCCTGCTGAATGTCTATTCTCCGAGAAGCGGCATCGTCACGCAGATGGGCGCTGGCGAAGGTGGGTTCGTCAAACCCGGCATGAACGTGCTCAAGATCGCCGACCTCAGAACGGTCTGGGCAATTGCCGATGTCTATGAAGACCAGGTCCACCAGGTCCGTCCCGGTCAGGAAGTCACCATGCGGATGAGTGGGATGCCCGGCCGCGAATGGAAAGGCCTCGTTGAATATATTTACCCGACCGTCAACGCCCGGGCTCGGACCGTTCAGGTCCGGATCAGCTTTGACAACAAGGACGGGCTGCTGAGACCGGACATGTTTGTGCGTCTCAGGATCGAAACCAGCTCCGACGTTCCGTCCGCAGACGCTTCGGACAAGGTCGTCATTCCGCGCGAAGCGCTCATCCGGACCGGACGCACCGAACGCGTCATCCTGGCGCTGGGAGATGGCAGGTACCAACCGGCCCAGGTGGTGTCCGGCCGTGAAATCGGGGACGATATCGAAATCTTGTCCGGTCTGGCCGCCGGGGAAAGAATTGTCGTCTCATCGCAATTCCTGCTCGACTCCGAAGCAAGCCTGCGCGGAACCATGCTGAGGCTGACGGCCGGCCAGAACGAAGGTGCGTCCATGGATATGGGTTCGTCATCCGAAATGCGGCAGGAAGGCGCGCCAGAAACACAGCCCGCCGATACGGCGCAGACTCGCGGCATGGTCGTATCTGTCATGCAGGCGCATGGCATGGTAACCATCGAGCACGCCCCGGTCGAAGCCCTCGGCTGGCCATCCATGACCATGGCGTTTGTGACGGATCCGGCTCTGCTGAAAGACATCGGCAAGGGAGACAATGTCGACATTACAGTCAGGGCCGCGCCGGACGACAATGGAAATTACGTCCTCTCGGACATCCGCAAGATCTCGCCGGCCCGGGTGGACGCACAATGATTGCAAGTCTTGTCCGCTGGTCCATCGGGAACCGGGTCCTGATCCTCCTGCTCGCCGCACTCCTGGCCGTCTGGGGCGGGTACACCCTTAAAAAGACGCCCCTGGATGCCATTCCGGACCTCTCCGATGTTCAGGTCATTATCAAGACCACCTATCCAGGCCAGGCGCCCCAGGTCGTGGAAGACCAGGTGACCTATCCGCTGACGACGGCCATGCTGGCCGTGCCCGGCGCGGTCACGGTCCGCGGGTACTCGTTCTTCAATGACAGTTTCGTCTATGTCATCTTCGAGGACGGAACCGATCTCTACTGGGCCCGCTCGCGGGTTCTTGAATACCTCTCCCAGGTCGCACCGACATTGCCAGCGGCCTCCCGCTCCGCGCTGGGTCCGGACGCGACCGGGGTCGGCTGGGTCTATCAGTATGCGCTGGTCGACCGGACCGGCCGGCACGACCTCTCCCAGCTCCGCTCCATACAGGACTGGTTCCTGAAATACGAATTGCAGACGATCGACGGGGTATCCGAAGTCGCAACGATCGGGGGCATGGTCAAACAATACCAAGTCGTCGTCGACCCGGAGAAACTCCGCACGTACGGCATTCCGCTGGACAAGGTCCGTTCCGAGATCGTACGCGGCAACCAGGAAACGGGTGGCCGCGTCATCGAAATGGCCGAAGCCGAGTACATGGTTCGCGCGTCCGGCTACATCAAGGGCATCAAGGACCTCGAATCCATTCCCCTGTCGGTGACTGACAAGGGCACGCCGATCCTTCTGCGGGATGTTGCCCAGATCCGCCTCGGCCCGGAACTCAGGCGCGGAATCGGCGAACTCAATGGTGAGGGCGAAGCGGTCGGCGGCGTGATAATCATGCGCTACGGCGAAAACGCCATGCGCACGATCGACCTCGTGAAAGAGAAACTGGAAACCCTGAAGGAGAGCCTGCCTGAAGGTGTCGAGATCGTGACAACCTATGACCGGTCTTCCCTGATCGAGCGGGCCGTCGACACATTGAAGGAAAAGCTCGTCGAGGAATTTATCGTCGTGCTCCTGGTCTGCGCCCTGTTCCTGTTCCACGTCCGCAGCGCGGTTGTCATCCTGCTCAGCCTGCCGCTCGGAATCCTGGCGGCGTTCATCGTGATGAACGCTCAGGGCATCAATGCCAACATCATGTCGCTCGGAGGGATCGCCATCGCCATCGGCGCCATGGTCGACGCCGCGATCGTCATGATCGAGAACATGCACAAGCACATTGAGCGAACGCCTCTGACGAATGAAAACCGCTGGGCGGTCGTAACCCAGGCGGCAATCGAGGTCGGCCCTGCGCTTTTCTTCTCCCTGCTGATCATTACATTCAGCTTTCTCCCGATCTTTGCACTGGAGGCCCAGGAAGGACGGCTCTTCCATCCCCTCGCTTTTACCAAAACTTATGCGATGGCCGGCGCGGCGATCCTGTCCGTTACGCTTGTGCCGGTACTCATGGGTTACTTCATCCGGGGCCGGGTTCTGCCCGAACACAAGAACCCGGTGAACCGTCTGTTGATGGGGATCTACCAGCCCTTCATCAACATGGTTCTCAGAGCGCCGGTTCTGATGATCGTGATCGCATTCGCGGTCATGGCCAGCGCGATCATCCCCCTCAGCCGGATGGGGTCGGAGTTCATGCCGGATCTCGACGAAGGCGATCTGCTCTATATGCCGAGCGCATTCCCGGCGGTCTCGGCCGGGAAAATGTCCCAGATATTACAGCAAACCGACAAGCTGATCATGACTGTTCCGGAAGTCGAGACAGTCTACGCCAAGGCGGGACGGGCAGAGACGGCGACCGACCCTGCACCGCTCACCATGGTCGAGACCACGATCCGCCTGAAGCCAAAGGAAGACTGGCGTCCCGGCATGACAACCGCCAAGCTGAAAAAGGAGCTGGATTCGATCGTCCAGGTTCCCAGTCTCACCAATGTCTGGATCATGCCTATCAAGAACCGGATCGACATGCTTGCCACCGGCATCAAGACCCCGATCGGGATCAAGGTTGCCGGACCCGATCTCCAGGTCATCGGCGATGTCGCCCAGCAGATCGAAACGGTGATCAAGGACGTTCCCGGAACATCTTCGGTCTATGCCGAACGGGTGACCGGCGGACGCTTTGTGGATGTTGATATCGAGCGTGAGGAAGCGGCCCGGTTCGGACTGAATGTGGCAGATGTGCAGGACCTGGTGAAGACCGCTATCGGCGGCATGACGGTCACCCAGTCCGTCGAGGGGCTGGAGCGCTATCCCGTGAATGTACGCTACCCCCGGGAATATCGTGACTCTCTGGAACGGCTGGAAAACCTCCCGGTCGTGACGAAGACCGGAGCACAGATCCCCCTCTCGCGCCTTGTCGACATTTCCATTTCCGGCGGGCCGGGCGTCATCAGGAGCGAGAATGCCCGCCTGAACGGATGGATCTATGTGGACATATCCGATGTCGACATCGGAACCTATGTCAGGAATGCCAAGAAGGCGGTCGAACAAATCGACCTGCCCGCAGGTTATTCCCTGTCCTGGTCGGGCCAGTATGAATACATGCAGCGCGCCAAGCAGCGCCTCAGCCTCGTCGTTCCGCTGACCCTGGTCATTATCCTTCTGCTGCTCTTCCTCAATTTCAGGCGGCTTGTGCCAGTCTTCATCATCATGGGGACCCTGCCCCTGGCGCTCGTCGGCGGGCTCTGGTTCCTGGACATGCTGGGTTACAACATGTCGGTTGCAGTCGGTGTCGGATTCATTGCGCTCGCCGGGGTATCCGTCGAGATCGGCGTTCTGATGATGGTGTATCTGGAGCATGCTCTGGAGGCCAGAATCGAGCAGGCGCGGGCCGAAAAGCGCGATCTGACCAGGTCTGACCTTCGCGCGGCGGTCATTGAGGGAGCATTGCTTCGCGTCCGCCCCATCATGATGACGGTCGCGGTCGTGATTGCCGGCCTCCTCCCGATCATGCTGGGTTCCGGAACCGGCTCTGAAGTCATGCGCCGCATTGCCGCCCCGATGGTCGGCGGAATGACCAGCGCAACCGTACTGACATTGCTCGTCATCCCCGCCGCATTCCTGATCTGGCAGACACTTGCCCTTAAACTCCCGAAAGAGACATTGGGGACAGAATGAACCTGGGCCATCTGCCACATTGGCCGGTCAAAGGCCTGGAAGAGGTTCTGGGCGGCCACCTTGAGCTCCCGGCCCTCGCCGTCGGTCATATCGCCCTGCACCTGCGAGGGAGGCGCCAGCAGACATAATCTTCTCGCCCCTCTCGCCTCGCCGCGCATTCTCGCCGCTACTGCGCCCTCATGCGCAATATATTGCCATGACAAGCAGCGTTCCGGGTTTGTCCGTGCCCAGATGTATGGTCAGCCCGATACCTGGCCGTTCGTGGTCGTTTTGACCTTGAGCCATCCGGCCCTGAACGCCCTTCTGCGCTGAATTCTTGGGCAATTCGCACGGCGCAGCGCACCAGTTTTTGGCAGGGACAATTTCGAGACAAAAAAATCCAAATCCCGGACTTGCAAGCTGTATAGACAGGTCTATAGTTTTCGAACAAGGTCCAAGAAACGGGGAAAGGGAATAATCAATGTCTCCAGCAAAAAATCGCATTCTGATGGGTGCCGCCATCGCGCCGATCGTTTTGTGGCTCTATGCCCAGCCTGCCGCTGCACAGGAGTCCTCCGGCGAGGACGGCGCGAAAGTCGAAGAAACAGTCACAGTCACCGGCAGCCGCATCAAACGAAAAGACCTGACCAGCGTCGGCCCTGTCACGGTCCTCGACAGCGTCCAGATCGAACAGACCGGCATTTCGAACCTCGAAACGCTGCTTCAGCGTCTTCCGTCCTCTGCCGGATTTGGAGGTAACTCCAACAGCGCCTATTGGGTCTCCAATGGCTGGGGCACGCCCCAGATCAACCTGCGCGGCCTTGGCGTCAACAGGACCCTGGTCCTTCTGAATGGCCGCAGGCTTGTCTATGGCGGAACCGGGGCGAACAGCGCGGTGGATCTCTCCATGATACCCATGTCGCTCGTATCCCGCGTCGAAGTGCTGAAGGACGGCGCGTCGGCAACCTATGGCGCAGACGCCGTTGCCGGCGTGATCAACTTGATCACCAAGGAAGGGTATGACGGGTTCGAAGCATCGGCCAAGTATGGCATGACCGATGAAGGGGACGGCGAGGAAACCCTCCTGGAAATGAGCTGGGGCAACTCAACGCCCGCCGGCGACATCATGTTCAATGTCAGCTATCAGGACAATGGAGCCGCCCCTCTCTGGGACAAGAGCCGCGCGCCTTGCCCCGGTACGCCGACGCCAAACGGCTTTGTATGCGACGGGCTGAGCTCGTCGACGATCGGCGGCCGCGGTACAGTTCCGGCCGGATATGTCATGCCGGATGGCACGGTCCTGACCGGACCGACACGGATCAATTTCAACCAGGACCCGAATGGAGATGGCGACTCTTTCCATATCTATGACGGTGCGCTGGACGGGTTCAACTACAACCGCTACTTCAATGCGTCCAATCCGCTGGAACGCCTGAGCTTTGCGACCTTTGGCACCTATCACCTGACCGAGCATGCCGACCTGTTTGCCGAACTGCTCTATACGAAGCGCTGGTCAAGCCAGCCGGCCTCTCCGGCGACGCTGGTGAATGTTGCATTCGATGCCTCTCACCCGACCAATCCAACCGGGATCGATTTTGTTCTCGAACGCCGCCGTCTGCTCGAAAATGGCGCGCGGACGTTCGAGCAGGAAACCGATACGTTCCGTATCGTTACAGGTGTCAGGGGCTCGCTCGGTGGCTCCTGGAGCTATGAGGCCGCCCTGAACTGGGGCCGCAATACCGGTTCGGACTCCATTCTCAACAATATCAATACCGGCAGACTCGCCCAGACACTCGATCCCGCAACCTGCGGAACCGGGGGCATTCCGTGTGCTGACCTGTTCGGATACGGAGACGTCACCCAGGACGTGCTGGACTATATCGTGTTCACCCAAACTGGTCTTGGCGGAAATGAGCAAAAGGCAATCAGCGCGAGCATGAGCGGCGAGGCCTTCCAGCTTCCGGCCGGACCTGTCGGCGTCGCGTTCGGTGCTGACTGGCGGGAAGACAAGGGTTGGCGCAATCCCGACTCTCTCGCAGTTGCCGGCCTGGCGCTCGGAAACCAGGAAGACCCCATCTCCGGATCCACCAAGGCAACCGAGGTCTTCGCCGAAATCGACGTGCCCCTGTTGAAGGACAAACCCTTCATCGAGGCGCTCGATTTTGACGGTGCGATCCGCTACTCCGACTATGACCTGTTCGGAAGCGACACCAATTACAAGGCCGGATTGAACTGGCGGATCAATCCCGCGCTCAAGTTCCGCGGCACCTATACAACTGCCTTCCGCATCCCCAACATACCGGAACTCTTTGGCGGGGTTTCCGAAGGCAACCTGACGACGGTCGATCCGTGCTCGAACTGGTCATCCCTGTCTCCGTCAAGCAACATTTACCAGAACTGCCAGGCTGCCGGGGTACCGACCAATTATGTCCAGCTCGGCAATACGGTCCTGACAGATGCCGGCGGCAACCCGGATCTCCAGCCGGAGTCGGCAGAATCCTTCACCCTGGGGACGGTCTTCCAGCCAATCGAAGGTCTGTCTCTGACACTTGACTATTTTGACATCCAGATCGACAATGCGATCCGGACCACGCCAGGTTCCACCAAGCTCCTGTTGTGCTACGAATCCGTCAACCTGTCGCACGAGTTCTGTGGCCCGCAGCATCACACCCGCAACCCGCTCAATGGTGACGTCAATTATCTCTCCACGCAGAACGCCAATACCGGTAGCGAGACGATGAAGGGCCTGGACATTGGCGTCGTCTATTCTTTCGAGAAGTTTGGCCTCGACCACGCGCTTGATCTGAAAGCGACCTATCTCTCCGAATATGAGACGGTCGCGTTTGATGGCGACACACCGACGGTCATCGACGGCCATATCGGCGGCGGGAATGGCGGCTATCCGAACTGGCGCGCTGTCGGATCGTGGACGACCACGGCCCGGAAATGGAGCGGAACCTATTCCGTTCAGATGATCGGCGAAGGCGATGATTTCTATGCCACCTCCGGTCCGGGCTCCAGTATTCCCGCCCAGTTCTACCACAATGCACAGCTGTCATATGATCTCAGCGACGCGCTTCGCCTGAGTGTCGGGATTGACAATATCTTCCAGAATGACCCGCCCTTCGTGGCCAGCTGGACGGACGGCAATACCGATACGATGACCTATGACCTGCTCGGTCGGCGCGGTTATCTGCGTGTGACCTACAGACGATAGCGCAGGCTTTCAGGACCCCCATCGGCAGGCTGCCTACCGATGGGGGTCCGGTTTTCCCCTTCCCATACCGGATCAATGTGAGGTGCCGGCCATGGCCAGAGCAATCGCCTTTAATGTACGCCAGTGGCACAAGTGGGTTTCGCTATTTGTCGGAATACAGGCCATGCTCTGGCTGGCATCCGGCCTCTACATGGTGATCATCAACCTGAACTTCATTCATGGTGATCATCTCGTCCGCAACATGTCCGATACGCTACCGCCGGGCTACACGCCGGGCTTCGGATTCGAAGAGGTCATGTCAAGCTATCCGCAAGCTGAACTGATTTCCCTCGAAACATGGCTCGGCAAGCCGTATTACCGTGTCCAGACGATTGATGGCCGGGTCCTTGTTGATGCGCAGACCGGAATCCAGCGGTCTCCTCTCGACCGGACCGACGCGATCGCCGTTGCCCAATACCACTATGCCCGCCCGGGCGAGGCAAAATCCGCGCAGCTGCTCATGGATCAGGCCAATGCACCAAGCGAAATACAGGGCCGGAAGCTGCCTCTGTGGAGAATCGATTTCGAGGACCCGGGCAGGACGTCCTTCTACGTCTCGCCGGACGATGGATCTCTGGTTGCCCGGCGCCACGACTATTGGCGAATTTTCGATTTCGTATGGATGCTGCACATCATGGACTACAAGGACAGGGCCGATGTGAAC
>Ga0209607_1002014_pt1 | contig 16632 bp, 9 predicted proteins | sample AD_UKC117_MetaG_FD_184413 | JGI IMG/M metagenome (GOLD analysis project Ga0209607, IMG submission 184413) | Active sludge microbial communities of municipal wastewater-treating anaerobic digesters from Hong Kong - AD_UKC117_MetaG (SPAdes)... | ecosystem: Engineered > Bioreactor > Anaerobic >... | reverse complement strand
CTGGTATCAGTGCCTGAAATATCTGATCGCGCCACGACACGGTCATCAGTACGCCTCACCGATATGCATGAACAGCAATGGATCCAGTGCTGAAACCGAACGACTGCGCCGCTGCAAGTCTTCCTGCCATGCCTGGCGCTCCTGCTGGAGCGCCGACAGCCGATGCTGGCGTACCTCATGAAGTCCAAGGCGCTCCAGTGCGCGCTGCCGCGCCGCGAACGCATACGCCTTCTTCTCCTCAAGCCGCGTCAGATAGTGCTTATAGGCCTGGCGTAACTCCAGGTGCAGGGCTTCGCCTTGCGTCTCAGCAGCCTGATGGCTACTTTGTGCAACCTCTGCCGCTTCCCTGTTGGCGATTTCGCCATGCACAACGGGCTGGTTTGAAAGCAGTAGGTCCCAAATCCGGCGGGCAGTAGGCGCCAGTACTCGCCCATCGCGATGTACAAACAATGGGAAAAAGCCCTGGCGCTCCCAATCGGGGGCCGATACCGTTACACGCCAGAGTGACCATGTGCCGGTGATGCCGTCTGGTAGTCCAGATAACTGCGCCACGGGGATTGTCTGGCCGACGGGCCAGACGTCCAACGCATCGACCAATGACCGGACACGCGGCGACTCGATCGTGAGTTGAACGTCCGTTTCATCAACCTGGCCTCTAATAGGCTGGAATGTGGTGTTTTGGAGATCAGTATTCTCCGGCCATTGCAGCAACCAGCCGCGCCCCGTCGGTTGCGCGAGCCCGCCCTGTGCGCGCACGTAATGGATAGTCATGCGTTCGGTCCAGGCCGTAAGTGGATGATTGTAAACACGTTGGGCTGACGCCGTATCCAGCGTCTCGGTCGAGCCAAGCAGATCACGCGTGGCATAAGCCATCTGCGCCTGCTCGCGCACCTGGTGCACGACATGGTCTGCCACTTCGTTTGTACTGTCTGGCTGAACAAGGCTGGCCAGGTATAGTTCCTCAAACAACGCACCAGCCTCGCCAGAGTCGAGTACGTCACCAGTCTTGTCTATCCCGAACTCCTTGCGAATCAACGCCAACTTCTCTTCGAGCACTTCGCGCACGCGGTGTTCCACTGTGTCGGCCAGGACCAGATTGTGTGCATAGACCGGGTGCAACTGCCCGATGCGATCGACACGTCCAATCCGTTGTTCCAGTCGCATGGGATTCCAGGGGATATCGTAATTGACCACCACATGACAGAATTGGAGATTGAGCCCTTCTCCGCCTGCGTCGGTTGAGATCAGAATTTGGGCCGGTCCCGCAAAGCGATGCTGGGCACGCTGGCGCTCGTCCAGATCCATTCCGCCGTTGATGATAGCGACCGCAAAACCACGTGCCTCCAAAAAATCGGCCAGCATCTCCTGCGTCGAGATGAACTCGGTGAAGACCAGGATTTTGACCGCGGGATCGCGGTCGGCGCGCTGTGCGTCGTAGATCAAATCGAGCAATGCCGCCGCTTTGGCGTCTGGCCCTGCACCTTCACACCTTCGAGCCAATGCAAGCAAAGTCGTGACTTCGACCTGCTCGCGCAGCGACAGGCCGTGTGCTGTCGAGGCGTATAGCTCCGCCTGCTCCTGACTGTCGAGATCTTCCCACTCATCCACAAAGGCGCCTGAGTCTGGTGGCGTAGACCAATGCGCCGCGGCACTTTCTTTTTCCAGTGACGCCAACCGGCGTTCCAGCGCGACCCGGATTGCGGCCGAGGAAGAACTCACCATGCGTTGCAAGAGCAACAACAAGAAGCCGATATAGTTTCGTTTCTCGGCCAGCGCTTGATTGTAGCCATCGCGCACGTAGGCTGAGACCGCCTCATACAGGTCTGCCTGCATATGATGCGCCGGAGTGTCGAGCGACCAGGACACGGGAACGAGCCGGGTCAGCCGCGGGCGAAAGAGCGGCTTGCCATCGGCGTCAATGGCCTGGCGCTTTTCGGTGCGGATCACGAAGGGGTGAACTCGCGCACGCGACAGGCTGGCATCATCGGGAAAAGCCTCTTCATCGAGCAATGCCAGGATACGGCGAAAAGCATCGCTTTTGCCCTGGTGCGGCGTTGCCGACAGCAGCAGGAGGTACGGCGCGGCTGCGGCCAGCCCCTGGCCGAGTCGAAAGCGGGCGATCTGATCGGTGCTGCCGCCCAACCGATGTGCTTCGTCAACGATCACCAGATCCCATCCGGCGGCAAGCAGGCTTTCAAAGCGGTCACGGTTAAGGGCGTCTATCTGCTGACGGCTCCATCCACGGCGCGCATCGATGGGCTTGACGGCATCCATGGAACAGACGACCTGATCGACCAACGACCAAGGATTGCGCTCGCGTGCCAGCATGCGCAGGGCAGACAGATCGCTCGGATTGACCAGGACGAATTCCTCGCCAAAGTGCGTCCGCATCTCGGCAATCCACTGCTCGGACAGGCCCTTGGGCGTGACGATCAACACGCGCTGGACCAGGCCGCGCAGTTTTAACTCGCGCAACACCAGACCGGCCTCGATGGTCTTGCCTAGCCCGACTTCGTCGGCCAGCAGATAGCGCACGCGTTCGGTGGCGAGCACGCGTGATAGGGCATGGAGTTGGTGTGGAAGCGGAACAACGCTTGCGGCCAGGGGCGCCAGCATCGCCTCGGTGGCCATTGCTTCAGCGATCCGTGCTGCCGTCGCCTTATAGATGATCGCATCGGCTGATAAGCGGTCTCCTGCCGCTACAGGTTGCAATGCGCCGGCTGAGACTTGCAGGACGCGGTCTGTCGTGGGTAACCAGATTCGCACCGTCTGCTCGCCCCAGAGCGTGCGGGTCTCAATCACCTGACATGGTTGGTCGTTGGTTACATGGTAGGCCCAATCCCCTGCTTGCCATTGTATTGAAGGTCTAGACAAGTAACCCCATTTCTTCCAAGAACCTCGATGCCTTCTTGGGCCACCCGAAGTAACGCGTTGCGTAGGTAAGCGTCAAAGTTCTGCGGGCACGAGTAATGGCAACGAAACAACTGCGCCGCTCCTCCTCCATTTCTCGGCTGGAAGGACCTTTCTGGATTGCCCGGAACGCAGGCAATTCGTCTTCAACCAAACCGACAAGATAGACATGTTCAAACTCCATGCCTTTCGCACTATGGATAGTCATACAGCGCACTGCATCGGGTGGCGCTGGCGTTGATTTCTCAGCAAGATCGAACTCTTGCAAGAACAGGTTCAATGTCACAGAGCCGGCGCGGTATTTGTGCACCACTTGCTGCTGCAGATTTACCCAGGTTTGCTTCTCTTCGGCGTAATCGGGGTGGAGTCTAGCGGCTTGCTCACCCTGGGCGAGAGCGTCGATCCAGACAAATCCGGTCTGGCAAAAGCGTAGCACCTCCAGCCGATCTACAATTTCATCTTCCATCGCTGCCAGCATTGTTGTCGTCGGCGTTGGGAGGTCTGGTGCCTTACGTACGGTCTGCAGCCAGGTCCGCAGGTAGTCATTCCCATGCGCAGGAGCAAACGCAATGATTTCCTCGGCCTCCGTTGCGACGCCACACAACTCATAGAACGCCCCACACAATCGCCGCACTTGCTCACGATCACTGCGGGCGTTTGCTAGACGAAGCGTGGCGTGCAACCAACGCAATGGTGCACTCACAAATTCGTTCTTGCGCACGCCGGAAGCAGCTTTTACGCCGTGACTCTCCAAAGCAAGCATGACCAAATCTAGCAGGCGCCTGCGGCGAGCAAGCACGACACATTCGCCTGTTTCACCAACTCGGTTTTGTCGGATGTCTTCGGCAACCCACGCCGCTTCCTCCGACTCTGTACCAAGACTGTGCACGCGTATCGGATCTGCCTCACTAACCTTTGTGGCATAGAGCGGCTGCTTTTCTGCAACCCGATTGCGGTTGTGTTCGATTAGGTGATTCGCTAGTTGTATCACTTCCGGTGGGCAGCGATAGTTGGCCGGCAATTGGATGACCGTCATCTTGTAATCATCACGTAGTGAACGCAGGCGCTCCGGGCTTGCACCATTCCATTGGTAGATGATCTGGTCGTCGTCGGCGACGACAAACAGATTGGGGAAATCGTCGCCAACTAACGCCCGCAAAAGCCGATACTGTGCAAGATTGGTGTCCTGAAACTCGTCCACGCAGACATAGGGATAGGTAATGCGCAGTTGGCGCGCGATCATTGGCTGCTCACGCAAAAGTTGCTCGGTATAAAAGAGCAGCGAGGCAAAGTCGAGCCGGTTATTATCTATCAACTGGCGGCGATACTCAGTGTATAGTGCGGTCAGTTTGTCGGCCAGATCAGCCTTGGCAACCAGACCTGCGATCTGGTCTTCACCAACGCATCGCGCCAGCAAGCGATCGATAATGGAGAGGTACTTGATGTCCTCGTCGGCAATGTCTGCCCTGCCCACACGCAACACGCGAATGGCGTCTTGCAGAACGGCAATTCGATCTTCTTCCTGGTTGAGAATGGCAAAGTCGGGCTTCAAGCCAAGATGGCTGCCATGTTGACGCAGGAGTTCGGCAGCAAAGGAATGAAAGGTTGTGAGCAGGACACGGCCCTCGTCGTTGGGAACGAGCGACAGCACACGCGTGCGCATCTCTGCCGCTGCTTTGTTCGTGAAGGTCAAAGCCAGGATCCGAAAGCGCCGCGTAGATGATTCGCCAAGCAATCTGGCAATGCGCTGCGTAAGCACCAAGGTCTTGCCCGATCCCGGCCCTGCCAGCACAAGCAACGGCCCGTTACTCCACTCAATGGCCGCGCGTTGACTGTCGTTCACAAATGGCAGGTCTGAGTTCATACGTTATCCTTTGTCAGGAGTACTACGGCATCAAGAATACTTGTTAGTTCCTGCGGCACCCCATCCTTACCGCTCTTGGCCATTGCCAACATGGCCTCACGAATGCGAACCGGTTTGTCTTTATTCGGTTGAGCATCAACCACCTCCGCCCAATATTGCCGCGTCCCGACTTCAGAAACAACTCGATCGCGCTTCTGAGGAGAGATGTGGGACTCGAAGATCGCCCCGTAGCCTGCTTCACAGAGAAATGCCTCGATATTTGCTTGCTGGAAAGTGAAGATATGTTGTGCTTCAGCGCGTCCTTGTAGATGGCGACGCACCAGTTCTGCTGACTTCTGACCCTGGCCGTCGCCATCGCCAACAAAATACCAGTGAATGCCAAGATCGTTAGCCACCTTGACAAGTGGTTCTTCGCCGGAAATGCGTGCATTGTAAACAACGCGTATGCCACAGGCATCCAGGTCATATCCGGCGATCGATGCAGCTTGGGTAAATACCCAATACTCGGACTCGCCTTCACAGAGCAGCCAACAGCGGGCAAAAAGCAATTCCCCTCGGCTGCTCTGAATATGAAACTCCACCTTCCGTTCTTCATCTTCCGTCAGTGAACCAGGCTGCAACGCTTTGACAGCTACTGCCCCATCCCGGTGATGAAAACGCCGGACACATTTTAGAGGTACGCAGGACAATAAGTCGCCAGAATGCGTGGAAATGATTTCTTGACCAGGTATCTCCGTCAGTGCATTCCATAACGCACGCACTGCCGCCGGATGTAGGTGCGCCTCCGGCTCTTCCAACGCCAGGATCGGCGTTGCATCCGGATCGTATTGCTCCTGTAACATCGTGGCAAGAAATGCCTCAAACAGGAAAATCACGGCCAGGCTCTGCATGCCGGAGCCATGACGCTCCAGCGGCAGCGTGGCGCCAGTAGCAGCACTGATGCTCACCTGCGCATTGGCTAGCAGTTGCGCCACGCGCATTGGCAGAGCGTCAACTTCCAGCCGATTACCGCCGCCGGTGGCGACGACAGTCTGTGTCTTGGCAAGATGCCGCTTGGCCGTCTGCAGCGGGCTGTGGGATGCAAGCAATTCCTGGTTGAGGCGTCCCAGTTCCAACTGCAATGTATCGCGTCGATCATCGGGAATATCTTTGTCGCGCAAAAAGGGCGACCAGTAGGCGGAGCGCGGCTTGAACTCGCGGTCGGCGTCCCGCAGTGCATTCAGATAGAAGATCGGTGTGAACTGGAACAGCGCCGTCAAATTTTGGCTACGTTGGGCGCTGCCGCTCAGGCTGTTGCCATTACCATCTAGAAATCGCAACTCTGTTGTAAAGTCATTGATGTTGCGATCGAACTGGCTCTGCAGGCGTAAGACGATATGCGCCATACCGTCAGCATCAAAGACGATCACATCATTGAGTGCTTGCACCACTGACTCTGGTTCGTCCTGAGCAAGAACATAATCGAGCGTTACCGTCAATGGCTGCAACTGGCGTGGCTGAGTTGTAGTCGTAGGTTGGTGGTAGTCATAGTCGTCCAATCTGGCGCTGCGCCGCAACATGTTGCGTGAGAGACAGAGGCGAATTGCATCGAGGAAACTGGTCTTGCCTGCGTTGTTTTCACCGATCAGGACGGTGACTTTTGCCAGCTCGACTTCGACGTCTTTGAAACAGCGATAGTTTTGAAGCCGGACACGTTTGAGTAACATCGTTATCTCTCCTCCAAGGTCACCATTGAGCGCGTCCTGAGGTATTGCTACATAGAGATCAAGTGATTTGGAATAATCCCTGACCGTGACCAGTGTTCCTCAATCGCCTGGATGAATGCTGGCTTGACCAATTTTGCTCTCTGTATCAGCCAGTCACCTTGCTCATGCCGGAGATAGCAGCCCTCCGCAGGCTGAGCACTAAGATTTGACTGCCCAAGTAGCCGGGTCAGATCCTGCAAGGTGAAGCACCCCTGTGCGATGAAGGGAATTTGAATGATCTGCATCGCATGGAATAGGTCGTTGCGCCGACCGCTGGACAGGAATCGGCCGACCTGTCTGTCATAGATGTCAAAACCAAGAAACCAATCCGGCAGCCGGTCATAGCTAACGGAATGCCTGGCATAGCACCACTCACCAAACAGGAGGTAACGGTCGGCCAATTGTTCGAACAGTGCATCCGTGCGCGGCGCAAGCCAATCCGCCAGTTTCTTCCACTGGCCTGAACCCGGTAGCTGCAGGTACGCTCCACGATTTTGCGCAAGCAGATTGCCGTCGGCGTCAAACGATATCCCCAAGTTCGCGCCATCAACCTTTTCTTCAACGACCAACTCGTGACGCAGGAATTCTTCCCGTTCGGCCGGCGCCATAACCTTATCGCCTCGCACATCAAGATCGCCCAGCAGCGCAAGGTGAGGGGTGGAGGGGTACTTGAAGAACTCTTCGCTCATGCGCCCATCTTCTCTGCATACTTGGCCTGGGCGTACTCTGGACACAGAAAGTGTACGGTAATGCCAACTTCGGCCAACGCGAACTGCCAGCCCCACCACTTGCTATCTGTCGCCTGTAAGATCGGAGGTTTGTTGGGATGGGCATTGGCAACCGCAACGAACTTTCGGTCGGATCGGTCAAAACCGCCCAGCTCATCGTGGTCTGGGAACTCAATGTAGGATTCTCCGTTTTTCGTGATTGACACCCGGTCGATTTCAGGCAGAGTCCAACGGTGGTCGTGCACCCATTTCAAGAAGCTATCGCCGATACCGGGCTGCCCGCTCAAGGAGAGTTTGTGCCGATATTCATCATAGATTTCATTGCCAGCATCGATGACGAGGCCACTACGCCGGATGACATGCTCAATCGCTTCAACACACGCCAATACGCAGGCAATCTCATCTTGGGGAATCGTGCCTGGATCAACCGCACGATTGGCCGTAATGGGTACATTGGTGTCTACCAGACATGGCCGGGGCAGGTTGCTCATTGCGATGCCTCGGAATTCGTACCGTCTGCCTGCATCCGCTTGAGGAGCGCGGCCTTGGCCTGTTCCGTGATGTCCTCCATTTCATCGCCGAAGAAGTTTTCCGGCCAGTTGCGGATGTGGCCGTACTCGTCGAGTTGCAGAGGTTCGAGGGTAGCCGGGGTCTTGGTGATGTTGGCGAAATAGGCCGATACCTGCTCTTGACGAACCTTGTTCTCGGCGATCCGCCGCTGTAGGCGTCGCAGGAAATGCTCGGAGTGTGTTTCGATGATCAACTGGATGTTCCTATCTGCGCCGTTCTCCCTGGCATTGATCACATCGATCAGCACATCGGCCAAAGCGGATTGTGCACTGGGGTGAAGATGAATCTCCGGCTGTTCCATCAGGATGATCGAACCTGGCGGCGCATAGAAGCATTGGACAAGTACTGGTAGCACCTGCGAGACGCCAAACCCCACGTCCGGCAGGTCTACCCAATCCACCGATCCTTTGGTGCGAACTTTTACTTCGTATTCCTGCCGTTGCTCTGAGATCGGGTTGACATTGAACTCCTCGATCAACCCCATTTCCTTTAGTTTGCGGGCAATGATTTCTTCGAATGGTCTGGTCTTGAGACCATACCCGAGGCTGATCTTGCGGCCTCGGGCAGCCAGAATCGCTGCCACTGTGTTCTCGCCGGCATAGCCAACGCTCTCTGGCTCGTTACCAGCCCAGGAATACAAACGCTCAGCCTTAGTGCGCAGTGGGCCGAGATAGGCAATCGATCGGAAGAGCTTTTCGTGCTGCAGATTCAGATCCTGGACAAAATTCGCGTTTTGATGATAGGCCACCATCTCGTCAGGAAAACCATAGAAACGAACCGTTCCCTTAAAAGACCAGGGCCGTCCTTTTTGTCGGACCAGTGTGTATTTGTCCGCAGCTGCTTTATATTCCGATTGTTTTCCGGGCTGCTTGTCTAACCCAATCTCAAGTGACACAGCCTGCTTGTCGAGCAACTGATAGCGGAATTGCTCAACAGCTAACGCATGCTGTTCTCTGTCCCCCAGGCCCACCTCTGCCCGAAAAGCCATGCTGTCACCTGTATATGACTGATCGGAGATAGAGTCTTTGATCTTCAATGCTTCGGGCAGTGACCATTGATAGGCAAACGAAATCTTATGCTCTGGGTTGCGTTGAAACACCATTTCCTGATAGGAACCGAGCTGGACTGCCGAGTTCTTCCCACCCGGATAGAACACAGCCCTGCGGTCAGGCGATTCTACGGTCTGCTTCAGCATCATGAGAAACTGGCCGATGCTGGACTTGCCCGAACTATTTGCCCCAAAGAACAGGGTAATCGGGGCCATTTTGATCAGTCCGGTATCCCGCCAGCCTTTGAAGTTTTGAATCTGCAAAAGCCTAAGCATTTGACTCCCCTCCTGCTCTTGTCACCGCCTGGTCATACCACATCAACAACTTCGGGTCTTCCTGCAGCACAGCCTCTGGGATCTTCTCCGCCACAGCAATGATGGTCGCATAGTCGCGTTCCTGCCAGGCGCGCCTGAAGCCAGCTCGCACGGCCTCAAGGCGCAAGACTTTGAGTTTCTTCCTAGCTTGCCGGTATTCGTCAAATTCTTTGAGCAGAGCTTTCTCGCGTAGTTTCTCCAGGTCGGTCGTTTTGTTGGAATCGGGTACATACCAGCGATCCTTGCCTGCCGCCCGTAGCGATGGGTCGTCCTTGGCAAGGTTGCGCATGTCCTTATAGTTGCTGGACAAGTAACTGTGTATCTGACTCGGTACATCTTCCCTGCCGTCGCAGCGCAAGAAGTTCTGCTCAAGCAGGTCAGCCAATTCCAATGGTCGCTCGTGCTTTTGCCAACCGCCGATCTCACGCATGAATTGCGGATGAAGTTCCTGAAAGGTCTGCGGCTTTCGAGTCAGTTGGTGCTTTAGCCACTGTATAGCAGATGTTTCATCCGTAACGATCAATGCGAGTTGAACTACCTCCTTGGCCTTCATGCGTCGCCTGTCGTATTCGGCGGCTTGCTCAGGCAGAAAATACATGCCATCACGGTATGGAAATCGTTGGGACAATCCTGCATAGAATGTCCCAGCAGATAGAGGAACTGTCATGTTTCGCTGGACGTGAAAGGCAACCATGCGGTCAAATAGTAAGTAATCCTGCCTCTCAACAATGATTTGAGCTTTCTGTCCTGTTTCCACGAATACCGGAAGTCGCCGAAGATGCTCTCTTGTAAACATCCATGCCCCATCCTCAGTACCGAATGTCAAATCTGAATCAGCAAACAACTCAGTACTTGGCTTATACGCTGAGATTACTAGATCCTGTTTGACCGCACCTGATGTGTTGTATTGCACAAATGTTCCTTGGGTACGATCCAGAGTTCGAACGTCGGCAATCACAAAACCGCTAAGCTGAATTGCAGTCTGAATTGCATTCCATACAGCATTGTGCGAGTTGTGGAATATGATCGTGATCCACTTTTCAGGCTTGAGGACTCTGAAAAATTCACTGAAGCAGCGAGCTATGAGATTCTCATACGATTGTAGTGACTTGCCTTGACTCCTATTGACAATAGCCTCTGCCCGATTTTCAGTTCGTACTCGTAGCCAAGCTTCCCAAATGAAGTTTAGCTCAGAGTACATAATGTTGCTGCCGAACGGGGGATCGATGAAAATGTAGTCTACAGAATCGGGCGGTAAATTCGCTAGATCTGTCGATGATTGGGTCGAAACGTAACAGGTCTGCGCGCTTGTGCCGATGGTCTCAAACAATGAAGAGAACTGGGAAACCCTTTCATTCCATGCCTCAATAACGTTTCTTTCGCCAGTAAGGGATGGGATGTATAAAGTTCCAGACGAACTGGGCTTGAACGGGCCGGTTCCTCCTAGAAAATAGGCACTTGGAAGAAAGAGAGACCGAACTGTTAGTACGCGGAACATCGAAGTTGCCATGAACTGAAGCGGCAAACGAAGGTGTAGTGGAGCCGAGCGGGACAAGCTAAATAGACGTGCTACTACCGCCAGGTTGCGGCGTGTAAAGAAGTGATGAACATGTGTAACACCAAACTTGTCATTTCGCCTTGACTCATCTCCCTCCGGCATGCGCATTAATGGTATCCAGTCCTGAATTGCGTAATTATCGACCCGGTTCAGTATTTCAGTATCTTGCGAATTGATTTTCCGGAAGTATTTTTGGCCGGAATTGATGCAATTAATGAGGATTGGTTTTGTCTTTGATCTTGCAATCGTGGTTTCGAGAAATGCGTCATATCGAAAAGAGTGTGCCAATTCAAGATCACGTTTTGTCAATTCAAGGCTACAAGCTGGGCACTCAAACTTCGAACGTACTTGACCATTTGTCTGATCTACGCACACACTCCAGAACTCGATTTCCTCAGTACAATGTGGACACGAGAACACGTCAGACCACACCATATAGTTCATTGTTTCGTGCTTTTCCGGATCGTCGCTGCCGTTGTACATCCACGCAAAATCTCTATCGAGACGTCGACCAATGTCTCCTGCGACTTTCCCGAAGTCTGGCACTGTAACCGATGATGTGTAATTTCTTGATATGAAGGTAGCAATTGGAGAAATATCAAGCAACAAACCGATGCGTTCCCCCCACGGAGGGGACGATTTACCAGAATCGGCCCATTCAAGATCGACCATCGTTCGGAGATTATCATCTGGAGATTCACAGGCACGGATGGCCACTCCGGTCATGCCCGAACCGGCAAATCCGTCTAGTACAACGTCTCCAGGGGAAGTGTAGTGAAGAATATATCGCACGATCGCCTCATGCGGTACCTTTGTATGATACGAGTGAGCAACAAACACAACATGGCGCTTGTTGGTCGTGATATCCTCTGTGTAAGGTTTTGTTTCATCATCAGAGTAATGTTTTGTCAGCCCTTCTACCGACCTGTTCGCGACAGACTCCATAAATGGGTTCGGGCAGGCGGTGTAATACGGCGGGTCCGACAGCGCCAGGATGTCCTCGTCTGTCCCAATCGGAAACCCCTCAATTTGGCGAAATGCCGGGTCTTTCAGCATCTCCGCCAGTAGCGCCGTAAAATGGGCGCGGCGCTCCGCGTCGCTGGCAAAGGTTATCCCCAGGCACGTCACCGGCCCGCCTGGTGCCTCGCTCTGCGGCTGCAGCAAGGAGGGTTGTGTCGGTTGCTCCGTCATCGGTCTATCCTGTTCGTGCCATCCGTGTCGATGGCGATGTGAGTGAACGGTCTGGCTACGCCCCAATCACCACGCGCACGCGTTCCGGGTGCGCCTTGCCGGACGCAAGCTTGCTCAGGTAGCTATCCATGCGCCGGCGCAGGTCGTCCAGCGTGGCCGGCGCGCCGCCGTCGCTCAACGTTGCGCCCAGTTCGGCCAGGCTGATCTCCGCCTTCTCCAGCCCGCCCAGCACCTCGCCCAGCGCCTGTACGAAGGCGGCATCCACCGGCTCCGGCAGCTCGCCCGCGTCGAGAAAGGCGCGAATCTGCGCCTGCTTCTGCGCGTCGCCCAGCAGCGCAATGCTCTCCTGCACCGTGGGGTCGGCCAGGTTGTCCAGCAGCGCGCGCGTCCACGTCTGCACCAGCGCGGCCAGTTCCGTGTCAAGCCGGTCGAGCCGCACGGGCGCGGCGGGCAGGTGTGCGTCGCCGGCCGCCGGGCGGTAGGTGCAGTGGGGACAGGTGGTTGCGCTTTGCAGGTCGTGCTCGCTTACCTGGAAACAGGGCGTCAACCCCGCCAGCCGATCCTGGAAGTCGGTCAACTGGGCGCGCGGCAGCAGCTCCACGCCGGCCAGCGCCCGCAATTGCGCCAGCCGTGCGTCGCGCATCAAGGCCTGCTTGCGCTTGTCTTCGGCCGCACCCAGCCGCGCCCGTCCGTGCAGTTGCAGATAGCTCTGGATGTAGCTGCTCTTGAGTTGCTGCATCTGCTGCCGCGCCTGCATGCGGAAGGCTGGCGTTGCGCGCTGCGTGGGGTCGCCGGCCGCGGTCAGCAGCGTTGCGCGTGCGTTCTGCGCCATGGTCACCCAGGCGTGCTCCGGCGGCAGCGTCGCCTCGGCGGCGATCAGGTAGGCGCTCAGGTCGCCCAGCTCGCCGGCCAGCGCCTGCATCTGCTCCACGCCGGCCAGCGCGGCCAGCCCGTCGGCCGCGGCCTGGATCTCCGCCACCGGCGCCTGCAAGTTCTTCATTTTGCCGGCGCTATTATAGGCCTGCAGCGATTCCAGCAGGCGCTTGGTGCCGGCCATGCGCGTGCGCAACCCGCCGATCTCCGCCTCGCCCAGCAGCGCCTTACCCCATAGGGGAATCCCGCCCTGGATGGCGTGGTCGGCGCGCGCCAGCCGTTCGACCAGCGTCGTGGCCTGCGCCTGCAACGCCTGCACCGCACCGTCGTCGCCGTTGGCGACCTTCTGTGCCTGCCCCGGCGCCAGTCCCACCAGTTCGAAGAGCGCCTGCAAGGCGGGGATGTTGGCGCTCTTGGGGTGTTCCAGGTGCTTGAAACTTGCCAGCTCGTCCACCGGCCGCAACACCATCTGGCCCACGTTGCCCGCGTCATATTTCTGACCCGGCACCGCCACCACCACGGCCCCGGCATAGACCAGCGCCGCCAGCAGCACCGTCACCCACTCCGGTTCCAGCCGCATGCTCCCCGGCGCCATGTACTCCACGCCGTGGTCGCTGGCAATCACCTCGCTGCGGTTGAGCACCTGGCCGGCGCCCTTCTTCTGCAGCGCCGCCATGATGTGCATGGCATAGCGCGAGCGGGTGGGGTCGACGCGCGCGCCGTCCAGCAGCTCCAGCGCGTCGAGCACCTCGGCAGCCTGCCGCGTACGTCCGCTGGCTGTGGTGGGCGCCAGCCCGCGCAGCGCCTCCTGCGCTGCCTGCCGCCGATTCTCGCCGGTGATCAAGGTCGTGAAGGTCGGATACGCCGGCGCGCTCTCGGCGAAGCGGTTGGCCAGGCAGGTCGATGCCACCTGGTTGACCAGGTCGCGCACGTTCGTGCGCAGCCCGCCGCTTGGGGACACCTTGCCCTTCACCCACTCCAACAGCGGTCGCGTGCGCCCCTGGTAGGTCACCTCAAAGGCCGTGTGGATATGCTCCGCCAGCCAGCGCTGAACGTCGGGCAGGATCTTGGCGGCAATCTGCTGGTAGTTGGCCTTGGCCGTGCCCGACGCCGTACCGGCCAGATCGATGGCGGCGGCATAGCGGCGCAGTGCTTTGCGCAGCGCGTCGTCCACCTGGGTCAGGCGGAAGAAGAGCTCGTCGCCTTCTTTCGTGTCTTTGAAGACCGGCGGCGCAAAAGGCTGTAGAAAGTAAAGGTAGAAGTCGCGCTGCGGCACCGCGGTCGAGCGCTCGTTGGGCGCGCCAAAAAAGAGATAGCCCTGGCGCGCCGCCTTGCGTTCGATCCACGGCACCTCGGTCTGCCAGACCTTGTAGTTGGTCACATAGGTCTGGTCGGTCAGCTCCAGCAATCGTTGCAGGGCGGCGTAGTAGTAGCGGTCCAGCACGTAGTCGTCGAGTGTCTCGGCGCGGTTGTCGATCAGGGCGTCGTAGTCGTCGATCTTTTTCAGATCCAGATAGACCTGGCGGTTGTCGGCGTTGATCGACAAGAACTGGCCGTTGACCGTGCGGTGAATCTCGCGCAGCACCGTATCGACCTGGGAGAGCAGGTCGTCGGCCGGGTCGCCGCCCAGGTCGCCGATGCCGGGCTGGTAGAGACAGAGCGTGTCGCGCAACTCTTCCGGCGTGGCGCCCAGCTTGGCGTGGATGTCGCTATGGGTGAGGCGGTGCACCGACAGCGCGTCGACGATGCGCAACGCCATGGGTTTGTAGGCCGGTCGCGTAAAGGTCTGCTCGATGCGGCCGCGCAGCGTCTGGCTGACGTCGATGACCTCGCGGATGTCGGGTACGGCGCGAAAGGCCGGGTTGGAGCGCAGCCGGTCCCAATATTGGTCGTAGGCGATGAGGCCGGGGTGCTCCTCCGGCACCGCGGCATCGAGCAGGCGGCGCATCGTCTGCGAGATCGTACGCAGCGCCTCGCGCTTCTCCACCACCGTCACCCGCTCGAAGATGTCGAGAAAGTCGGGGTGAACGGGGAAGAGCCGCACGTACTCGTCCATCTGCTCGTTCATGTGCCCGTAGAAGCGCGCAAAGGGCGTCAGGTAGGCGCGGATCCACGCCTGCTGCTCGGCGCTCTTCTTGAGCAGGCGCTCGGCGATCACGAACTTCACGTCATTGCGGGCAATGCGGATCTGCTCGAAGCGATCCTTGACCCGGTTCAGACTCTCGGCCACGTGGGCAAACTGGTAGCTGTCGAAGATCGCCTCTTGCAAGCCGGCCAGGAAGCGGAAGCGCAGATCCTTGCAGACCTCGCCGATCTCGCGCAGCACATTGAGGTCGAGGATCAGCTCCTGGTCGCGCCGGCTCTTCAGATAGTCGAGCAGTTCATCCACCACCAGCAGCAGCCCGTGGTCGGGATAGACGGCATGAAACTTCGCCATCATATCTTCGAGATGGCGCTTGTTGTTGACGATCTGATCTTCGGGTGGGAAGGTGTAGGAAACGCCGATGTTGGCCAGGTTCTCTTCGAGCACGGCCGTGAGGATGCCGCGCAGCGACATCTGCGTGCCGCCAATCTCCGTGCGAAAGACCTTGAAACGACCGGCGATGGGTGCGGCCGCCTGCTGCACCGACGCATCGCGCAGGTAGGGCAGCAGATCTGCATTCTCCGCCACGGCCGAAATCATCGACATCAGGTGCGACTTGCCCGTGCCGTAATTGCCGACGATCATCAGCCCCTTGTTGTCGTGCGGCATGTCGTATTGCAGGTGGGGAAAGACAATCTCGTTCAGCCGTTCGGCCATCTGCGCGGAGATAACATAGGTGCTGACCAGCTTCTGCGCCGCGCTGGCCCGGTCCGCATCGCGCAGCACCACGACGCTTTCGATCGGGTCGAATTGAACCAATTCACCGTACTTCATTCGCTCGTCCTAACCGCTGGCATGCCGTAACCGCACGCTGTCTGTCATGATTGGTATGGGGCGGCTGAGTCCGTCGCGCCGCCTATGGGATCTCACCGGGATTGAGGTCGACCAGCAAAACTCCGTTTGCGGGAGTACTCCGCCACTCGCGGTGCCCTGGAAACGCATAGTGTAGCATGCCGCGCTCCACATGGCCGCGCCATGCTGCCACTACCGTCTGCGACCTGGCGATCTTCTGCAATAGCGACATGGGATCGACGGCCAGCATCTTGTCGAAGAGCAAATCGAGGTTGTCGAGCAAGGCCGGCCCAGGTGCCATTCTGCGTACTTGATTGCTAAGTAATTCACTGCACTTGAGCGGATATTGGCGCGGATCGCATGTGAGCAGTCCTTCGCTCAACAACAGCCCGACGTTGCATACTCCCACGCCCGTCTGTTCCGCCACGTTGCGCAGCACCGTGCTCTTGCCGCTGCGCCCGCGCCCCACGATGAGAATCAACCTGCTGTATAGCGCTTCGGCCGGTTCCAGCAGCGCCAGCACCTCGTCGGTTCGTCTCGCCACAGCCAACGCTGTCGCCAGCGCGCTCATTGCACCTGTCCTTTGCGGGCAAGTCGCTTCTTTGTGGACCGAACGTCACTCCGGCCCGCACCGCCCGTGCGACGAGCGTCAACACCTGGTATTTCAAAGCGCAAATTGGAAAACAGACCGGTTGGATTGAAGATCAACGTCGGCATGAAGGGTCAATTCTGGTTGAGTCGCTGTGAAGGACACAGGCAGTCCGTCACTGGGAGCGTATCAGGCCTCTCACGGGGCGACCAGCAATGTGCTTGGATGGTACTTGCGTGGCTTATTGTACGCGATCTGGCGTCACAGCGCAAGCGTTTTGGGTGTGACTGCAAGGGGATTGTAAGC
>Ga0209607_1002011_pt1 | contig 16642 bp, 19 predicted proteins | sample AD_UKC117_MetaG_FD_184413 | JGI IMG/M metagenome (GOLD analysis project Ga0209607, IMG submission 184413) | Active sludge microbial communities of municipal wastewater-treating anaerobic digesters from Hong Kong - AD_UKC117_MetaG (SPAdes)... | ecosystem: Engineered > Bioreactor > Anaerobic >... | reverse complement strand
GATTTGTGGGCTATCGCCACACTGTTCCCATTCGTAATCGTTGTATGGTTCCATCGCAACCCTCCATTATGGAGTACAGTTATCCGTCCCGTCCCAAGGGGTGTTAAGACACTCCCTGCGTGCAGCGTAAACATCTGACTCGTCGTAAGGCGTGTTCAAGAGGTTTTCGCGGCTCTTGTAAACATTATCAAAGTTGGCCGTGTGAACAACAGCCGTGTTACCGTTAGCATCTGACACAGAGTAGTAACTGTGAACAACACCGTCAGAGTTCGTATTCGTGTGGTATCCAACAGCCTGACTTGTTTCGAGTGGGTTGCCCAAGCAGTCTTTTCCATCCCACGAATTTGTAACGCAGCGTGCGGCATCATCGTCGAACGCCGAGCCTAGAATACTCATGTCCACCACATCGTTAGACACATTAGCCACAACCGGCGGCGTGTAGACGTATACAGCAACAGGTGTTTGAGTTGGTACCACCGGGAACATTCCGACAACACTTTCGTTCTCAACATTTGACTGCGGAGACACCCCTTGAAACAACACGTCAGCGTCCACCGTTGGGACTTCCGTCGCTACTGCGACTGCTGTTTGTGGCTTGGATTGCTGCACCGAAAACAGGTTGTCGTTAGACTGCGGTTGGCTCAACGGTTGGGCAGGCACAGGCGTTGACTCAGCTTGCTGCACATCGGCATCGAACAAGCCGATGTAGCTCGCCCAAAGCATGGCGATTACCGCAATAAATGTGATGATAAGTATATTGAATTGATTATGAGTCATGTTACACCAGTACCTTGACAGAATGCTGTTCCAGCCTGTCTATCGGTAGCAAGGCGAAAATCGCCTGCCCGACCCCGTTGATTTTATCGCCACCTGCTTTCGTGCGACATTCCTTTACTAGCCTTCTCAATGTTTCTGTGTCCACAATGTAGGCGTTGTTACCAATAATGTACACAAACGCATCTGCGAGTGTGGTTGCTATCCCTGATGGGCGACCATAGGCCGCTATCTCGACAGCGATGTTTCCTGTACTTGTAGCCATCTCATCCATTTTGCACTCGATGCGACAGCCAGATAGTTGCATGTCAAATGTGTGATTATCTGAGCGTCTCGGCTCCCCGCCAATAAGCTCTTGCGCGACTATCTCGAATTTGTTCTCTGCGTTGATTCCGGCGGCTAAGTCCGGCTCGAAGTTGTAATACATTGACAAATCTTAGTGGTAATGTTATACAATGTCAATAGGCCAGACCGTAGTCAGGACTACCGTACCATTAGATTGTACGATGTTGTTTGCTAACATGGTGGATATGTGCTAGAGTCGTGTGGGCAAAGCCTACGCAAAGGAAGCTACTTAATTATGGATTATATTTTTTCACCAATCGGCGGGGGTGAGCCGAAGCCCATTGAACTACCATTAGAGATTGTTGAGGGGCTTGCCGCAGCTTGGTTGAGCGTGGCGTGCGGACGGGAAACAGTTGTGACTGTCCCATCATCATCTCCCATCAAGATGATGGCTATGTCGCAGAAGAACGGCCTGCCGATGGTGGTTATCTTCGATAGTGCCGATGAATTTGAATGCGACGCATTGATGCGTGATATGCACGAATTGGTCGCGTATCAACAGTCCGCCCGCCGTCGGTACGCTTTTGTAGACCAAGATGGCAACTTGCCATCGCAAACTATTCGCCTAACAAGCTCTCAGGTTCGTTCCTTGGGAGAGGTTGTGAAAGAAGCAAGCACTGAACTGCCGGCCGAAGCTGGACACTCTAATGGAGTTCTGTACACGATTATTCCGGGGCTTGACGCGATTATCACCCGCACGTATGGCAGTCCGGTTGATGTGGCCTTTGTGGACGAAAATGGGGTGTGGTATTGCGGGGACTTGCTGCGCGATGCCATGTATATGGTTTAACAAAAAAGGGTGCCTGATGACACCCTTTTTTCTAGTAGCCATACCGCCGTAACGTATCGGCGATTTCTTGGAGCGCGGACTGCCCATTGTCACGCAAATGAACCTGCTGCGCGAAATCTTGATAGTGTCTCTCCAGAATGCCAGACAGAACATCCTTCACCTGACCTGCATTCGGCTTCGCTTGCATCCCCGACGACAACACAGCAGCGTGAATGCGCCGATTCAGGTCGTAGAAGTGCTGCTCCAACCTCTCGATTGACCAGCGACCCTCACGGATGGACTTGAGTGTGTCTGATTGCTGTCTCAAGTTCATGTTTCCGACTTCAATTAGCGACAGGAGTTGCGCGGATAGCCTGATTAAGTTGAACGCGAACTTGGTGTCGAACCCAAACCTTTTGATGGACTCGGAACGGCGTGAACGTTGAAGCATCGCATCATACAAACGCTCGTATTCAACGCCATACTGACTCGCGGATTCTCGCGGCGTATTTCTGTGGATACCGTTTTCGTCCTCAAATGCTCTCAGGACTTGCATGGATTCGTAAAACGCTCGATTATCAATGTTTCGCATCTTGTGTAATTGCGATTCAGCATAATTTGAGTATGATGCCACCAATGACAACGCAACGAACATATTCCTGTTGGCAACAATCATTTCCCCTAACGCTGTGCAGACAAGCACTGCATCTTGGGGCGCATACAGGATGTCAATGATGTTTGGATTCCCGTCCCGTGCAAGAGCGAAGAATTTCTGGATTGGGTACAATGTGATGTCGTACTCTTTACCCGCTTCCTTATCCACGACATGATGCGCCTGAATAGGCTTCATGACAGGCAACGGTTCGTCAAACCCATGTAAATACCCACGCTCTTGGGGGAATGTTTCCTCCCTGCTTGGGATATACACACCAACAACATCCCAGTCAGTATCTTTGTTGTTGGAACCATACATATAACTGCCACCACGCACCATGTATTGGATGTTGCTGATGGCATGATTTGGTAGGCCGCGCAACAGACCTTTACTTGCAAGGTGCTGCACTACATTCGACATGAGATACCTCCGATTTATCGAGATAGAATAATGTTCCGTCTACTTCATGTGCCAAATCACGTTGGTCAAGGGGCATCCCTGCCATTTGCACAAGTGCGCCCCACGCAAGATAGCTGGGAACGGCGTGAAGTTCATGGGCGACGACATTGCCCATATCATCCAGAATGTCGTGGATATAACCTTGCTTTTTCCCCCGTGACAGCAGGCGCGGGCGATACAGCTTTGTGGTCACGTCAAGATTAAGCTCCTCGCTAGACGCTAGTAAAAGCTGGCGAGTGGCTTTTGCTTCTGTTAAGTCATTGGCAAAATATGTCAGCGAATCAGAGCCTAACTGCGTGGGCGCAGGAACTCCAGCGGTTGTATGCAACAGGCGCATCCAATACGCCATGACCCTGTTCTGTTTTGACGGCAAGTTGTCGTAACTCCATGCGATTTTCGAGTACACAACTTGTCTCAACCTCTTGCTTTTTGCGATGTACGCCGCAACACCTAGCTGTTCGCACAGTTCCCCCCACGTTCTGGGGAATCCATCCGTATCCATCTTGTGAAACACTTGGTGATTTGCGCTTTTCATGTCCACTTGTAGCAACAGGTCTCCGGCTTTCCAGCCTGATTCTCTGACTTTCACTTGTGGATAGTCAGGAATATCATATTCGGCAAGATTAGCATGGGCAACTGTCCCTGATACGTGTTTGCCAATCTTGTCTCGCGCTTCTAGCAGAGCTTCGCTCCCATGTTGCGAGAATACTGTGTATACAGCCCTATGTCTGCGTTAAAGTCCAGAAAGCGGTTAAGGTAATGATATGCGTATCTAGGCGCGGGAATCCCACGTTTGCAGTACCAGAATAAAAATTTTTCGTATTCCATGATAAAGCTCCAAAAAAAAAAAATAGCCCTCGATATGAGGACTATTTTACACGACCCGCGTATCTCCCACTGTTAACTGCTTGACTGCATAGCTGTTGTTTTGGCTATTTTTACTAGCTCTCCAAAGGTTTCTAGCCGAAAAACACCGCCATTTCGCTCTATCGAAGCATCCACGCCTGCGTCAACTGAATTTGGCAGAGGTTCCAGCGAATTATGGACATGGCCGTAGAGATGGACGCTCCCATGATATTGTCCGTCCCAACTCCGCATTGGGTAGTGACAACAGTGTGCTTTGAGTCCGTCGCACACCATCACCGGTGCGTCGGATAGCCAAACAATAGGGTGGCCTGACAGAGATGACATTCTGCTGTGACCCCATCGCGTGTCATGGTTCCCGCGAACGAAGTGAAGTCGCCCCTTCAATCTCGACAACATTGCTTGTGCCTGACGGTCATCACCCATCACAAAGTCGCCGAGATGCAAAACATCATCGTCGTCACCTACTACACGATTCCACTCTGCAACTAGCGCGTCGTCCATCTCTCTTGCCGTTGCGTATGGGCGGTCGCAAAACCTGATGATATTGGCGTGTCCAAAATGCGTATCTGCCGTAACGAAAACATCGGGCGTGATGATATACCGACCGTTAAACTCTTTCCGAATCATACTTCCTCCATTGCCATCATGCCATCAAAGGCGAGTTGAAGCTGTGCGTCGTTGCTGCCTGCAATTTCCGCTGCTTCTTCCAACATCCGAGCTAAAGAACAGGGTAAACGCAGCCATTCCGAGCCACCTGCCACCCGTTCAGCGTTCACCTTTAGTGCAATCTGGTCACGAATAACCGTTTCCAAGCGAATATCACTGGCGCGTGAGCCTGTGGATTGCCCTACGGCACCTGGCGTGACAATCATTGCCAATGGTAGCAGCCTTCTCGGATTGCCAACCTGTAATTCGTCACGCCGCTTGAACAAATTGCTTGCCGCCCCTGTCGTGCGTCCAATTTTGATGTACTGTGTACCATCTTCTGCGATAATATAAACCATAACTTATGTCAATCAAAAGTGCCATGCGTGGAAATTCTAGTTGACATAATGCCACATCTTCCACCCAACGGCCAATGCCACCACTCCAACTGGCAGCAATCCCAAATACAGCATTAAACACCCCGATGTTGCTGCTGCTGCGGACACAATAGCCCTTTCTCGCTCTATCATAGCACAGAATCCCCCCATCAATCAACCGACATCGTGTTAAAAAATTAACAATGAGCCGTAAACCACGTTTGCCTAAGAAAAAAAATGTACGTGGCATTTGTGATTGGTGCCACAAAAAAATAACGGCTTCGCAAGGCCATTATCACCCAGAATGTTTTTTTGAAATGAGGGTCGTTACGTCGCCCCGATTTGCGAGGTCGGTTGTTTACGCACGCGACAGGGGTCTGTGCGCCCATTGTGGCAGGCACGTCAGAGAGTGGGATGTAGACCATATCAAGCCACTCTTTCTGTCAAAGGGGCGGCTATATTTCTTCAAAATCACCAATATGCAAACCTTGTGCAAGCCCTGTCATCTAAAAAAGACAAGGCGCGATATGACACGTTATAACCGCTGACGGCTACCTGCCAATTTAGCCTGCCCAAGTGTGTAAGAGACCATTGGCATCATGGTGGTGAAGTTGTTTTTTAGATATGGACGTATCAAACCGCGCAAGATATTGACTGCTTCCGTATTTTCCTTCGTGACGGCTTCCTCGCTGCCGAGTTCGTAGGCGTAGAACACGGCGGATGTCAAGATGCCGAGCATTCGCGTGGTTGTTGTCGCATCTTCAAGCTGTTTCTTTGCTTGCTGCTGTAACTCCTGAAAGTCGGCTTGTAGTCCAGACGGATTACCAACAAATCCGTTGGTTGCGTACTGCTTGCGAACCGGAACCCAGCGTCTAAACGGTAGATAAATGAAAGTTTCACTTGCCCCGCCTGATTTGTAGCAGAATATACCGGCTGATTTTCTCACTTCCAATGGAAGCACCTCTTTTACGGAGTGCTTTACCAGTTTCACGCCATCTGATGACACGGCATCATTCGCACGCACTTTGATGTGAAAGTTGTCTGGTAGCCGCAGGCGCAGTGCTGTTGGGGCAATGCCTGATTTCTGTGCTGCTGCCGTCAGCATGAAGTGCATCCAACTACTATCCGTTCCGATTGTCACTTCCTTGCGCCCCGTGTGTATGGCCTCACGCAGAGATTGGAAAAAAGTCAGCAACTTGTTGTCTGGTATGGGCGAGACGGCTTGCACCGGATGTGCGGCAATGGTATGCACGAACTTCTGGGCTACCACATCTGCAATAGATAGCGGTATGGATGTTTCGTCACCGTCGCCGTTTGGCATGTGCATGTCTATCTGTTCGACGGCACTGGTGTCAGTAAGCGACACGCTAGGCGTGACATCTGTTTCTGACATCACTGCGAGGTATTCTGGTTTCAGGTCGCCATCGTCAGAGGCAATTTGTCGTGCCACTTGCAATGTTATCTCGCCAGACTGAATGCGGGCAGCGCGGGTGCGGGCGCGTGCCTCCTCAATGGCACTTCGTTGGGCTTCCTCAACGGCATCTCGTTCTCCAAACGCAAATGTAATGTTTGCCGGAATCACGCCGTACAATCTGAACTTGTGTTCTAGCTGCTTCACCCACATGGCATGACCGCGCTGGCTTGATTTGCGGTGGAGTATTTCGCTCTGAGAGGCTGTCCCAAGGTTCCCACCTGGCAACGGTGCGAAGTCTTGGAAGTCACCACCTGATGCGAGTGCTATTAGGGTGATGTACCAAGTGAGGCTTGTTTCCTCGTCGAACCCATCTGGCAGGCTTGCCAAGTCCAGCCTTACATGAGACACGGTGGCATTCGGGTCTAGCGCGGCCATGATAATCGGTTCCATGTATGATGATAGGCCAGCGTTGTCAGCGTCCATATTGGCTTGGTTTTTCACCCTATCAATCTCGCCCTTGGCAACGCCGCCAACGAGATGAAGGGCGCGGGAGAACCGTCCTGACACCTTTTCGTGTTTGTACTTCGTGATTTCGCGTATGATTTCTGCGCCTTTCAGAACGCGGCTAAGAAAGCTCAACTGCCGCCCCTTGGCACTATCTGCTGGATGGGGCATGTCCTCGAATGTGATAACTTGCCACCAGTTCAGCACCACTGGCTCTCCGTCGTCACGAACATAGATAACTGGCTTGAGTGGGTCTGCGGTACGGACGCATTTGGCACTGTCGAGATGGAGTAAGCCAAGCACTTTGCTTCGGTAATTCCGGTTGTCCTCTCTGACAATCTCAAGAAATCCACCATTATCCTGTGTCAGCACATCAAAGACGAGCTTGAGCATCATAATGACCCATCCATCACCCTTTTCTGAGCGATGGAGCATTTCTGATACCTGCTTGGCTGTTCTCGGTGGCCCATCTATATGCCAGCTAAACGCTGCTCGTGTGGCCGCAATTGAGTGGATAGACGACAGCACGAAAGGCTCTGTTGTGACGAAGTTACGCAACTGAGAGTCCCTTCTGGCCCAATTCCCGCCCCAAGGCTCTATAGATTCTGCCGATTGCATGACTTGTAGCCACGCTTTTCCCATGCTAGAAGCCGTCGAAGCTGTTGCCGTTGGGGTTACACTGCCACCCGTTATGCGCTTAATTTGGTCTGAACTAATCATTAGTGTTCTGTGGATAACCTGTGGATAAGCTGTTGATAACACAGGTTATACTAAAATTGACTGCCCGAATGCTGTTCCACTAAAACGTAAGTTATACACAGGTTGCAAACAGGTTATCCACATACTATCAACAGGCTATTTGCTTGGAAGTCGGGCAATTTCCCAAGCATTGCTCGTATATGGGGGTGTTGTGGCCTGTTTTCGAGCGTTTCGCAACTCGCCTACTACTATTCTTCTTATTCTTAAATAAAAAGCAGTAGTTCTTTCTCTTTTGTTTCTTGGTGGCGCAACTGTATCCAGTTTAACAGCGTCACCCATGTTCATAGGGTACACTCATGTCAGTATCAAATTTGACACGACAGGAGATTTCGATGATAGGTGTATTTATACATGGTCAGGCTCGCAGTGGAAAATCAACGATTGCCACTGAGCTAACACGCAGGGGGTACCGTAGATTTCGTTTTGCAAACACCTTGAAGGAAATGTGCAAGGTGCTGCTATTAGAAGCTGGCTACGCCTCCGACGAAGCGGAGTATTACATCGAAGGCGGGGGTCGTCTCGACGAGCTTGCGTATCTTGGCACGAGCAATATCACGTCGCGCCGGATGATGCAGTTACTAGGAACGGAGTTTGGGAGGCGGCTGGACGAAAATCTCTGGGTAAACATTGTCAAAAACCAGATTGACGCGCAATCCGCTCCGCCTGTCGTTGATGACATGCGCTTTAAGAATGAATGGGCGATGGCTTTTAATCGTGGATATTTGCTTGTCAAGGTTGTGCGTGCCGACTTTGTAGAGAACGGAGTTACGCGCTCGCACGCCAGCGAGCAGGAATTGCCTGATGATATGTTTGATGTCATCGTCCACAACGATTCCACCTATGGCGATTACATCACCTTGCTCGGCCGTATTGTACCCCAACTGGTGCATCTTGCCGAAACACACCAAAGCAGGCGCACAAAGCCTGTCCACTTTAGCGCATGGGAAGGCGGTGGCCGATGACAGATTTCGCGCTCATCATTGATTTGGATACGACGCTGATAGCCACGCACGTATTGTATCAAGCATGTCGTTATTTGGGCGTAGGTGTTACAAAAACGCATGGTGGCTCCGTTGACGCTTTTGACGAGGCTCTTGCTTGGGCTGAAACGAGAGCCGAAAAAGCCCTGAGTCCTCAAGAATACATTAGCCCATTGAGATACCCAGTAAGCGTTGGTTATGGGGTGTATAGCGCGACTGGAAAACAAGATGTTGGCGATTCTGTACGCATTGGGTGCAACCACATCCTGCAAGCAACTCCTGACACCTACCGCGATGCTGCCCCATTTCTCAAAAAGGTGCAATCTGCCGGGATACCTATCCACTTGTTCACTCATGGCATCGAGAATCACCAGATGATGCGAGTTTCGGAGTCCGGCCTTGAGCCGTATTTTGATTCCATCACGGTGACATTGACGAAGGACGAGGATACGTGGGGGACTTTTGACAACGCTGCCGACCACATCATAGCCATTGGTGATTCATTACGCCACGACGTTCGGCCAGCACTACGCTGTGGTTATACAGCGATTCATGTAGATAGGGGTGCCGGATGGGGGCATACAGACATGAGTGGCGAGTCCAGGTACCTTGTGGCGCATAACCTAGACGATGCCGGCGCATTCATGAAGGATATACTTGCGGGCCGTTATGTAAAATAAAAGTCTCACGCATGAAACTTTTGGTTGACATAATGACACGGCACGAATCAACAACACGGTGCCATCTGTTAAGATAGATGTAAAAGAAAAGGATGGTGTCTTAAATGGCAGCGATACAGGCAGCAATCAATGCTGCAACAGGTGGTGGTGTGGTTGATGTGCCAATAGGCACGCACGTTGCAAATTTGTTCATCACGAATCACGGCATCACCCTGCGCGGGGAGTCGAGTGGCTATGATGCTGGCGCGACGTTTGCGAATGCCAGCAAAATAAAGGGCAGTATTCTCGTTGGAACAGCAAAGGGTGTCACAATTGAGAATCTGGCAGTTGATGTATCATCAAGTGGCTCTCATGGCATTTCCGTTCAACCAGTGAACCAGGACGCGAGACTCAGCATACGGAACGTCAAGATAGCGGGTTCCGGCAACTCGAACGGTTATTCTGGCATCTATGCGGCGACGGCTAACTACGTGGATATATCGGATGTTTTCATCAAGTCGTTCTCTTATGGTGTGCGCTTCGAGGGTGTTATCTATGGTTACATCTCTCGTGTTCGTGCAAGCAACTGTTCTTCTGCATCGGTATACCTCAAAGCAGACGGGCGAGACTGTCGTAATGTGTCTATGTCAGACCTGTTCTTCCTTGGTAACAGTGGGCTTGCAGGTGGTATCGTCCTGGATTCTGGTGCTAACAACCTAAACTTCGTTCAGATGTCCAACATCGGTTCGCAAGGCATGGGGATGCCCGTGCTGGACATATCAAGAAATGGTGCGGGTTCACTGAGTTTTATACAGGCGAGCAACCTGTTGTGCCGAGGCAACACGACCCCGACGGGCGGTGTCCGTATCAATGGAGCAGTGCGCTTCATTGAGTTGTCTAACGTACAAGGTCTTGAGTCAACTTACCCTCTATTGCAGGGGTCTGGATTTGGTAGCGGTGAAGTACATATTTCCAACATCCACTGGGGCGACAGCATGACCATGATGGATACATCTGGGAGGTGGACGCACGTCCTGAATCATGCGTAATGGAGAATCTGATAGGCATTTGGTTTGCGGTGTCACTCGTCTTTATCGTCAGTGGCATCTATTTACTGGTTGACGAAGCACTTGCACGCACAACATACCATCACGGTGCTGTTGTGCGGGATGGTCTAGTCTCTGTTGACGGCATAGAGTACGCCATCACGCATGGTCGTGTCCCAACTGCCACTACATACACAACGGTTGCAATCACACGCCGGTTTTTATCAGACTCGGTGAGCAAGGTTGCAATTGTGTGGGGAGATGATAGATAATGATTTACCATTTTCGGTGCAGACAATGCGCCACGAATTTCGAGAAATTGGCCGAGGCATTCCACCCCCCGCGTCCCGCTTGTCCTGCTTGCTCGTCAAGCGATGTCGGCCGAAGGTTCTCTGCCCCCAATATTCACTATGTCGGGGCTGGCTTTACGAAAGCGTCCTCTGATGGCCCACAAACAGTCAGCGTCAACCAATTCGGCAAAACTGTAGGGTAATTGACAATTGTGCTGCATTTGTGTTAATATCCTGTTGCTTGCACATGCAATAAAATAGCATCATGATAATTATTCTACCAACGCGAGAATTAAACAGAATAGCCAACTTGCTGGCTCCGATTGTTGACAGCGGCCTAAAGGGTGGTGATGGTTATTTGCGTGTCAAAACCGAGAACGGCCGCGCCCGATTTTCGGCTATGTCAGACGGACTCATGTGTGATGTCATTGCTGGCGCACGGGTGGTCGAGGACGGGGATGTTGTGTTCCCGAAGCAAGCCTTCGAGGTTATGAATCGTGTAAAAGACACCGATACCGCCGAGCTTTCACTACGCAAATTCTATGCCTACAAGTACAAGGGAAAACCTGTGTTGCGTGCGTATGAGGCACGAAAAAAGGCAAAGATTGCCACGGAGGACGGCATCTTTGAGGTTGGCGGCGTAATCCCGGATAACCAAAAAGGCGTATCACTTTCTTCGTCAACGTGGCTCAAGTCGGTTGATGGTGTCGAGTATTCATCCAGCAATGGGCTGGTGCTTGTTTATTCAACCGACGGGAATGCAGTCCACACGTTCACATTCCAAGAATACCAAGACGGCATACAGCACCCAACTATCACTTATCAAACCAGAATTGGACATATTGATTTCGATGGTGACGAAAGCACTCTCAGTAATATCGCTTCAATTGCACGTGACGAATCGGCAGCACTAGAGGCGCGTGGGGTATCCATTGCGACTACGGATAACGGAGAGACGTTCGCCTTCGCTATCCACCCATACGGCATTTTTATGGCTCGCTTACGCCTTGTCGGTTCGGTTAATGAGGCTATCGCCTTGTCGCCAGATTTCATCAAGCAAATTGCCAAATCGGGATACAACAGTTTCTCGGTGTATCGCTCGAACCACATTATCGTCTTTGTATCCGATGGCGGGGATTACGTAGCAGCAACGCCTGAGATGGCAAACGGTGTGTCGGTGCAAATGGCAACGGCTGCGGCGGCGTTGTTTAACCAAGACCGACCTATCAGGTGTTCGGTTGATAAGCGGGGAGTGCAATCAATCGTCCGCACACTGTCAACGTCTAACACACGTGCATTGGGCGAACTGAGCCGGATTACCCTCACCCTTGATGACGACAAGCTGTGTGTTCATGATGGTCACTCCGTTACGGTGTCGTCTGACGCAAGCGATTCTGAGGGCCAGATTGTTATTAACGTTGGTTATACCACGTTTCAGCGAACGGTTGGCTATTGCGACGACACCGTAACCTTCAAATTCTCCTCACCACGAGACTATTACGTGGTACAAAGTGGGTCTTACGACGCGGTTGTAGGGCCGATGGTAAACGATTAGATTTATGTCTACTTATGACGATGAAGCCGAAGCACCGATTGATGGCACAATTGGTGCTTATATTCCCGACGAAGCACTCAGGTCACTACGCAGCGTCACATCAATGAATTTAACCTTGCAAGCATGGGACTCGATTGAGGGTAAGCCCCTGTCGGCAGCGCAGCAAGACGTGTATTGGTTTGTTCGGGATGAACTCACCAAAAAGGTGACACGTGAAAAGTTGGTCGGTTACAATGCCACCTTTGGCCTTGTGTTTTACGCGGTCGAAGGTGGTAAGTTCATGGATGCGAATGTATCAGACGTGTGGCCGCACCCCGCGTTGCTGAAACGGGGCAAGTCGCCGTCGTCCCTCAAGGTTTACAAAAAGCTACACACGGCGGGGGTGCGAGGTTTGTCAACTACGGAAATCCAAAGTAACCTCTCGCCATCCAGAACGCTCTCGCAAATCCTACGACGTGTGTCGTAGTTGACAGATTTTGTTGTAATTTGGTTGTATCATAAGTGGCATGAGAGATTTAATCGTTTTAATCTGTATTGTCGCCGCTGTATGGTTATTGTGGCTATCTGTAAGTACGAGCGAGCCTGCCATTACAATAGTGTCAGAGCCAACACGTGCGGTACTCGGCTCTGTATCAACCCCGTCCACAACTGTTATAGATGGTGGTTCTGTCGAAGTTTATGTCGAACAAACGTCTGAACCATCCCCTACGCCTACCGCCACACCGCTTCCTGAGTTGCCGAGCGCAAGGGTTATTAAAACCGAACTCACAAACACTGACACGCTTGTCACCAGCAAGATGTCGCAAGACATCATTGTGAAGCGAACAAGCGATAATGGAAATGTGCTAACAAACTGGGCAACTGCGTGGTCTATCACTTACAATGCCCATACGATTGTTAACGCTGGTATTCAACTTTGGGGGTGTGAGGTTGATGTTGCGCGTGGCGAATCCGGCCTTGGGGTTATCACGATTTTGTGCGACCCGCCAACTGTTCTGGAAAACATTCCAGTTATTGACGTGGAAGCATCGAGCATTGTTGCTTCCGATGAAGCCTTGCTTGCCAATATTGATGAACAAGTGTTGATTGATATGCAGAAGGAGGCTAGTGCCATTGCCGTCGAGAATGCAAAGCAGAACTCTGACTTTCTGCGTGCAGCCCGTGTTGAGTACGAGCGCACAATGAGTGAGTGGCTGTCGGGGGAGGCTGTTGAGGATGTTATATTTTCGTATCGTTAAATTCGCAATCACCATTGCCATAGTTGTGGCGGCTATAGTTGCCATCAAATCGCTATTCCGTGGGGGCGATATGGTCGCAGTCAGTTCAATCGAATCGTCCATCCATACGATAGGTCGCATGGAAACAGCAAAATACACCGCCACAATCAATGTACATGCAGACAATGAGCAGAGCGCGGGCATTCTCGCCTTCACTGGGCTAACCACTTGGACGGTGGACTATGTGGCTCATGTTGTCGTTGTAGCTGGTGTTGACTTCAATGACGTGACCATATCAATGGATAATGGTGTTGCGTATGTTCATGTGCCGAATGCCTTCGTTTTTGACGACCTGCCGGTGGTAAACGAGACCACCTCATATGTGGCCTATACAGATATTGGTGCATGGTCTGACTATCGTGAAGGTACTATCTCGGTTCTGGAGCGAAACGCGGCAGACCAAGCCAAGAGTGACGCTGCCGCAAGCGGACTTATTGCTTTGGCAAACGACAATGCGAAGGCTATTATATCGGATGCGTTTTCATCTTCTGGTATACAAGTTGTTTTCGACTGACGAGGGTGCGGAGATAAGTGAAAGGCCGAGCTACTATCGCTCGGCCTTTTTTGTTCCTAACGCTGTTTAATAATTTCAATCATTTTGCTTGTAATCACTTCGCCACTGCCACTTTGCCATCCCCATGCCGGATTTGACGCACTTAGCACAAAGGCTGTACCACCACCAAAGTTTGGCGTTGCAGATGCCGCTTTGAGAAATTCGATATACTCAGCCGCCTTAACTTCCTCGGATGTTTGGCGCGTGTTATTGCTAAACTCGGTGATATACAAAGGTTTGCCGGTTTTTGAAGCATACCACTTCACCAAATCCACTGCTGTTGACATCGGATAGTTTGGCACCGACCAGTATGAATGCACACCCACGCCGTCCACAAACCGAATGTATGGTGCCATTCCATTCCAGAATGCGACATGGCCTATTCTTAGACCAGAAATATCACCTCCGGGTGACAGGCCGGGCGATAGCAGCTTGATACCAGGTATTGCTGCTCGGTACAAGGTCGCAACTTCGGACATCCATTTACCAAACTCGGCCCCATTTGCCCATGAATACCCAAGCCCTTCTGTTGTCAGGTTCGGCTCGTTATGCAACTCAAGCCATGTGTTTGATGCAGAGCCGGAGATTGCAGACAGTGTGCGGCGAACGTCATTGACAGTCCAAGTCACGAACTGCTGTGGTGTCACATTGTTCGTGCCGAAGTTCAGAAATGCGCGGATAATCCATGTGCTAGGCTGGACTTGGGCGGATAGCTTGCGTAGGTCAACTTCGTTGTGTGACGACAACACCTTGATGGTGTCTGGATGAAGGGCGACCACGCCATCCAAGTCACCAGCCATGTTGTATGAATCTGCGCTCAAGTGAATGCCAAAATTTACATATCCGGGGTTTGCTATCGGCGGAGGTGCTGGCGGGAGCGAACTCTGTGTATCAAGCTCTGCAAACGATACCTCTGTATCCGGGTAGTAGGTTTGGTACCACTTCTCGAACTCGGATTTTTGTTCGCCTACGCCATATAGCACGGCTTTCTTCTTTGATAACCCAACGCCAACACCAGCATCGTCATAAGACATTGTAATTGTTTTCGATGTTTTTGTCGCAAGCCCATATAATTCGCGTCTCTGGTCATTGGTGTAGTGAGAGGGGCAAACCCATGTTTCGCGCTTGTACGGCGTGCGTGCGTCACCCTCGTTTGGCTCGTCGCTTGTGGCGATGTCTGGCAACCATTCCTTGAATGTATTCCCCGGACAAGCGGTTGCCGTGCGGGGGAACTCACGATGCCCTTGGACAACAGTAATATGCAGAAAACTACGCAAGTAGTTGACCAGCCTATCTAGTGCTTCCAATTGCGATACAGGTGGAATCTCCTCTTGGAAATTGCCTTGTAATGCAATGCCAACGGTATAGTCGTTGTTGTAGGCGGTTTGGTAGCTAACCGTTGTTAAGCGGTTCGTCTGGAATATTTGACCAGAGCCGTTGATGACAAAATGGTACCCAATTCCCGGCCATCCGTGGGTGTTGACGTGATACGATGCCAAGCTGGAGATAGCCCTGTCAGGCGGCGATACAGTATGGTGGACAGCAATGGCCGTGATTGCGCTGACTGCACGATTGCGATATGTGAGCGTGGGGTGCTTGGGCAATTCGTCCACAATGTCGGTTATTGCCAATGGAACTTCGTTGTCTGTGTGCCGAAACGAGACGGCCGTGCCTGGATAGTAGTCCTCAAACCACTGTATCAGGTCTGATTGGTCATTGTCAGGTACATTCCAGCATACAACGGATTTCTGTGCAAAATTTCCGATACCCGCGTCGTCAAACGATTGGGTTAGCGTCACGCCATCGTCTGCTGCCATTTCGGATAACTTGACCATTTGTGCCGCCGTCATTGCGGGGTGAGAAACCCATACCTTGCGGTGATACTGTAACCTCGGATAACCATCATGTGTCTCTGGGTCTGTAGTTTGGGTCAAGCTAACATCTGGCACAACGAATGCGATTGGTTTTTCCGCCTTGGATATGAATGTCACTTCGATTGGCAAATCGCCGTTTACATCAGGTTTTCCAATTACCGATGGGGTGTTGCTGTTGTCACCTGCAACAACGATGCGCCCGTCACCAAGCACCAATTCGATTTCACCAATGCCGCCCTTTCCTGTATTTGTTGTGACATTGGCTTGCAAACGATAGAACCCGTCTGGATTTAAGCCGCGCACAATTTGAGACAGCGTTGCCTTGAATGGCCCTGCCCCTACCAGCCGGTATGCGGTGTCCGCATAAACCGTGCATTCTGGTGCCACGGGCGTTCCTGATGCGTTTAAGTTCCACCCATTTGGTATATGTTGTGCGAAGAACATGCTGTCATCAGTCGCGTCAACATATCCGCCACCAAAATCGGCATTGATGATACTAGGTGCGCCACCCGAATCGCCGCCGCCACCACCACCCCCGCCACTGGTATCAACCGCCGGTGCCGTGTTTGGTTCGCCACGAAACACGTAGCTCTCGGCAAGGGGAATCATGCTTTCTGTGTATGGCTGCAATCGGTTAGCGATGCCATCGAATTTGGGGCCAAGCCACCACAGGGCCGCACCCAGAACATCATCATATGGGGCGTAAACATCTGCCAGCCACTTGAGGTCATCTAGGCCGAGTGGCGATTCTGGCACACTGTCATGCGCCCACCCCGCCTCTCCGATAATGACTTTCGGGCGTGCAATCCCGTGCCTGTCGCATGTGTCGAACAGTTGCTT
>Ga0209607_1002010_pt1 | contig 16646 bp, 13 predicted proteins | sample AD_UKC117_MetaG_FD_184413 | JGI IMG/M metagenome (GOLD analysis project Ga0209607, IMG submission 184413) | Active sludge microbial communities of municipal wastewater-treating anaerobic digesters from Hong Kong - AD_UKC117_MetaG (SPAdes)... | ecosystem: Engineered > Bioreactor > Anaerobic >... | reverse complement strand
TTGCAGCCGGTTAAACCGGCCCAGCAGCCCGTTCAGCGCCGACAGCGGATGCCGCCGGTTGGGCGTGATGAAGACAAACACGCCGCCGGGACGCAGCACGCGCGCCAGTTGGGCAAAGGTGAAAGACGGCCGGGCCAGATGCTCCAGCAGCCAACTGGCAAAAGCCACGTCCACGCAGCCATCTGCCAGAGGCAGCGCCTCGCTGTGGGCGGCCACGCGTGGCAGCGGCAGCCGGTGCTCGCGCAAAGATTGCCAGTCCGGGTCCACCCCGACGATTTGCGCCAGCGGGTGATCGAGCTGCTCTACCAGGCCGCCCCGGCCGCAGCCCAGGTCCAGCACGCGCGCCGACGGCCGTAAACTGGTCCGCACCAGGTTAGCATACACTTCTGTGGCCGGCTGCCAGCCGGGATTTAGCGCCCGGTACTGGTCGCGCAGCGCGTTTTGTTGATCTAAGGAAAGCACACAGACCTCATGGGTTCCCTGCCGCAAGCTACAAATAATCAGCAACATCGCCTATAATCCGGCGACGAGGTTCATTATCGGCGGGCGGGGCCAAAAAAGCAAAGCAAAACGGCCGTAACGCGCCCGCCACCAGGTGAATGATGCAGTATAAACGGACAGCTTTACTGGCGGCGACGCTGCTCTGGTTGGTTGCGGCGCTGCTGGGCTGCGGCCCAGTGGAAACTGTCGATCAGCAGTTGCAGGCAATGATCGCCGCCCAAGACGTGCAGCCTTTTGCGCCCGGTCCGCCGGTTGATCCGGCCCTAGCGGCATTGGGCCAGGCGCTCTTTTTTGACAAGGAACTGAGCGGTAACCGCGACATTGCCTGTGCGACCTGCCATCACCCCACCCAGCGCACCGGCGACAGCCGGCCGCTTTCCGTGGGCACCGGCGGGCATGGTTTGGGCGCGGCGCGAGAATTGGGGGACGGCCGTCTCTTCATTGCCCGCAACGCCCCCGACGTCTACAACCGGGGCAGCGCCGCCTGGCAAACCATGTTTTGGGATGGCCGGGTAGCCAACAGCGTACGCGGCTATTTTGTGACCCCCGCCGGCAGCCAGCTTCCGCCTGGTCTGAACAGCGTGCTGGCGGCGCAGGCGATGTTTCCGGTGACGGCCGTCGACGAAATGCGCGGCCAGCCCGGCGACGTAGACATCTTTGGTCAGCCCAATGAGCTGGCGCTCATGGCCAATGACGAATGGGCAGCCATTTGGGAAGGGTTAATGGCCCGCCTGCTGGCCTATCCGGAATACGTTGCCCTTTTCCAGGCCGCGTTCCCGGACGTTTCTCCGGACACGTTGACGTTTGCCCACGCTGCTAACGCCATCGCCGCCTTTGAGGTGGAGGCTTTTAGCCAGTATCAAAGCCCGTGGTACCGGTATTTGCGCGGGGACGAGTCGGCGTTGTCGGCGGAGGCCAAACGCGGCGCGGTCCTGTTTTTTGGCGACGCGGGCTGCGGTCAGTGTCACAGCGGTCCGCTGCTGACCGATCAGGCCTACCACAACCTGGCTGCGCCGCAGATCGGGCCGGGCAAGGGAGCGGAAGCGCCGCTGGATTACGGCCGTTTCCAGGTCACCGGCCGCCCGGAAGACAAATTCGCCTTTCGCACGCCCTCGCTGCTGAACGTGGCCGTAACCGGCCCCTGGCTGCACGACGGCGCTTACGCCACGCTGGAAGCTGTTATCAACCATCACCTCAACCCGGCGGAGGCCCTGGCGAATTACGATGCAGCGGCCAACCTGTCCGCTGAGTTGCAGGAGATGGTGGTAACGGATACGGCCGTGCAGCAGGCGATGTTGGCGGGGCTGGACCCGGCGCTGGCGTCGGCCCGCCGCCTGGGACCGGCGGAAATCGAGGAGTTGGTAGCATTTTTGGCGGCGTTGACGGATACGGCCGTGTTCGATCTGGCGCACGTTCAGCCGGCGACTGTGCCCAGCGGCCTGCCGGTGGAAGATTGAGAAGAAACGGGAGAAAAGAATGAGGCGGGAATGGATGGGAGTCGAACCCACCGCCGCTTGCTCCGCGCAACCGGCCACCAATTTTGAAGACTGGGGCGCCCACCGGGACACAACCACTCCCAAAAATAGTTTACCCGCAATCCTAAAAACGCGCACGAAGACTTGACAGTCAAAGCGGCTTTGGATAGAATCACGCTCGCTTTGGTACTTTGTTAAAAGTTCAATACTTGCCGGGATAGCTCAGTTGGTAGAGCACTGCACTGAAAATGCAGGTGTCCCCAGTTCGAGTCTGGGTCCTGGCATCTGCTCCAAAATCAGGAAGCAATGCGGGCATAGTTCAGTGGTAGAACGTCTCCTTGCCAAGGAGAAGGCCACGAGTTCGAATCTCGTTGCCCGCTCAAAAAATTTCGGCAGGCGCAAGCCTGCCGGATCTGTTTATGGCGACGTGGCCAAGTGGTAAGGCAGAGGTCTGCAAAACCTCCATCACCGGTTCGAATCCGGTCGTCGCCTCTCAAAATATTTGGCCCTTGTGTACGCACAAGGGCTTTTTTGTAGGAGAATTGGCATGTACCTTCCCCCTTTACCCACGATTCCAGGCGAAAATGAGCCGGTGACCTGGGAGCGATTTGCACCCTCTTTTACCGCTTTAGCGAGCGTCGATTTGGCGCCGCAAGATTACCAGGAGTGGTTAGACTATTGGTCTGATCTCAGCCGGGTTTTGGTTGAAATTTTGACGAATCTGTCCATTCAAAAATCAATTGATACGACGGACGCAGACAAAGAACAGGCTTATCTGGATTTTGTGGAGAATGTCTGGCCGCAGTTTCTGGTGGCTGATCAGCAGTTGAAGCATCGGCTGCTGGCGCTGGATTTGTCTGACAGGGAGGATCTGGCGCTGGTGCTGCGCAATATGCGTAACGAGGCGGATCTTTTTCGGGATGAGAATGTCGCGTTGAAAACAGAATTGGCGAAGCTGGATAACCAGTATGACAAAATTACCGGCAGTTTAAAAACGGATTGGGATGGTGAGGAGCATAACCTGTCGCAGTTAGGGCAGTATCAGATGGATAAGGATCGGCAGGTGCGCGAGCGCGCATGGCGGGCGACGATGGATCTGTGGCTGAGCGAGCGCGAGGCGTTGAATGCGTTGTACGCGGAAATGCTGACGCGGCGGCAGCAGGTAGCTCAAAATGCGGGTCTGCCGGATTATCGGGCGTATGTGTTTCGGGAATACGGCCGTTTTGATTACACGCCTGAAGATTGTCTGACGTTTCATGAGGCGATAGAAACGGCCGTTGTGCCCGCCGCCCAGCGCATCTACGAGAAAAAACGGGCGCGTTTGGGTCTGGCCACCTTGCGGCCCTGGGACGTGCAGGTGGATACCAGCGAATACCCGCCCTTAAAGCCGTATAAGGGGCAAGACGCGCTCATTCAAGGTGCGCTGAATATCTTAAATCATGTGGATCCGGCGTTGGGGCGTCATTTTGCGCTGATGGCGGAAGAAAACTTGCTAGACCTGGAGACGCGACCGGGTAAGGCTTTGGGGGGGTATTGCGCGACGCTGCCGGTGCGGAGACGGCCGTTCATTTTCATGAATGGCGTGGGGCTCCACGATGATGTGCAAACGCTTTTGCATGAGGCAGGTCATGCTTTTCATGTGTTTGAACCGTCAGGCTTGCCGCTCCTCTGGCAGACCGATGTGCCCATGGAGTTCTGCGAAGTAGCCTCCATGTCGATGGAACTGCTGGCCGCTCCGTATCTCACGCACGATTTCGGCGGATTTTACAGCCCGGCCGAAGCTGCCCGGGCGCGTATCGAGCATCTGGAAGGCATCATCACTTTCTTGCCCTACATGGCTGTCGTCGACGCCTTTCAGCATTGGGTATACACACATCCCGTAGAAGCGCTCAGCGCCGGCCAATGCGACGCCGCCTGGGACGACCTGTGGACCCGATTCATGCCCGGCGTGAATTGGGATGGTTTTGCCGCTGCTCGCATGACTGGCTGGCATCGCAAACTGCACATTTTTAGCGTCCCCTTTTACTACGTCGAATATGGAATGGCTCAGGTGGGTGCACTGCAAGTCTGGCGAAATGCCCGCCAGGATCAGGCTCAGGCTGTGGCCGCCTATCGCCAGGCATTGGCCTTGGGCAGCACGAAAACGCTGCCGGAATTATTTGCCGCGGCCGGAGCTGAATTCCGTTTTGATACCCAGATATTGACAGACCTGGTAGCCCTTATCGAGAACACCGTGACTGATCTGGAAATAGTTGCGGAGGTCTAGCAGAGGCCGTTGGCGCCCATTGGCGTGTGCCCCGAGAATGGGATAATATGTTCCAAAGCTCAAGGAGCAGTAACCCATGACCCCCAGCACTGCGATGCGAGAGTATCTCGCCGAAATCTATCGCCTGCAAGAGGATGCGCCCACGGTAAGTACGACGAACCTGGCTGAGCGTTTAGGCGTTTCGCCGCCAGCCGTTCCCCGAATGCTGAAACGCCTCAAGAGCGCCGGTTATGTCAAGCATGTGCCTTATCAAGGGGTTGAATTAACCGATCGAGGGCGTCAGGCAGCTTTAGAAGAGATTCGGCGGCACCGAATCCTGGAAGTCTTTTTGGTAGAAATTATGGGATTCACCTGGGATGAGGTTCACGAATATGCCGACGACTTGAGTAAAGGGCTGAATGACGCGCTGGCCAGGCGAATGGCCGAAATGACTGATTTTCCCGAGCGCTGTCCGCATGGCGAACCTATTCCCGACGAGGCTGGTAATCTTCCTGAAGTTAATGACCTATGCATTATTAATTTGACTGTGGGGCACAAGGGGCAGATTAGCCGGGTACGGACCCATGAGCCGGAGCGACTGAAATATTTTGCCTCACTGCATTTAGTGCCAGGGGCGGAGATTGAAATTGTCGGGCGGGCGCCGTTTAATGGCCCGATGCGTTTGCGCGTTGGACGCGAGGAAGTTGTGCTGGGGCTTGAATTGACAAAATCTTTGTGGGTAACCTAAAAAAAGCGTCTGGTCAGGGAAACAGGCGGCGCGTTTTGACTTCGGCTATCGCATCTTTGCGATAGCGGTACAGCATTGCCGGGCGGCCTTCCCCGTCTTTTTTCTTATGCCCGATTTCCTCTAAAACATCTGAAGACAGGATTTTTCGCCGGAAGTTGCGTTTATCCAGTTGTTCTCCCAAAATGATTTCGTAGGCGTGTTGTAATTCTGAAAGCGTGAAGACGTCCGGGAGAAGTTCGAAGCCAACGGCCGTATACTCCAACTTATACCGCAGCCGCTGCAGCGCGTAAGCCAAGATGTCTTCATGGTCAAATGCCAGCCGGGGCAGGTCGAACATGGAATACCAGGCTGTTTCGGCGGCGTCGTCGCCCGGCCGAGGCCGGATTGCGTCGTGGGGCACCAGGGCAAAGTAAGCGACGGTAATGACCCGTGTGCGCGGATCGCGGTCTGGGTCGCCAAAGGTGTAAAGCTGCTCAATGTATACGTCTGTAACCCCGGTCTCCTCGGCCAGTTCGCGCATGGCTGCATCTTCAAGTGATTCTTCCATGCGCACAAATCCGCCAGGAATAGCCCAAATACCGGCAAATGGCGGATATTTGCGCTTGACCAAAAGCACTTGTAAGTCGTTATCAACCAGCGAAAAAATGACGACATCTACCGTAACAGACGGCCGTTCATATTTAGTTGGATCATAGCTTTCTGGCATGTGGGGGATCAACGGTTCCTCCAAAGTGCAGCTCGTGTTTTGGACTTTTCAAGAAACATGAGTCAGAAAAGAAAAGCCCCGGCAAAGCCGGGACTTATCATATCACGTTTTTAAGCAAGCGTTGAGCTTATGGCGCTTCCGACTCATCCAAAGTCGGGAACTCTAGATCGCGCATCGAAGGCTCAATGCCATAATCTTCCCTTTCCGGAATCCGCAGTGCCCCTTGTTCCACCATCTGCGGCAGCGAGACGGTAACCGTTGAAAAAACAGTAGCATCACCGGGCGAACGTAAAGCCAGGGTAATGTATACGCCTCGCTCCAAAGACCATTTCAGAGCCAAAGCATCCTGAGCCGGCAAGCTCAGAATAATGACGTCTGGTGTGGCATCTAATCTTTCCGGAAGGGGGGTGGGGGTGGGCACAGGGATGTCGCTGTTTTGCGCGGCCAACTCAGCGGCAGCTGCTGCGGCGGCCGCTTGCGCGGCCAGTTCACGGGGATCGCGCCAGGTCCCAACCCATAAGACCGTTGCTTGTTGAATTGTTAGTTGGGTGGCCCGCCGCTGTACCTGGGTACTCTTAGAGCCTTCCTGGGTGCTGAGCGGCCCACTCACCTCGCCTACCAGATCGAGTTGGTCGATTAATTCCAACCGGCCTTCAAGCGTTTCCGGGAAGAGAAAGGTACGACCTTCGGCCAGGGCCAGATCATCTACCCGTTGAGCTACGTTGGGCAGCTTCGTGTTGTATTCTGGGTCCAGGGCGACGATCGGCAGCGACATCAAAACGTCCACATTATCGCCGGGGCGCATGGCGTAGGCTGCGCCAGTGTACCGATTTATGGGAAAGGCAACGGCAACCTTACCCTGATCGACATACAGGGCCAGATCAGAGCCAAAGGCTGCTAGATCGGTTGTGCTGAGCGCCAACATGGGGGCCAGAATGGCCTGTCCTGGGGCAACTTCTGTTTTTACCATGCGGCCGGTCACTTCTTCGATGTCAGTAAAAACGTACCCGCCTTGCAAGGCAATGTTGGAATCGGGCCTTATTTCATAGCGCAATATTTCCGGCCGCAGGATAGTGCCTATTGGCAGCGGCCTGTCGGCAACGACAACGTTCAGGTAGCGGGTTGCCGGGGTGGCTGTTGGCGGGGGCAGACCTGGTTCGCTGGGCGTTTCGCTGGGCTGCTCGCCAATGGGAGCGATGGTATCTCCTGGCGTGATCCCAGCGACGCTACCACCGGCAAATCGGACGTACACAAGTACAGCAACAATGGCCAGTAATACAATCACCACGAACAGGAGGAGGAATGTTCTTAGACGCATAGTATCAACCCTATAAGACCCTGTTACTCTGTCGGCGTAGGCACTTCTGTGGGAGCTTCCTGAGGTACCGGTGTGGGAGTAACGTCTACGAATTCGCTTGTGAACTCAAAGTTGGGTGGAATATCGATATTGAAGCGTTCTTTGATGTAATTGAAGTCGACGTTTTCAATGGTGTAAAGCTGGGCGTCGTTAATGCCGCGCAAGGCGAAGTCGATGCTTGCGTTGGATTCAACAGCGTATTTTAAGAGCAGTTGTTGTTGTGGCAGCAGGGCCAGCAAAAGGGTGTCGGGCGGCAGCGGGGTAGAGGTTGGCACTTCGCCAACGGCCGGTGTGGGTGTGGTTTCGCCTTCGGCTACCGGTTCCGGTGTGGGCGTAGCCGCCGAAACGGGTAGTTCGGGCTGCCAGGTGCCAACTTGAATGACCTTGGCGTTTTGCAGGATCATGGAAACGAGAATGGGGCGACGTTTGTCTTCGGATGGGGCGATGTGGGTGATTTCCCCAGTCGGCAGGTCTTCGAAACGGCCGTAAGGATCAATCGTTACCAAAATGGGATTGCCTTCTTCATCCCGCAGGTAAAACGTGATGCTGTTTTCTAATAACGTCTGGAATTGAGGGTCAATTTCCTGCAAAACGAAGGAGATCATGATGTCGACATAGTCTCCTTCGCTGATCCCATAAGCCACGCCGGCCAGGCGATCCATAGGCACGGCCTGAGCAACGAAACCGGGCGGGATGAGTGACGATGGCCCATAGCTGTCGCTGGCAACCAGGCGAAGATCATCCACCAGGACATCTTTGGTCAGGGTTTGCCCCTGGTAAATGTCTGATCGTGCATACAGGCCGATTGCCTCATCGATGTTGGTGATGACGTCTGGACCGACTTCTGTTGCGATACGTAAATCGGTAGTCAGTTCGTCAGCCGTCATTTGCCAACCACGGGGTACGGTTTGCAGGGAAACGACCACTTCGACCAGTTGTGTGTCTGGAGGGAGTTCCTCGCCGCCAGGGGGCAAATCCAGGCCGGGTTCAGGCGTGACGGCAGCACCGGGTTCACCATTTCCATTTGTCGGCGGCTGTTCGGTTTCATTGACGGTTCCAGCCGGAGGCGGGGTCGGTGCAGCGCTGCTGCTTTGCTGGCGGATTATCAGAAACACAACGAAGGCAAACAGAAGAATGCCTATTAACAAAATTATGATTGCTATCGTACGACGGCCCATCGGTTTATCCCTTTACGTGATATCGTGACTAGGCTGTGTTTTGGCGCGATGCGAGTCAGTGATTGCGTCCCACAGGTGAGGGCGTATAAGCATACTACTTGGGGTTTAAACAAAATATTGTCTATTGCTAACAATATGTAAACCTCCCGATCTTGCATATGGTAACATATGTAAAGTTGAATGGCAAATAACTAGTACTGCTGTCCTGGTTTGTGGATAGCTAGAGAGGATGTTTGGGGGAGCAAAAAGAGGGGTAGGGGATCAGATGTTTTGCCAGAGGGTTGTGGTTTCTGGTTGCTGTACCGGAATGAGAAAGAAAAAGGCGCTGCCTTGGTCGGGGATGCTTTCTAGCCAGACACGGCCGTTATAAGCCTCCACCAAAGCGCGGACTACCGAAAGTCCCATGCCCATCCCCCCGGCCCGGACCTGGGTATCAAGGTTATCGGGATGATAAAAGTCATCAAAAATATGCGCCTGATCCTCGGGCTGTATGCCGACTCCTTCATCCTGAATGCCAACGACCACAAATTCCTGGTTCTGGCCTTCATCTCGCTGCAAATTGGCGCGAATTTCGACGATGCCGCCGGGCTTGTTATATTTGATAGCGTTAGCCAGGAGTTCTTCCAGGATGGTGGCGATGTGCATAGGGTCGGCTTGGACGACACCCAGTTGGTCATCGATTTGCAACTGGAAGCGCTGCCCATTGGCGGCCGCCTTAGGCAGCATTTCGCGGGCGATTTGGTGGATGATCTGGGGGATGTTGGTATGGCTCGAAGCGAATTCCATCTGGCCGCCCTTGACGGCGGCAGCAAAGATCAGGCTGTTGATGAGCTGGACCATGCGGGTGACGTTGCGCTGGATGGGTTTGGTGAGTGATTTTTGCATGTCGGTCAACTGGCCGCCGGCGCCGCTGTCTAGCAGTTCGGCGTAGCCTTTGATGGCGGTCAGCGGTGTGCGCAGCTCGTGTGAGACGGTGGTCAGAAAGCCATCCCGGCTGCGTTCGGCCTGTAATTCGGCCGTGATGTCGCGCAAAATGGCGACTGTGCCCTGGACGACGCCGGCGCTGTTGTAGACGATGGTCATACGGCCGTGGATGATACGGCCGTTTATCTCGAAATGTTCGTGATTGAGCTGCCGACCAGACGGGCTCCGTTTTGTCTCTTGCAGCGAGGCCGACAGCATCGGCAGATGGGTTAAAATGTCCGTGACCGGGTGGCCCACCAAAGCGGCCGTTTCCTGGCCAATAATTGCGGCAGCTGCCTGGTTGACATAAGTTATCGTGCCGTCAACGCCGCTAAACACAATCCCATCGGTGAGGCATTCCAGAATAGGCTGCTGGGATTCCAGGGCCGCGGGCGAGACGTCACCCCGGACCCGCTCTGGCTGCTGATAGGGGGTAACCTTGGCCGGCGCAAAAATGGGGATAGTTGAGGAGCTGCCCGGGCGAAGGGTCAGAAAAACACAGAGGGGCACGGCCGTTAATAACCCTCCCCCTAAAATCTCCCATCCTGGCCAAAATGGTAGGAAAGCCGCCACCGCCACTGCCCCCAGGCCGGCAGCCCAAAGCGGCCAGGGAAACGCCAGCCCCCACAACAGCAGCGCCCAACTCGCAAAAAAGAGAATTTGTAAGTAAAGTGAGGCGCCTGCCGGTTGGATGTAAGCCAGCAGCCCGCCCGCTACACTGGTGAGCGCCATGCCCATCAGCGCGTTTCTTAGTTGAATTTGCCGGGGATCATGCCGCTGCCACAAAAACACAGAAGAGGCAGCCGCTATCAGGAAAAACAAGACGTAATAGATAACGTTAGTAACCATTCTTCAATTTGGGTACGACAATCAGCTTAAGTAAACCGCAAAAAGTTTGGGGAATTAGACCCGAAGGGTTTTGCACCAATTGAGTCGAGTATCCTAGGTTTCAAACCCTTCGGGTCTTCTGTAAACTTTCTACTGATCACTTAACAAAATGGGTTAAAAAACCAGGCGTGTACACATTATGGCCGCATGGGCTGGGGATCATCCGTCAACAACTGCCACCATGCTTGCCAGGGCCGGGCATTGGCTGCGGGATCAGGCGTGGGGGTGGCTGCCGGCTGTGCTCCTGGGGTCGCCTCAACGACCATCGGCACGACCCGTTTCTCGCCGGGCATGATGTAGCCGGCCTCATCCCGAGCGTAAGCGGCCACATATTCGTCGCTCTGGACGTAATCCAGGGTGGCTTGAAGTTCAATCTGACGGGTAGCCTCGATGCTAATTTCGCGCTTTAGCGACTCCTCGCCAACGCCCACCAACCGGCCGGCTTGCGCGCGCCGGGTGAGATCCAGCCCGATAAACAGAGCAGCAATGACTGCCAGGAGGATGAGGATTTGGGGGATCGTCAGTAACGGCCGTTGGCGAAACAACTTTTTACGCATCGTCCTAAAATCTTAGCGGTAAACCACGATCTACGCAATAAGAGATTGCGGCAAACAGAGGCAGCATAGCGCTGTGCACCACACCAAAAAGCAGTACAATCACCTCATGATTCTTTAGGTATCCTCGGAGGTTCCCCATGCCCACAACACGACAATCAATCCGCCAACTCCCCCGAAATGTCTGGATTGTGACGCTGACAAGCTTTTTAACCGACATTTCCAGCGAAATGATCTTTAACCTTCTGCCCCTTTTTCTGGCCAACGTGCTGGGCGTGCGCATGGCCGGCATTGGCCTGATCGAAGGCGTGGCCGAAAGCACGGCCAGTCTGCTGAAGATATTTTCTGGTTGGTTTTCTGATCGAGTCGGCAAGCGCAAACGCCTGGCGGTGGTTGGGTACGCCATTTCTGCTGTGGCCAAACCCTTTTTGTTGATCGTTGCCTCCTGGTGGGGTGTTTTTACTGTGCGATTTGCCGAACGGGTGGGCAAGGGCGTGCGCACGGCCCCACGCGATGCCCTGATTGCCGACAGCATCGATGACCGGCATCGCGGCCTGGCCTTTGGGCTGCACCGGGCCGGCGATACGGCCGGGGCGGTGGTGGGTTTGCTGCTGGCCCTGGGTGTGGTGTGGGCCAGCCAGGCCGGAGCATTGTCGCTTAGCCGCGAGACGTTTCATCGGGCGGTCTGGCTGAGTTTGGCTCCGGCTGTGCTGGCGGTATTGGTGCTGGGGCTGGGGGCGCGGGAAACGGCCGTTTCCGGCCCCAAACGCGAAGCGCCCAACCTCTCCTGGCAGGGCTTCGACCAACGCTTCCGGCGGTTTTTGGTGGTCCTGGTTGTGTTCACCCTGGGCAATTCCGCCGACGCCTTTTTGATTTTGCGCGCCCAAGAGCGCGGCCTGGATGTGGTGGGCATTCTGATCATGCTGGTTTTATTCAACGTGTTGTATGCATCGTTAGCCGGCCCCCTGGGCTCCTTGTCTGATCGGATTGGGCGGCGTAAGGTAATCATAGGCGGTTGGTTGTTTTACGCCGCGCTTTACCTGGGGTTTGGGCTGGCCACGGCCGTCTGGCACATTTTCCTCCTCTACATTCTGTACGGCGTCTATTACGGCGCGGTGGAGGGAACTGCCCGCGCCTACGTGGCCGACATTGTAACCAAAGAGCAGCGCGGCACGGCCTATGGGCTTTACCATGCGGGCGTGGGTCTGGCGGCTCTGCCGGCCAGTGTGATCGCCGGGCTGCTGTGGCAGGGCCTTGGCTCCTGGGGCGGTTTTGGCCCCGGCGCGCCGTTCTTTTTTGGCGCGCTCATGGCCCTGACGGCCGTCATCCTCTTCCTCTTTTGGGTGCCCAAGACGGCCGTTTCTCCACCGCCCACCACGATTTGAACAACCAGGACAAATCAGGGACAATACCCGTTAGTTGACAGTTTGTAGTTGATAGTTGACAGTTGGAAGTGGATAGTTGTTAGTGTCAAAGTTCACTAACAACTAACAACTCCCAACTACCAACTAAATCCGAGGCGACTTCATGGCAAGTGTGCGCAAAATTCTTTATCTGAGCGCCGAAGTGGCCCCGTTCGCCAAAACGGGCGGACTGGGCGACGTTGGCGGCTCCCTGCCCAAAGCGCTGAAAGCGCTGGGTCACGATGTGCGGGTGGTCATGCCGGCTTACAAAAGTATTGAAGACGGCCGTTTCCCCAACATCTCCCCGCTCCCCATGCAGCTCAGCGTGCCCACCGGCGGCGGCAATATCCCCTGCGGCGTGTTCAAAGGCAGCCTGCCGGGCAGCGACGTGCCCGTCTACTTCATCGCCCAATGGAATCTGTTCAAGCGGGACAGCATCTACGGCTATTGGGACGATCCTTACCGCTTCGCCTTCTTCAGCCGCGCCGCCCTGGAACTGGCGCGGGCGCTTAAGTGGAAACCCGACGTCGTCCACGGCCACGATTGGCACACCGCCCCGGCTATTGCCTGGCTGGCCACCGCCGGAGCCGGCGATCCCTTCTTCGCCAATACGCCCACCGTCTTTACCATCCACAATTTAGCCATCCAGGGCAATACCAACTGGCACATCTTCGATTACCTGGGCATCCTCACCCATTCGCTCACCGAAGAGCCCTACGGCGAGGTGAACCTGATTGCTCGCGGTATTTACCATGCCACAATGGTCAACACGGTTAGCCCCACGTACGCGTTGGAGATCATGACCCCGGAAGGTGGGGCCGGGCTGGACGGCCTGCTGCGTCATCGCGCTTACGATCTGCACGGCATTCTCAACGGCATCGACTACGACGAATGGAACCCGGCCGCCGATCCCAACCTGCCGGCCCACTACAGCGCCGAGACCTTGGAGAAAGATGGACTGGCGCAGCGTCTACAAAACCGGCGGGCTTTGCAGAAACGGCTGGGCTTGCCGCAAGTGGACAACGTCCCCCTGGTGGCGATGGTTTCGCGCCTGACGTGGCAAAAGGGCCTGGACATCATGGGCCATGTGCTGCACTTGCTGCTGAATGGCTTTTCCGGTCCGGCGCAGTTTGTGGTGCTGGGCACCGGCGACAGCCAGTACGAAAATATGTTTGCCCAGTTAGCCAGCTATCACCGCGAAAAGATGACGGCCGTTCTCGCCTATGAAGCCGACCTGGCCCCGCTCATTTACGGCGGCAGCGATATGTTCCTGATGCCTTCCTTGTTTGAGCCGTGCGGGCTGGGGCAGCTCATCGCCATGCGCTATGGCAGCGTGCCCATCGTGCGGGCCACCGGCGGCCTGGCCGACACCGTCCAGGAGCCGATCACCGGTTTCGTTTTCCATAACTTCAGCGATGAAGATTTCTGGCACGCCATCCAACGGGCCATCTACGTTTACAACGTGGATAAGCCCCGCTGGCAAACTATTCAGCGCAGCGGCATGACGGCCGATTTTTCTTGGGAGCGCTCGGCCGGCGGGTATCAACAGCTTTATGAATGGGCTATCGCCCGCGCCGGCAACTGATGCGGTAAGGCGGCGTCCATAACTCCATCCAACTTTATGAGGTGACTTCACATGCGCTTTCCCCGTGCAGCGGGTGTCCTGGTACACCCCACATCTTTTCCCAGCCGCTTTGGCATTGGCGATTTTGGCGAACATGCCTATCGGTTTATCGATTTTTTAGTGAGCAGCCGCCAGTCATTGTGGCAGGTGCTGCCGCTGGGGCCAACCGGCTACGCCGACTCGCCGTACCAATGCTTTTCGGCTTTTGCCGGTAATCCCCTGCTGATCAGCCCGGACAAGCTGGTGGCCGATGGCTATTTGCCGGCAACGGCCGTGCAAAATGTCCCCTACTTCCCCTCCCACGCCGTCGACTATGGCGACGTGATCGACTATAAAAACGCGCTTTTCGAACAAGCGTTTGCCCACTTTCAGGAGCAGGGCGCGCCGGAACAGGTGACGGCGTTTGACAAGTTTTGCGCCGAAAACGGCTTCTGGCTGAACGACTTTGCCCTGTTTATGGCCGTCAAAAATCATCACAAAGACCAGTTTGGCGGCGTGTGGAACACCTGGCCGGAAGATATTGCCCATCGCCAGCCAGAAGCCATCGCCTCCTGGTCTCATGAACTGGCGGACGAAATTGCCCGGCACAAATTTTTGCAGTTCCTCTTCTTCGAGCAGTGGCTGGCGCTGAAGCAGTACGCCAACGAGCGTGGCGTCAAGGTGATCGGCGACATTCCAATTTTTGTGGCCTTCGACAGCGCCGACGTGTGGGCCAACCCTGACCTGTTTTTCCTAAAGGAAGATGGCTCACCGGAGTTCATCGCCGGGGTGCCGCCGGATTATTTTAGCGAGACGGGGCAGCGCTGGGGGAATCCGCTGTACCGCTGGGACAAAATGAAAGCCAGCGGCTACGCCTGGTGGGTGAAGCGCCTGGAAATGACTTTCCTCCAGGCCGACATTGTGCGCATTGACCATTTCCGTGGTTTTGAGGCGTATTGGGAGATTCCGGCGGAGGAGCCAACGGCCGTTGTCGGCCAATGGGTGAAGGGGCCGGCCGCCGATTTCTTCCGGGCCATGAAAGAGCAGTTGGGCGTTCTGCCCATCATCGCCGAGGATTTGGGCCTGATTACCCCGGAAGTGATCGCCCTGCGCGATGAATTCGATTTCCCCGGCATGAAGATTTTGCAGTTTGGCTTTGGTGGCGAGCGCAACAGCGGTTTCCTGCCGCATACTTTCGACCAGAACTGTGTGGTTTACACCGGCACCCACGACAACGACACGGTCATCGGCTGGTACAACAGTTCCACCGAAGATGAACGCGACCATTTCCGCCGCTACATGGCCGTGGATGGGCATGACGTGGCCTGGGACATGATTCGCCTGGCGTTTATGTCGGTGGGGGATACGGCCGTTGTCACCATGCAAGACCTGATGCGTTTGGGCACAGCCGCGCGCATGAATTTCCCCGGCAAAGTAGGCGGCTACTGGCGCTGGCGCTACACGCCGGAAATGCTCACCGGGCAGATTGCTTACAATTTGCGTTTGCTCACGGAGCTGTACGGCCGTGCGCCGGAACAGGAACTGCCCGAAAGTTGACGATTTAGCCTGCACAAGATGGGACCAATCGCCGCGATTGGTCCCATCGGTTAACCCGCAGTAACGGCCGTGCTGTTTTGCCCACGGCCGTTTTTATTCCCCCTTACAACAGCAGCAGTGCCAACAGCGCCAGCACAAAAATCACCACCACAGCCGCCACCCCCAGCAAAATTTGCCGATCCCGTTTTTGGCTGGCCGCCATGCGGCGCGCCAGTTCACGCTGCCGCTCCTCCTCGATGGCCATCATCTCCGCCATGCGCCGCTGCGACGCCTGTTCCTCGGCTTCCTTTAGCTGGCGGATTTGGGCGTGCTGCTCGTTGCGCTTTTCCGCCCGCGACCGGGCGTCCACCTTTTGCAGCATCTCGAAAATGTCCAGGGCCGCGCCGCACTTCTGGCAGTATTCGTCGCCGGCCCAGTTGGCCGTCTGGCATTTGGGGCAGGTGCGGGTGAGCGGTTGGCCGCATTGGCGGCAGATGGCCCGCTGCTCGCGGTGGTAGGTGTGGCAGTTGGGGCAGACGTGGCCTTCCAGCAAAAACTGGCTTCCGCAGGCGTCGCAGGTGACGTGCTGGCCGTGCTGGCGCACGTCGATGGGAGCCAGGCAGTTGGGGCAGGCGATTTCGGTCAGGAATTCGTTGTCCATGGGGCTATTTTCGGCGCAGCAGCTTAAGGGCGATGTGACGGCCGTTTCCCTGCACCATCGCCAGGTGAATCCACACCATCGCCAGCGGTTCCAAATAGCGCGCCGTTTGCAGCGCGCCCACGTCGGCCACGTCAAAGCCCAGCGCTTCAGCCAGTTGGGTGACGGTCTGTTTGGCGGCGGCGTCATCCCCGGCGATGAACATCGTGCTGGCCTGATCGCCGTAGAGTGGGTTGGCCATGTTTTCCGCGCCGGTTGAATTAAACGCCTTCACCACCCGCGCCCTTTTGGCCCAGCGGGCGACCATCTCCGCGCCGGAAACGTCTTTGCCATAGGCCAGGGTAAAACCGGGCGCGATGGGGTTGGTGGCGTCGATCAGAATTTTGTCGCCCCAATCGGCAATGCTCTCGGCGGTGCTTTGTACGGCGCTCCAGGGGATTGCCAGCACGACGACTTCGGCGGCGGCGACGGCGGCGGGGATGGGGGCGGCCACGGCCGTTTCCCCCACTTCCGCCAGCAGCGCCTGCACCTTCTCGCTTTGCGGGTCACGCGAACCAAAAATGACGTCGTGACCTTTCTGCGCCCAACTGCTGCCCAGCGCCTGTCCCACGTTTCCTGTGCCAATGATTGCAATTTTCATCCTTCACCTCTAATAAACCCCCCGTAGGTTTTCATCTCGACTTTGCGCTGCTCAGGAAACCGCCGGGAGGTTGGGTCGAAATCTCCTGAAATAGTAATGCAAGGCCGCGCGGTTGAAAACCCCTTCTCGTGAAGGGCGTTTGGGAGGTGGCAGATGGGGTTCGCGGAGCCGGGAAGGGCGTTTGGGAGGTG
>Ga0209607_1002009_pt1 | contig 16662 bp, 14 predicted proteins | sample AD_UKC117_MetaG_FD_184413 | JGI IMG/M metagenome (GOLD analysis project Ga0209607, IMG submission 184413) | Active sludge microbial communities of municipal wastewater-treating anaerobic digesters from Hong Kong - AD_UKC117_MetaG (SPAdes)... | ecosystem: Engineered > Bioreactor > Anaerobic >... | reverse complement strand
TGAAACGCGCGGCGACCTCGCCACCGTCGCCTTGACGCGTGCGCGCCAGAGCAGCCTGGCTGGCCGGATAGTCGTACAGCAGCAGCAGCTGGTCGGCCGGGAAGCTGGGCTGGATCAGATGCGTCAGCAGCAGGTCCAGCCAGTCGTCGCGGGTGAGGCCAGCGTCATCGATGCCGAAAATGCTGAGTGGCGCCATCAGCTCGTAGGGATCGGCGGCGAACGGATCGATGTCCAGCGCCTCGCGAAACAGCTGCCGATAGCTGCATTTGCGCACATGGCAGGAGATGCCCTGCATCACCAACAGCTTGCGCACCAGGCTGGCCACTTCGAGCATCAGCGTGTGCTCGTCCCAACCCAGGCGATACCACTCCAGCAACGTGAACTCGGGGTTGTGCCGACGCCCGGCCTCACCGTTACGGAACACGCGACCCAGCTCGTAGCAATCGCCAACGCCCGCTGCCAGCAGGCGCTTCATCGCGTATTCCGGCGAGGTTCGCAGCCAGCGCTGCCTTTCACCGCCAGCCACCGGCCCATCGAAGGCCGTGCTGAAGCTCAGGATGTTCGGGTCGCTGTTGCCCGCCTGTGACAGCACCGGCGTCTCCACCTCCAGCACGTTGCGTTCGGCGAAGAACGAACGGATGGTGGCATTCACCTCGGCGCGCAGTCTGAGCGCTTCAATACTGGCAGTGGGTTGCCACGAACTCATGTGGTAGTGATCTCCAGGGCTTGGCCCGGACTGCCCCGGACCATGACGGATACCAGACTAACGCCAAACACGGCGGTTATTCATGCTCGGTGAGAAAGGCCAGCAACCGTTCCTCGTCCCAGACCGGCACGCCCAGCGTTTGGGCCTTGTCCAGTTTGGAGCCGGCTTCGCTGCCGGCGACCACAAAGCTGGTCTTCTTGGACACGCTACCAGCCACCTTTGCGCCCAGCGCTTCCAGCCGCGCCTTGGCTTCATCACGGGCCATGCTGGCCAGCGTGCCGGTGAGGACGGCAGTCTGGCCATCCAGCGGTCCGGCTGCCTGCTCGACGATCTCCGGCAAGGCTGCCAGCAACGCCTGGAGACGACGCTCGACTTCGCGCAGATGCGCGACGCGCGCAGGATCATTCCGCAGCGCGAGCAGGCTGGCGCAGGCCGCCTTGCTGGCACCAGCCTGTGTCCATTGCTCGTCGTTTGCGGCGAGCAGCGCATCCAGCGTCGGAAACGTCTCGACCAGCCGCGCCGCGCCCTTCTGCCCCAGATGCTTGATGTCCGCCTTCGACAGCAGGTAGTCCGGCCCGAACACGGCGCGCAGCTTCGCGGATGGCGGCGCATCGTCGGTGAGCGTCACGCCAGCGGCCAGCAGCGCATCGATCACCTGCTGGTTACCCGGCTCGGCGAAAAAGCTCGAGATGGAAGCGGCCACGGTTGGGCCAACGTCGTCCGCCGCCAGCAGAAGCTCATCCGGCAGGTGGCGGATGATGTCGAGACTGCCGAAGGTCTGCCCCAGACGCTTGGCAGTTTCCTCGCCGATCTGGTTCACGCCGAGGGCAAACAGCAGCCGCGGCAGCGTGGTCTGCTTGCTGGCCTCGATCGCCTCGATCAGGTTCTCCGCCCACTTGGTGGCGATCTTGCCGGCCTTTACCGTCTCCGGGACCGCGCCATCGCGCTCCTCGGCGCGGCGCTTCATTTCCAGCAGGTCGTCCAGCGTCAGCCTGTAGAGACCGGCGACGGTTTCGACATAACCGAACTCACTCAGGTCCTCGCATAAACGGCTGCCGAGGCCTTCGATGTCCATGGCGCGACGCGAGGCGAAGTGAATCAGGGCTTCGACGCGCTGTGCTCGGCAGAACAGGCCGCCCGAACAACGCGACACCGCCTCGCCTTCCTCGCGCACTACATGCGAACCACACACCGGACAGGTTTCCGGCATGTGCCATGGCTTGCTGCCAGCGGGCCGCTTCTCGGGCAGCACGCGCACCACTTCGGGGATGACATCGCCGGCACGACGCACGATCACGGTATCGCCAACGCGGACATCCAGCCGCGCGACCTGATCGGCGTTGTGCAGCGTGGCATTGGTGACGGTGACGCCAGCCACATGCACGGGGGTGAGACGCGCAACCGGCGTGATCGCGCCGGTGCGGCCGACCTGCACGTCGATCGCCTCGACCGTAGTCAGCTGTTCCTGTGCCGGAAACTTGTGCGCCAGCGCCCAGCGCGGCGCGCGCGCGACGAAACCGAGCTCGGCCTGCTCATCGTAGCGATCCAGCTTGTAGACCACGCCATCGATGTCATACGGCAGGCCATCACGCTTGCTACCGATGTCGGCGTAATAGTCGAGCAGGCCGGACAGGCCCGTTGCACGTTGCACCAGCGGACTGACCGGAAAGCCCCAGCCGCGCAGGCGGGCCAGCGTTTCGCTGTGCGTAGCCGGCAAGGCGCCATCGCTGACCTCGCCCACCGAATAGGCGTAGAAGGCCAGCGGACGCTTCGCCGTGATGCCGGGGTCCAGTTGGCGCAACGAACCCGCCGCGCCGTTGCGCGGATTCGCCAGCGGCTTCTCGCCATGCGCCAGCGCATGCTCGTTGAATTTCTCGAAGCCGGCTCGAGGCATGTAGACCTCGCCACGCACTTCAAGCAGCGCCGGCCAGCCCTCGCCGCGCAATCGCAAAGGGATGGCCCGAATGGTCCGCAGATTGGCGGTGACATCCTCGCCGGTGGCGCCGTCGCCGCGCGTGGCACCCTGCACCAGCCGACCGTCCTCATAGCGCAGGCTGATCGCCAGGCCGTCGAGCTTGGGCTCGGCACTGAACGCTGGTTCGTCCTCGCCCAGCGTGTCGCGGATGCGGCGCACGAAGTCGCCTACCTCCTCGTCGCTGAAGGCATTGGACAACGACAGCATCGGGATCGCATGCCGCACCTCGGCGAAGCCACTGTCGGGCTTCTCGCCAACGCGATGCGTGGGGGAGTCGGGATCATCGAGCTCTGGATGCGCCGTCTCCAGCGCTTCCAGTTCGCGCATCAATCGATCGTATTCGGCGTCAGGAATCGCCGGATCGTCGAGCACGTGGTAGCGGTAATTGGCGTCACTGATCTGCGCGCGCAGCTCGGCAACGCGCTGGCGCGGATCGGTCGCCACGGATTCCGTCCAGCCGCTCAGTGGCCCTGCGACTCGCGCTTGCGGTCGTAGCCACGTAGCTGGTCGCGGATGTGCGCGATCCGCTGGCGGCCCAGTGCGTTGTGCTCCTCGTCGAGCACGTTGCAGTCCAGCAGCTCGGCCAGACGCTGCGCCGTCGGCAGCATCGCTTCCCAGGCATCCAGCGCCGGGATCGGCCCCGGCAGCGCCATGAAAAAGCTCAGGCCCGGCACGCGCAGCTCGTTGATGCGGCTCATGTCGAAGCTGCCCGGCTTGACCATGCTGGCCACGCTGAAGATGGCCGGACCACTGTTGCCGTCGGTGCGGCGATGGAAGATGCCCATGTCACCGAAATACAGGCCGGCCTTCTCGGCGGCCACGACCAGATCAGACCCGCGGATCGTCTCGCCTTCGCGGGCCGCCACGAACAGCGTGATGATGCGGTCAAAACCCGCTTCCTCCGCGGTGACCTTGCGCTCCGGCGTGCGCCGCGGCAGGTCGATGCGGTCGTGCCCGGACAGCGTCGCTTCGACCAGTTCCAGCTCGGACTGCAGGCCCGATGCCGGATCGGCCAGGCCATCGTGTTCGCCACTACCGTCGCCAAGACGCGGTTCCACGCGCTCGCGCGGCACGCCCTTGGCCTTGCGCTTGCCCTGGTCGGGTTTCCTTGGACGCCCGAAAAAGGCAATGCCCGCCAGCAGCAACAGGCCGGCAATGATGATGATGATGCGAAGCTGGGTGGAATCCATGGTGCGAAAGCCTATCCGAAAACCCGGCAGACCGCCGAGTCTGGCGATCCACCCATCACGTGAGATTCAGTCCGTACGCTCAGGCCGCACCCGCAAGTCGCGTGGCTTCGTCGAGATCGACGCTGACCAGTCGCGACACACCCGGCTCGCGCATGGTGACGCCGGCCAGCTGGTGCGCGGCTTCCATCGTCGCCTTGTTGTGGGTGACGAACAGGAACTGCACGCGCTCACTCATCTCGCTGACCATCGCGCAGAATCGGCCGACGTTGGCCTCGTCCAGCGGCGCGTCGACCTCGTCGAGCATGCAGAACGGCGCCGGATTCAGGCGGAAGATGGCGAACACCAGCGCCACGGCAGTCAGCGCTTTCTCACCACCCGACAGCAGGTTGATGTTGGACACACGCTTGCCCGGCGGGCGCGCCATGATCGACACGCCGGTGTCGAGCAGGTCTTCGCCGGTCAGGTCGAGGTAGGCGTGGCCGCCGCCAAACAGACGCGGATATAGCTCCTGCAGACCGCTGTTGACGCGGTCGAAGGTGTCCTTGAAGCGGCCGCGGGTTTCGCGGTCGATCTTGCGGATCGCGGTTTCCAGCGTTTCCAGCGCCGAGGTCAGATCGCCATGCTGCGAATCGAGATATTCCTTGCGCTTGCCCTGCTCCTCGAACTCCTGGATCGCCGCCAGATTGACCGGCTCCAGACGACGGATACGGTTTTCCAGGCTTTCCAGCGCCTGCTGCCAGCCGCTGGCGTCAGCGTTTTCGGGCAGGTTCTCGATGACGGCTGTGAGCTCGAGGCCGGCATCGACGATGCCGCGGTCGAGGCTCTCGGCCTTCATCGCCAGCGCCTGCTCTTCCAGACGCAGCGCGCTCTGCTTTTCGCGCAGGGCGAGGCCCTGCTGGTCGAACTGCTGGCGCTTGCCTTCCTGCTCGCGCAGCTGGTTCTCGATACCGTCCAGCGTGGAACGCGCCTCGGACAAGAGACGATCCACCTGCACGCGCTGGTCGAGGCAGGTCTGACGCTGCTTCTCCAGATCGGCCACTGGCGCATCGCCCTGCGCCAATTGCTCGGAGAGTTCGCCACGGCGTGATTCCAGCTGGCCGCGCTGCGCGGTCATGCGCTCCACCGACTGCGCCAGCGAGGTCAGCCGTGCACGCTGCGATTCGAGACGCAGTGCCAGCTCATGTGTCGCCTGGCGCTTGGCGCGGGCCAGTTCGCGCTGCTGGTCGCGCTGCTGCGACAGCTGCTGGCGCTCGGTTTCCAGTCCGTTGCGCGCGCTTTCCAGGTCAGCCATCTTCGCGATGGTCTGTTCCAGCCTGGCGCGTGACTCACGGGTCTGCGCTTCGGCGTCGGTGCGGCGTTGCTCGATCTGCTGGCGCTCGTCGTCCAGTTTCTGGATGCGCGCTGCAGCGGAATCAAGACGTCCCTGCCCGCTCTGCATCTGCCCGGCCAGTTCGGCCGCGCTGCGATGCGCCAGGTACAACGAACGCTGTGTCTCCTCGCGCGCCTGCTCGGCTTCCAGCAGGGCCGAACGCAGGTTCTCCAGCGCTTCGACCTGATCCTTTTCGCGGGCAACCAGCTCATCGATGTCACGACGCAGCTGCTGGATGTCGCGCTCGCGCGCCAGCGCGCCATGCGTTTCGCCGCTGCGCGTGGTGCGCAGCCAGCCGTGGCCCAGCCATTCACCGTTGCGGGTGATGACCGACTGCGACAACGAAGCAGCATTCAGACGTGAGCGTGCCGCCATGGCGTCTTCGGCAACGAAGACATCGGCCAGCAGACGACGCAGCACCACCGGGCCGCTGACCTTGGCCGCCAGCGAATCCGCCGCCGGCTGGAAACTCTCATCGTGTTCGCCAGGCGCCAACAGTGCCAGGCGACCGTCCTTCAGCGCGCCCAACGCATCAATGTGGCCATCCGGCCCTTCGACCAGCACGCCTTCCAGCAGCGGACCGAGCACGTTCTCGACCGCGACTTCCCAACCGGACTCCACGCCGAGCTTTTCACCGGCACGCGGCAGCTGGTCGAGCGACTCAGCCTTCAGCCAGTCCAGCGCAGCGCCCTTCTCCTGACCCAGCGCGGCGTGCTGCAGGGCTTCCAGCGACGCCAGTCGACCGCGCGCGCCCTGCACCTGCTGGCGTGTTTCGGCCAGCGCACTCTGCTGTTGCTTCTGCTGTTCGGTGACTTCAGCCACCTTGGCCTTGCGCTGGTCGATCTCGCCGCCCAGCACTTCGACACGTTCCTTTTCGCTCTCATGCTGGCGACGCAGGTCATCCAGCGCCGAGGCCAGCGCATCCAGGTCCAGTCCGCTGCGCTCTTCGGCCAGCGTGGCCAGGCGCTTACCGGTTTCGTGCGACTGCCGGTCGAGGTAGTCGATGCGCGTCCGCTCCACCTCAGCGGCCTGTGCGGCATCGGCGATCTGCTTGGCCTGCTCACTCCAGCGCTGCTGCCAGCCGTTGAGCGCCTCCTCGGCCTTCTGCAGCGCTTCGTTGGCCTGCGTCTCTTCGGCACGCAACGCGTCCAGCTGCGGCGTGTCGCGCTCGACTTCGGCACTGAGTGCTTCGTGCTGACGCTGATCCTCGCCTAGATGGCGATCAAGCTCGGCGAAAGCGTTCTCGGCCTCGCCCTTGGCCCGCTCCAGGCGCTGACGCAGTTCCTTCTGATGCGCGATCTGCTGTTCGACGCGCGCCACTTCAGCGGCGACCTGATACACCTCGGACTGGCGCTGGTTCAACGCCTCGGTGGCTTCAACCTGCTGCTGGCGACCGCTTTCGATGGCGGCCTCGGACTGGCGCTGATCGGCCAGCAGCGACTCCAGCTTCAGTTCGTCGGCCTTCATACGGCCACGCAATTCGGACAATTTGGAGTCCAGGCCGCGATACTCCAGCGCCTTCAGTTCGGCATCCTTCTGCCGCTGTTCGGTCTTCAGCTGCTGGTACTGCTCGGCCTGGCGCGCCTGGCGCTTCAGGTGCTCCAGCTGCTTGCCGACTTCCTCGCGCACGTCGTCCAGGCGTTCCAGGTTTTCGCGGGTGTGGCGGATGCGGGTTTCGGTCTCGCGCCGGCGCTCCTTGTATTTGGAGATGCCGGCGGCTTCTTCCAGATAGATGCGCAGTTCTTCCGGCTTGGCGTCGATGACGCGGCTGATCATGCCCTGCTCGATGATCGAGTAACTGCGCGGGCCGAGACCAGTACCGAGGAACAGGTCGGTGATGTCGCGACGACGGCAGCGCGAGCCGTTCAGGAAGTACTGCGAGGCGCCATCTCGGCTGACCGTGCGCTTCACCGAGATTTCGTTGAAGGCAGCGTATTCGCCAGCCACCAGTCCATCGGAATTGTCGAACACCAGTTCGACCATGGCGCTGCCCACCGGCTTGCGCACGCTGGAACCGGAGAAGATCACGTCGGTCAGGCTGTCGCCGCGCAGGCGCGAGGCTGAGCTTTCGCCCATCACCCAGCGGACCGCGTCGATGATGTTGGACTTGCCGCAGCCGTTGGGACCGACCACGCCGGTCATGTTCATCGGCAGATGCAGGGTGGTGGCGTCAACGAAGGACTTGAAGCCGGACAGCTTGATAGTGGTCAAACGCATGGAGGCATCCGTGCGGAAGGCGGGCGGGCCGCCGTATGATTCGGTAAGCGGTTGATTCGCAAGGTTTCCGCCAACCATTCAGCGGCTGGAAACTTGCTGTCTCACGGGGGCTTCCGCTAACCTGCCGCGCCCTGCGGGAACGTGGCCGGAAGAAACCCGGCCGGCAAGCATACCGGCTGCCATGGCGCGGGTACACCTTGGAATTTCCATGGAATCGGGCATCACGCCGCCGTCTGCGGTAAAGCGATGGCAGTATGTCTGCCTTACCCTTTAGCATCAATCACTTGGCTGATTGCCGCTGCCGCGCAGCCCATAACCGCAACCTCTCCACACTGCCCGCATCGGGCCAACGGACAACAGCATGACCACCCAGCCCAGCAAAGACCTCGAAACCTTCCCGAATCCGCGTCCCGGCCGCGACTACACCATCCGCATCACCATGCCGGAGTTCAGCTGCCTGTGCCCGAAGACCGGCCAGCCCGACTTCGCCGAACTGGTGCTGGAATACGTGCCGGAAGACCTCTGCGTCGAGCTGAAGGCGCTCAAGCTCTACATCTGGAGCTTCCGCGACGAAGGCCATTTCCACGAGGACGTTACCAACCGCATCCTCGACGACCTGGTAAAGGCCACCAACCCGCGCTTCATGCGCCTGTCCGGCGAATTCAACGTGCGTGGTGGCATCTACACCACCGTCGTCGCCGAACATCGTGCGGAAGGCTGGACGCCGCCAGTTGCCGTTGCTCTGCCCTAGACGACGCAGCGATGCATCATTCTCGCCGGGCCGGGCGAACCGGAACGCGCCGAATTGCGTGCGATATCACTTGTATTGCGTCACCTCGAAGCGCTGTTCCCGACCTGAAACTACAACAGTGAAGTGATTGACGCCCCATTGATACGTTCTGAGGTTGTAGGGAATAGAAAGCGTGAACGGCACTGTCGCGCCGTCGTAGTCCGCGTCCACCTCGATTTCCACGATTGGGGTCACCTGCAGTTCCACAACCCGCTCCGGATCGGTAGATGACGGGACGAACCGCTCACTGACGTGCACGCGCTTTATGAAGGGGCGCCGGCGAGGCTCCTTCAACGAAATGGCACCATCGACACGAATGGTCGCAACAAAATGGGCATTGAACAGGTTCAGGCGTGGCGTGCCGATGTCGACGTTCATGTCGCTGACCTCCAGCGCTGACTGGTACAGCCAGAAGGAGTCGATACGGTAGGTCACTTCGGGTTCAGCCCCGAACGCCTTGGAGATGGCCCCCAAGGCCCAACAGAGCAGTGCGAAACGAATAGCGATAACGCGCATCCTGAAATTGACTTGCTGTTTGACCGCTACTGAGCGCCAGACGCCGCTGACGCCTGCGGCGCCTGGATGCTTGCCTTGGCGCGTAGCGCCTTGACCTGATCCGCCAGTGCGCGGGCCTTGAGCTGCTGTTCGGCACCGTCGCGAACCTGCTCGAATGGCGGTGGGTTGAAGGCGCGGACGCCGACGCGCTTCAGCACGTGCCAGCCGAATTCGCTCTTGATCGGCACCGGCGCCACCTGGCCGTCCGCCAGGTTCGAGGCAGACTCCGCCAGCGACGCCGGGATCTGTGTGCGGTTGACCCAGCCCAGATCGCGCGCCTGCGCGCCCTTGGCCAGGTATTCGCCCATCAGCGCATTGAAATCGGTGTCCGGCTGGATGCCCTTGCCCGCCGCTTCGATCGCCTCGTTCTCGTCCTTGAACAGGATGTGCTGCAGGTGGAACTCCTGACCGCCGACGCGCGCGGCTTCCTGGTTGTAGTAGTCGCGAATGGCCTGGTCCGACACTTCGATGGTCTGCCGATAGGTGGACACCATTCGCCCGGACAGCTGCAGCAGCCGCGCCAGCGTGACTTCGGCCTGCACGTCCGGCTGGCTGGCGACGCCGCTGTGGATGGCTTCCTGAGCCAGCAGCAAGTTTTCTTCCAGGGATTCCAGCGCCTTTGCGCGCTGCGCCGGATCGTTCATGTCCATACCCTTGCTGCGGGCGAACACATCGAGCAGCGGCTCGCTGATCACCTCGCCATTGACCACGGCGACGACATTGCCACCCGGAGCGCCAAGCAGGGCCTGCTGGGCGGCACCCGAAGCCGCAGGCGCGGCATCGCCACCGATCTTCTGGTCGCAACCGGCCAGTAGCAACGCGGCCGTCATGGTGATGGCAATCAGCGATTTCACTTGAAACATGCTCGAAAAACTCCTGAATTCATTGAAATTATTTTGACTGACGACCATCAAGCTTCGCCGGGGGCCTTGGCCTCGATACTCAGCGCATGGATGTCGGTCTGCATCATGTCGCCCAAGGCAGCGTAGATGGCTCGATGCCGGGCCAGCAGCAGCTTTCCGCGGAACGCCTCGCTGACCATGCGCAGCTTGAAATGTCCGTGACCGTCTGCCGCACCGGCGTGACCAACATGCCGGTGGCCGTCATCCTCGATTTCCAGCAGCTGCGGCGACAGCGACGCCAGCCGCTCGGTCATGCGTTGGATGCGAAGGCCCGCGATACGTTCCCGCTCACTGCTCACGGCAACACCCGCAGAAAGGGTTTGACCTCAACGCCCGCATAGACGCCCTCGGCCATGTACGGATCGGCCAGCGCCCAGTCGCGGGCGGCTTCCAGCGATTCGAACTCGGCGACGATGGCGCTGCCTTCGAAACCGGCCGGGCCGGGATCAACCGCGTCGATGGCTGGCAGCGGCCCGGCCAGGATCAGGCGACCGGCGTCGCGAAGGGCTTCCAGGCGCGCCAGATGCGCCGGGCGGGTGGCCTTTCGCTTGGGCAGCGAGCCGGGGTGGTCGCGTCCGAGGATCAGATAGAGCATGATGCGCGCTTCCGTTGCGTGGAGCCCGGCATGATAACTGCTGCGCTCCGGGGACCGCAGCGACCTTCAGACTGATGACGACACGATGACCGAACGGATCAGCGTCCATCCGACGCATCCGCAAAACCGGCTGATCGAGCGTGCGGCTGCTGTGCTGCGCGACGGCGGGCTACTGCTGATCCCCACCGATGCCGGCTACGATTTCGCATGGGGCCTGGACGCGGTGAAAGCCGAGGATCGCGTCATCCGACTGCGCGCACTGGACAGGCGCCATCCCTTCACCTTAATCTGTGCCGGACTGAGCGACGTCGGCAGCCTGTCCAAGCTGGACAATCAGGCCTTCCGCCTGATCAAGGGGCTGATACCCGGGCCCATCACGTTCATCCTGCCGACCTCGTCCTCGCTACCCAAACGTTTGAAGCAGGCCAAGCGCCGCGCCATCGGCTGTCGTGTTCCCGACCATGCCGTGGCCCAGGCGCTGATCGCGGCACATGGGGCGCCGCTGCTGGTATCCAGCGTGGTCCTGCCGGAAGAATCGCCGGATAGTCATGATCCGGAAGCCGTGGCCGAGCGCCTGCTGCACGGCGTCGACCTGATGCTGGACGCCGACATCTGCCCGATGGGGCCGACCACGGTGATCGACCTTTGCGGCGAAACGCCGCAACTGGTTCGCGAGGGAATGCAGGAAGTCGACCTGCCGTTCTGAGCGGATCACCGGTATCAAGCTGGATCCCGTCCCAGAGGCGGTGATTCAAGCACCACTGAATTGGATGCAACCACACTCCGTCGTGAGGCGGAACGCGACCCGGAGGGGGTCAACATTGGTCATGAAAAGCCGACCATGAACAGCCAGACCGCGTCGAACGACGCCGACAGCGAAAAGACAGCCGATAGCGCAGCCGATGCCAGTGGCGTCGCCGCGAACGAGTCCGCGAGTCCGCAGCAGATCGAAATGCCGCTGGCGATGGTCCGCGGCCAGCCGATGCTGCAGATCCCGCAGGACCTGTACATCCCGCCGGACGCGCTGGAAGTCATCCTGGAGGCCTTCGAAGGGCCGCTGGACCTGCTGCTGTACCTGATCCGCCGGCAGAACCTGGACATCCTGGATATCCCGGTCGCCGAGATCACCAAGCAGTACATGGAATACATCGACGTCATGCAGGAGCTGCGCTTCGAACTGGCGGCGGAATACCTGCTGATGGCCTCGATCCTGGCCGAGGTGAAGTCGCGCATGCTGCTGCCGCGGCCGGTCAGCGACGACGAGGAAGAAGGCGATCCGCGCGCCGAGCTGGTGCGTCGCCTGCAGGAATACGAGCGCTTCAAGCAGGCCGCCCAGGACATCGACGACCTCCCGCGGATCGACCGCGACACGGTGGCTGTCGGTGCCGAAATGGGAGACCGCCAGGTGGTGAAGCTGCCGCCGCCGGTCGACCTGCGCGAAATGCTGCTGGCCCTGCGCGACGTGCTGAATCGCGCCGATCTGTTCAGCCGCCACGCGATCCGTCGCGAGGCGCTCTCGGTTCGCCAGCGCATGGGCGACCTGCTGCAGCGCCTGGGCGGTGGCGAGTTCCACGCCTTCGTGTCGCTGTTCTCGGCCGAGGAAGGCCGCCTGGGCGTGGTGGTGACATTCCTCGCCCTGCTCGAACTGGCCAAGGAGCAGCTGATCGAAGTGGTACAGGAGAAGCCGCTGGCCGACATCTTCGTGAAGTCGCTGACGGTTGATACCGACGTCGAGCCAGCCGCCAATGACGATTCCGTCGCCGAAGACAACGGCGGCATTGACGACGACTACGCATGAACGAAAGCAACGACGAAACGCTGCCGGAAGTGGCCGAAGAAGCCGTGAGCGGTCAGGCCGAGGAAACACCGGGCGCTGCCGCACCGGACGCCGCGACCATGAAGCGGATCATCGAGGCCGCGCTGATGGCGGCCGGCCAGCCGCTGACCGTCGCCCAGCTCAGCGAGCTGTTCAGTGACGAGGAAAAGCCGGCTCGTGACGCCATCGCCCGTGCCCTGCACGAGCTGACCGAGGACTGCGCCGAGCGCGGCATCGAGCTGGTCGAGGTGGCCTCCGGCTTCCGCTTCCAGGTCAAGACCGACCTCAAACAGTGGGTGTCGCGCCTGTGGGCCGAGCGGCAGACGCGCTACTCGCGCGCGCTGCTGGAGACGCTGGCGCTGATCGCCTACCGGCAACCGATCACCCGCGGCGAGATCGAACAGATCCGCGGCGTGGCGGTCAGCAGCAACATCATCCGCACGCTGGAAGAGCGCGAGTGGGTGCGCGTCATCGGCCACCGCGACGTGCCCGGCAAGCCGGCCCTGTTCGGCACCACCAAGGCCTTCCTCGACTACTTCAACCTGAAGAGCCTCGACCAGCTGCCGCCATTGTCCGAACTGCGCGACATCCCCGAGCTGGAGCCGCAGCTGGCCTTCGATGGCGAGCGCGAATCGACCAATGACGCATCCGAGGCCGAAAGCGCGGACGACAGTGAAGCCGTGGGCGGCGAGGACGCGATCGTCGCCGAAATCGACGCCAGCGACGTCGACCGCGCCGACGAAACCAGCGTTGATGACCCGGACTACCCGGACAACAGCGCATCCCATACCGACAACGAATCCATCGAACCCGAATTCGATACCGAACACGATCCTGAACAAATGGATCCGGCGGATGACGCCGATCCGGAGCAACGCAATGACTGAATCATCCCGCCGTCGCCTGTCGCTGAAGACCGGCGACGACAGCAGTACCCCACGCATCGAAGAGCGCCTGCACAAGGTGCTGGCCCAGGCCGGCATTGGCTCGCGCCGCGCGATGGAAGAACGCATTGGCCGTGGCGAAGTGCTGGTAAACGGCAAGCCCGCCGAACTCGGCAGCAGCGTCCGCAGCGGCGACCGCGTCGAAATGGACGGCCGCACCTTCGTGGCCACTGGCCTGGAAGAGGCCTCGCGCGTGCTGGTCTACAACAAGCCCGACGGCGAAGTGACCACGCGCGACGATCCCGAAGGCCGCCCCACCGTGTTCGATTCGCTGCCACCGATCCGCGGCGCGCGCTGGATCGCCGTTGGCCGTCTCGACATCAACACCACCGGCCTGCTGCTGCTGACCACTGACGGCGAGCTGGCCAATGCGCTGATGCACCCGTCCAGCGAAGTCCGCCGCGACTACGTCTGCCGCATCCACGGCGAAGTGCAGCCCGAAGCGCTGGAACAGCTGTTGAAAGGCGTGAAGCTCGACGATGGCCCGGCGAAGTTTGATCGCATCGACGACATCGGCGGCACCGATAGCAACAGCTGGTTCCGGGTGACGCTCAAGGAAGGCCGCTACCGTGAAGTCCGCCGCATGTGGGAAGCCGTCGGCCTGATGGTCAGCCGCTTGAAGCGTATCCGCTACGGCAACGTCGAACTGCCGGCCAAACTGCGTCGCGGCCAGTTCGAGGAGCTGAGCGAAGGCCAGGTCGGTGCGATCAAGCGCGATGTCGGCGTGTCCGACGAGCACCGTGTACTGACGCTGCAGCCGGTGATCGGCCAGCGCCGCGCCCGCAGCAGCAACGAAATGGAGCCGGCGCCGCGTCCGCAGCGCGCCTGGACGGCCGGCGGCATGGCTGCAGCCGACGAAAGTCGTGAGCTTCGACGCTTTGATGTGATCCGCGAGGATCGACCGGCGCGTTCCGGACGCGGTCGACCGGGTGGCGGGCGCCCGGGAACCGCCGGCAAGCGCGGTCCGGGTGGCAACAACAATGGTCCTCGCAAGGGCAACACCGCCGGCAAGGGGCGGCCGGGTGGCGGCAATGCATCGGGCAAGCCGGGCGGCAACCGCTCCGGTCCGCCGGCGGCAGGCAAGGCGGGGCGTCCGGGCAATGGCCCGCGTCGCCATGGCGCGAAACCAGGACACGAGGTCAATCCGACCGAGTTCCGCAGCTGGTACGTGCCGGAAGGCGTGGACACCGGCCCGTCAGCGCGTCCGAACAAGCCAGGCCGAGGAAAAGGTGGCCCCAAGCGCAACAAGCGCGGCGGTGGCAACCGGGACTGACGTACAAGACCGCTTGGGCCGGGAATCGTCATCCATCCCGTTAGATGGATTGCTCTAGACGCGGCTGACACGGTGAACCCCGCCAGCCCACTGGAGTCCAGCCATGATCCGCCCTCTTCTCGCCCTGCTACTGCTTGCCGGTTTTTCCCATACCTGCGCGGCCGCGGAATACCACATCCGCGACCGCGACCCTGAAGCCCTGGCCGCTGCCATCCGCCATGCCAATGCCAGTCCGGGCGCGGACACCATCCACCTGGCCGAAAATGGCCTGTACGCCATCCTGGCACCCGCCGATGACCAACGCGCCCTTCCCGTCATCGAAGGAGAACTGCACATCATCGGCCACGGCGCCGCGCTGCGCCGCTATTCCGACCGTCGCGTCAGCCTGATCGAGGTGGCGCCTGGCAGCGAGCTCAGACTGGAGCAGCTCTCCCTTGCCGAAGGTGCACAGGGCGCGATCAGCAACCACGGCCGTCTCTACATGAGCGACGTGCAGGTGACGGACTCCACCAGCGCGGAGCCGCCGGCCATCGTCGTCAACGACGGTGAACTCTTCGCCAGTCGCTGCGAATTCAGCTTCAACCAGCTGATCGGCACCCGCAACAATGGTGGCGCCCTCATCAACCGCGGCCTGATGCGCATCAACGACAGCCTGATCGCCGGCAATCGCGTCAGCCGGGAATCCTCCGAGCTGTCCACCGGCGCCGTGCTGAATTTCGGCGATCTGACCATGCAGCGGGTCCGCTTTGAGGACAACCGGTTTACTGACACACCGAGCGAGGAATCGCTGGTTGCAGTGCTCAACGCCGCCAGCGGCCAGATCAGCGGCGACCTTGACGCCTCGACGATCCGCACGCTCACGGCGGTCGCCACGCCGCTCTGATCCGGCTTTTCATCGGCCAACAAAAAACCCGGCGATTGCCGGGTTTTTTGTTGGCTTGCCGGATGTCTCAGTCGATATCCAGTGCCGAGCGGGTCTTTTCGCGACGACGCTGGTCAGCCGCCTCGTACTTCGACTCGCAGCCGTTGCGCTGGACCATCACGCAGCTCAGGTAGTCCGTGGTCAGCACCAGAGCCGCACGAATCGCCTTGCCGGCGGGCGTCTTGTTCTCCTGCGCCATCGAGCCGCCGAAGCCGCCGCGGTACAGGCCAACGCTCATGCCACCGCTCTTGGCCTCACCCTCGATGGTGCGCACGAAGTCAATCTCGCCCGTGGTCGAATTGACCACTCGGATATCGACAGCCACATAGGCCTTGCTCTTCTTGCCGCCCAGGGAAATACCCTTGAAGGCAATGCCGCCGCCCTTGCTGGAAGTACCTTCCTCGTAGGACGTGACCGTGCCCATCACCAGATACTGGGCGCCGGTCAGCTTGCCAATGCGCGCGCCCGTCGACGACGAAACGCGGCCGGAAGCGGCCAGATCCTGCTCGGCCAGTACCGACTCAAGCTTGCTGCGTTCGACGACGTTGAAGTCGCCGGTGGCCGCCAGCTCATTGGCCAGCATGCCGGACAGCTCCCAGCCCACGCCGCCACGCCACCAGCCTGCACCGGACTCATTCTTGAACTCTGCGACACCGATGGTCGGCTTCTGTGCCATGGCCACAGCGCTGGCGCCGAGCAACGCGACGCCGAGAATCATCTGCTTGAACAACTGTTTCATGAAGCGATCTCCCGTTTTTTCACCCCGAGGGGCCATTCTAGCCTGAATTTCCGGCACTGCCGGTCGCAACCAGTACCGGTCTCATTGTTGGATACGAAGACCGGGCATGAAAAGGGACACGCACCAGCAAGGACATCGATGGCTGCCGCCCGTCAGGACTGCAACTCGAAGGCGTCGGCATCCCGATACGCCGGGAAGCGCTCGCGCCAGGCGTGGACCTGTTCGGCAGACAGCGTAAGCGTCACTGTCGTCGGCTCCGGCCCCAGCGCCGCCAACACCTGCCCGGATGCATCGATCACGGCGCTGTCGCCGGCATAGTCGATATCGTTGCCATCGGCGCCAACGCGGTTCACGCCGACCACGCAGGCCAGGTTCTCGATGGCGCGCGCGCGCAGCAGCGTGCGCCAGGCGTCGCGGCGCGGGCGTGGCCAGTTGGCGACGAACAGCAACAAGTCGTAATCATAGCGTTCCGTGGCTGCGTCCCAGCGGTTGCGCAGGAACACCGGGAAACGCAGGTCGTAGCAGACCTGCGGGCAGACCCGCCAGCCCTTCAGCTCCACGACAAGGCGCTGGGATCCCGCGCCATAGCGCTGGTGCTCGCCGGCCATGCGGAAAAGGTGGCGCTTGTCATAGGTGGCCAGCCTACCGTCCGGCCGCGCCCACAACAGG
>Ga0209607_1002006_pt1 | contig 16667 bp, 13 predicted proteins | sample AD_UKC117_MetaG_FD_184413 | JGI IMG/M metagenome (GOLD analysis project Ga0209607, IMG submission 184413) | Active sludge microbial communities of municipal wastewater-treating anaerobic digesters from Hong Kong - AD_UKC117_MetaG (SPAdes)... | ecosystem: Engineered > Bioreactor > Anaerobic >... | reverse complement strand
GTTGATATGCTGAATAAAGGCGTTACCCCTTATGTTTGCCAGAAAGGATCGGTCGGAGCCAGCGGTGACCTGGCGCCCATGTCGCAGATCGCCCTGCTGATGATGGGTGAAGGGAAGGCATTTTACAAAGGAAAACTGCTGGAAGGAAAGGAAGCCATGGAAAAGGCAGGCATCCCCATCCCGGGGCTGAAAGCCCGCGACGGCCTGGCCACCATCAACGGGAGCAATGTGCTCACCGCCATGAGTGCCATTTTTCTTTACGATGCCAACAACTGGCTGAAGCAGGCCGAAATTGCCGCAGCCATGTCGCTGGAGGCGCTTAAAGCAAATATGAAACCCTACAATGCCCTGTTGCATGAAGTCCGGGGATTCAAGGGGGCCGTAAGAAGTGCAAACGCCATCCGCCGGTTGGTTGAGGGCGGAGATCTGGCAGAGAACCGTATCAAATGCAAGGTACAGGATGCGTATTCCATGCGTTCAACTCCTCAGGTAATTGGTGCAGCACACGATGCCATTGCCTGGGCGAAATCGCAGGTTGAAATTGAATTGAACGGCGTGGGAGATAACCCCATCTTTTTCCCGGATCAGAACCTGCAGCTCTCCGGCGCCAACTTCCAGGGAACTCCCGTAGCCGTGCCCATGGATATGGCCGGATCGGTAATTACCATGGTAAGCGTGATGTCGGAACGCAGGATGAACCGCCTCAACAACCCGGCGCTCAGCGTGGGGTTGCCGGCATTCCTCACCAAAGGCGCAGGCATGTTTTCGGGCCTGATGCTCAGTCAGTACACCGCCGATATGCAGATCGTGGAACAACGCATCCTGAGTATGCCCGCCTCCATTCAATCCATTCCAGCGGCTGCCGACCAGGAGGACTTTGTATCCATGGGCATGAACACTGCCCTTAAGAACAACATGATCCTCGACAATGCCTACGGCATCCTCGGCATTGAATTTATGGCTGCAGCGCAGGCGCTTGATTTCAGGGAATATGCCTTCGGCAGGGGCGTTACCAAAGCCAAAGAAGTAATCCGCCGCCATGTTGAATTTCTCGACATCGACCGGCCGCTTTATAACGATCATAACAAAATGAAAGCGTTGGTGAAATCATGCGAAATTCTCAACGAGGTAGAAGCGGAGGTCGGCAAACTCGAAGGCTGATACGGCGCTTTTCATTAATTGTAAACGGCTGTCCTGATTGATTATTCAGAAAACGGCTGCCTTAACATCGCTGTGCAGCGCTTATCAGTCTCATGATTCTTAATACCTTCGCACCGGCCATTGTCAAAGGATCACGAAAAAATAAATTGCCAAATGATCAGAAAGTTTAAACAGTTTCCCGGATAACATCTTTCTGAAAAATAAAAAGGTCAGCATCACTATGACGGAACAAACCCCTGAAGACAAGAAACAACAATTCTATACCGGAAAACGGCCATCCACGCTTACCATGCTTTGTATTCTCTCCTTTATCGGGAGCGGAGGCACCGCACTATCGTCGCTGTTTGTGATAATGGCATATGATATCATCCCCATGGCGCTTGAGCAGATGCCTGTGCCTGAAGCTGAATCCATGCTTGAATTGGTTCAGGCGGCCGGTAAAAACTTCTTTGCTGTAACGGGACTTCTGAACCTGCTTTCGCTTACCGGGGCCATCCTGATGTGGAAGCTCAGGAAAACAGGGTTTCATCTTTACACAATTGCCCAACTGTTGTTGCTTGCCGCTCCGCTGCTGATGATAGCAGGCTACCAGATACCATTCACGACATTCCTGCTGACAGGAACTTTTATACTTGGATATGGCCTGAATATAAGGTTTATGAGGTAAGTACCCGTTTCAAACCCACTGTTTATAAACAATTTTGCTTTTTTTTCAACTACCTGTTGACATTCTGGAGCATTATTCCTTAAATTAGCCTGCCGTTTCAAATGGCAAAACAGGTTTAAAAATGAATATACGTTGAGCGACAACCATATTCAACCTAAACATTCAAACAATAACACCCTCTTTTTAAGGGCGTTGTGTACATTTTCGCTGATTATAACAGGTTTCTGGATCATTATATATATTACCCGTTTATTTGGATTTAAGTTAATTGCATCTTCTCAGGACTTCTCCAACGCTCACCTGTTCTCCGGCTTCTCTGCCCTCCCTATGATCGGCTTCAGTCTGCTCGCGCTTACCGGAATTATCCTGATGTGGAAACTAAAGAAGCACGGTTTCTATCTCTATTTCGCTGCTCAATTCCTGCTCTTCAACTACCCCCTGCTCATTTTCGGAACCGAACATTTTGATTTAAACGAATTGTTCTTTTCCTCTGTCTTTATCCTGCTTTTCGGGATAAACCTGAGATACATGAAAAATTAGTTTCGGAATAAATCGGAAATACTGTCATGCAGGTAAAATTCCAACGCCGGAACTGCCGGAATACCCGGAATACTTGAAAATGCGATGTTACCAATCTAAATGTCAATTAATTGGGTTATTAAAATAATTTGTGGATTGGTCAAAGCATTGATGGTTGCCGTTGTTTCGAAAGGAAAAACAATGATTCAACATTAATTATTTGTTAATTTTGTTGTATCAGATACCGGAATTTATTATAAATTGCACCGACTAATGAAAAACTAACCTAAAAAGGAGGTCCTCTGAGAGAAGTAACACCTTAAAACCAACCAACACCAGTCAGAAAATTTACCTAAACAATTATTGTTTAACATTTTACTCATCAAAAACACACACTATGAGAAAATTTGCATTGATGCTTGCACTTTTGATTTTCGCCGGAGTGCAGGTAGTTCTGGCACAAACCACCGTTACAGGTACGGTTTCCAGTTCAGAGGATGGCAAAGGCATTCCCGGAGCTACTGTACTTGTAAAAGGAACAACTGTTGGTCTCACCACCGACATGAGTGGGAAGTACTCCATCAACGTTCCCGCCAGCGGACGTATCCTTCAGTTTTCGTTTGTGGGAATGAAAACCAAAGAGGTTACCATTGGTAATCAAACTGTCATCAACGTTGTCCTCGATCCTGATGTACTGGACATTGAGGGTGTTGTTGTTACAGCCCTCGGCATCAGCCGTGAAAAGAAATCGCTTGGCTATGCTGTTCAGGAAGCTACAGGGGAAGAAATGACCCGCGCAGCCAATCCCAGCCTAGAGTCAACGCTCTCAGGAAAATTTGCAGGCGTGCAGGTTCGCCAGTCATCAGGTATGCCGGGCGCACCGTCACAGATTTACATCCGTGGCGCCCGCGCTTTCAGCGGAAACAACGCCCCGTTGTACGTTGTTGACGGTATGCCGATCTCGAGTGAAAGTGATTACGCTTCAAACGTTACCGGAGCGGCATACTCAAACCGCGCTGCCGACCTTGACCCTAACGACATTGAATCCATCAACGTTCTGAAAGGCCAGGCTGCTGCCGCCCTTTACGGACAGAGGGCTTCAAACGGAGTTATCATCATTACCACCAAAAAAGGGAAAAATGCCACCGCTTTGGGTAAACCCGTAGTTTCTTTCAGTAGCAACGTCACAATTGACAATATTTCAAGGCTTCCGGAAGTGCAGCAGATTTATGCACAGGGAACCGGTGGAACATTCAGACCTGCAAATTCCTTTACATGGGGACCAAAAATTACCGACCTTCCCGACAATGCCACTTACGGTGGAAATAATTATGAAGGACATGCCGGAGAATTTTTCGATCCTTATAAAGGGATGTGGGTTACCCCGCAAGCATACAATAATCCTGAAGGATTTTATGACAGAAACGGCTATACTTTCAACAACAGCATTAACATCAGTAATGCGACTTCTATGGGCAATTACTCCCTGGGCTTCGGAAGTACAAATCAGACAGGCATTGTTAAGGAAACCGGAATGGAAAGGTACAATGCCAAAATGGCCGGAGATTTCAAGATGACCGATAAATGGAACATCGGATTTTCAGGAAACTATTCCGATTCAAAGATCGATAAACTGCCCTCTGGTAATGATAGCTGGTTGTTCACAGTGTATGGAGCTCCCGCATCTTTTGATCTTGTCGGAACTCCTTACCATCAGGAAGGTACCAACGGCCAATATCGTCAGATCAGCTACCGCCGCGGCGCTGTAGGAAAGAACCCCTATTGGGTGCTCGAAAACAGCAGCTATCAGGAAGCTACCAAGAGGTTTTTTGGCAACGGTTATCTTGAATTCAGACCTGCCAGCTGGGCAGCCATCAGGTATCAGATTGGTGTTGACTCCTATACCACCAACAATGCTGAATACACCGAAATGGGACAAGGCGACCTACCGACCGCAGCGCAATATCCCACCCCCGACAACCCGGTTTATGCTTACCTGGCTCCCACCGGTGGTGTAATTTACAATTATGGCGTTTCCAGAAGGATTGTCAATTCCCTGCTCACTGCGACCCTTACCCACAGTTTCAGCGATGATCTGAAGGGAAATCTTATCCTCGGAAATGAAATTGACCATAACTACAGGGAATTATACGATACTTATGGTTCCGGTTTTACCACCCCGGGGTGGAACAACCTTTCAAACACCAACAATCAGACATCAGCGTATACCTCATATGCCAGAAGGACTGCTGGTTTCTTCGGCAACCTCAACCTGGACTATAAGAATATGTTGTATTTCAACCTTACCGGTCGTCAGGATGTGGTATCTTCCATGCCAAGGGATAACCGCACTTATTTCTATCCCTCAACCTCATTGTCATGGGTATTTACAGAACTGGCCGGTCTTCAGGATAACAAAATCCTGTCATTCGGTAAGGCCCGAATTTCTTACGCAGAGGTAGGGCAGTCTGCAGATGAATTCTATCCGAAACCTTATTTTGTTACAGGAGGTGCAACCAGCGGATTCCTGGATTATGGTGTTACCTATCCCTGGCAGAATGTTACCGGATACAAGCTCAGCGCTACCCTTTACGACCCAAATCTGGTTCCTCAGAATACCAGTACCATTGAATTCGGATTTGACCTGCGTTTCCTGAATAACCGGATCGGAATTGATTACAGTTTCTTCAACCAGGTTGCCAAAGACCAGATATTCGCAGTACCGATGGCTGGCTCAACAGGATATGCCGAAATGGTTATGAATGCAGGAGAAATGAAAGGTGTCGGACACGAAGTAGTCCTGACCCTGAAACCCGTTCAGACCAAAAATTTCGACTGGGTCATCACAACCAACTTCAGCAAAATCGTGAATGAGGTAGTAGAACTTGCCCCCGGTGTTGAGAACATCAGCCTTGGCGGTTATGTAACCCCAAATATCAGGGCATCGGCAGGTGACACGTATCCTGCTATTTATGGTGAGCAATTTGTACGTGATGCCGAAGGCCGCATTCTTGTTAACGAAGATCCCAATGATCCTGGTTATGGTATGCCTATGACCGGTGAATTCGGAAAGATCGGTGATGTTTCCCCGAACTTCATCCTGACCGTCAATAATGCCTTCACCATTTTCAAAAACATCAATGTCTTTGCTCAGCTTGACTGGAAAGATGGCGGACAGATGTACAGCGGAACAAACAGGCTGATGGACCTCTACGGGACATCGAAACGTACCGAGGACCGTACTACTCCGTTTATCTATGATGGTTATCTTTCGAACGGCCAGCCGAATAACATCGAGCGTGGAGGACCAGAAGATGCGGGAGCATATGAAACCCTTTACTCAAGTGTTCTGGATGCGCTCAGCGAGGCACATATTTACGGCACTTCTTTTGTGAAGTTAAGAGAAGTCGGTATTTCAGTTAACCTGCCGAAAAAATATATTTCTGCCATTAAACTGAATCAGGCTTCAATCGGATTCGTGGCAAGAAATATCCTTCTATGGTCAGAACTTCCATATTTCGATCCGGAAGCCTCACAGGGACAAGGCAATATGACCAGTGGCATGGACTACATGTCACTGCCGCAGACAACCTCATACGGTTTCAGCCTTAACTTAACCTTTTAATCACTAAAAAATGACCTTAAATATGAAAAAGATATTGTCATTGATGTTGATATCCGTATTATTCTTCTCATGCAGTGAAGATAAAATGGATGAAATCAACGAGGATCGTAACAATACGACTGAAATGCAGTCAAAGAACCTGCTTCCTGACCTCCTTCTGAAAAGTGGTTTTGAGTCCACCGGCACTGATATTGCATGGTATGCAACTGTATATGTTGAGCATAATGCCGGTACATGGAACCAGTCTCACCAGGCTGACCGCAGGATTGCCCAGAATGCATCCTCATTGCTGAACAATAGCTGGAATGCCTTATATGATGTAATGAATATAGCCAAAACCATTATCAACAACACCGATCCTGAAACCGGCGCCGAACCGACCGATTTCTTTTCCAGAGGTGTTGCTGAGATTATGATGGCCTATAACCTGGCAATTGCTACCGATGGCTGGGGTGAAGTTCCTTATACTGAGGCATTCAAGGGTCTGGATAACATTAATCCTACTTTTGATAAGCAATCATCCCTTTATCCTGAAATCCAGCGGCTGCTCAACGCAGGTATTGAAGACCTGAATCAGGCTACCGTTATTCATGGCAATAAAGACTACATTTACGCAGGAGATAAAGCGCTGTGGATCAAGTCAGCCTATGCATTGAAAGCCCGCTTTGCCCTTCGCCTTACCAAGATCAACGGCGTACAGGCAGCTCAGGAAGCACTTGCAGCAATCCCCAATGCATACTCCAGCATTGATGACGCCATGCTTCTCGGTGGTTTTATTATCGACCTTCCCGGATCAAACCCATGGGGCGAATTCTGGTACTGGAGAGATCACCTCTCTGTGTCAACCACCATTTTCGACCTGATGACTGAACGCAACGACCCCCGTGCTTCAGCCTATTTCAGCTCCACCGATCCGGCTGACATTGCTCCCATCGGTGCTGCCGATCAGGTGCAGGGAGGCTATTCACAGTCGCTGTTTACCAGTGGCTGGGATGCTATGGCTTCTCCCATTCTTATGTTCACTTTCCATGAACTGAAGTTTATTGAAGCCGAAGCTAAATTCAGGGTTGGAGACGCTACATGGACAACTGCCCTGCAGGAAGCCATTCAGGCATCATTTGATTTTGTTGGTGTTGAAGGTGCCGCTGATTATTATACCAATGAGGTAGCCCCTAAACTTACCGCTGGTAACGAATTGAAGGAAATCCTTACCCAGAAGTATATTGCATTCTTCGACAGGGAAGCCATTGAAGCCTATAATGACTACCGTCGCACAGGATTCCCCGAAATGAAGAATCCCAACAACGCTACCGTTGGATTCATCTGGAGGTTCCCCTGGGCTTTAAGCGAAGTTTCTTCTAATTCAGCAAATGTACCCTCCTGGACCATATTTGATAAAGTATGGTGGGCAGGCGGAAACGAATAGTTGATGATTGACTGAAAAACTGCCCGGCACTCCCGGGCAGTTTTTTTTTGCATTGCATTAAAGTATTTGTATTTTTGCAGCGCAAACCAATCAGACGTTTCATGAAAATTACCCGTTCATACATTGCTCCCATTGCCACTGCATTTGTGGCTGTGAGCCTTTATGGCCGGGATACCCGCGTACATTTGTAAACAAAGCCTTTACCAATATACGGCCCGGCCTCTGTCAGAGTCCGGGCTTTTTTATTATCCAATAAACACTACTATATGCTTAAACAACTACTTTTACTTATGCAATCGGAAAAACAAACAGGTTCACGGTTCAGGCAGAAGCTGCGGGAATACAGCACGCTGATCCGTGAATCGCTTGCCGGCAGCGAACAGGATTATACCAGTCTGCGGCTGGGTGAAGCTATTTTTTTGCTGGCCGTACCCATGGTGCTCGAAATGGTGATGGAATCCGTATTTGCCATTGCCGATATCTTTTTTGTGTCAAGGCTGGGCGCCGATGCAGTGGCGGCCGTTGGCCTCACAGAATCCATGATGACATTGGTTTACGCGCTTGCCGTAGGTTTCAGCGCCGGAACCACCGCGATCGTTTCCAGGCGTATCGGTGAAAAACATCCGGGAGAAGCATCCCGCGCGGCAGCTCAGGCCATACTGGCAGGGGTGTTTGTAGCAGTTATTCTCGCGCTTCCGGGCATTTTTTATTCGTATGAACTGCTTCGGCTGATGGGGGCATCGCACGAACTTGCCGCCGCCAATCATGGTTACACCAGAATCATGTTTGCCGGCAATGTGGTCATCGTGCTCCTTTTTGTCATTAATGCCGCTTTCCGCAGTGCGGGGGATGCCGCCATTTCGATGCGCGTTCTGCTCGTGGCCAACGGGATAAATATAATTCTTGACCCATTGCTGATCTTCGGCTGGGGGCCGGTTCCTTCCATGGGTATTGAGGGCGCTGCCATCGCCACCAATATCGGAAGGGGATTGGCGGTCGCGTTTCAGTTCTATATTCTTTTTAAAGGAAACAAAAGAATAAAATTAAGCCCAGCACATTTTATCCCTGATTTCGGAATTATCGCATCACTTGTAAAATTATCCATCGGCGGCATATTGCAGAACATTATTGCAACCGCCAGCTGGATCGTAATGGTGAGAATCGTATCCGCATTCGGAAGCGCGGCAGTGGCCGGCTATACCATCGCCATCAGGATCATCATATTTGCCCTGTTGCCTTCGTGGGGACTGAGCAATGCGGCAGCCACCCTGGTCGGGCAGAATCTCGGCGCCGGCCGCCCCGACAGGGCAAGCCGGGCAGCCTGGATCACCGGATTCGCCAATATGGGCCTGCTGGGCCTGGTGTCGCTTGTTTTTATTATTTTCCCGGGGCATTTTATCCGGCTGTTTATTGAAGATCCTGCTGTTATTGATCTGGGCGTCAGTTGCCTGAGGATTGTCAGCGCAGGTTTTCTCTTCTATGCGATGGGCATGGTCATGGTTCAGTCGCTGAACGGCGCCGGCGACACATACACCCCTACCCTGCTTAACTTTATCTGCTTCTGGCTGATAGAAATTCCGCTTTCATGGTATCTGGCCATGAAAATGGGACTTGAAAGCAAGGGGGTGTTTTATGCCATTGTAATCGCTGAAAGTACGCTGACCCTGCTGGGAATGTATGTTTTCAGCAAAGGAAAGTGGAAGCTGAAAAAGGTGTAAAATCTGCAATGAGAAGTATTACCCGGCAACCTATCATGGCCTGATGCGCCGGTATTAAAAAAAGAGGCCGTCTCATAATCGAGGCGGTCTTTTTTTATTTTAAGATTGGAAATAGATGAAAGACAGATTTTTTGATCATAATTTTCTCTAATTGGCAGCACAGAGTATAGGATTGGGTATTTTGTGTTTAATATTCATCAACAGAGAGTCAAAAACGGCTAAAAATGGGTGTTTTTGAGTCATTTTCTTGAGGTTATGGGCCAAAGCAAGCAATCCAAATTCAATAGCTACTTTATCTATTCCACGTAGCAGGAATCTTCGAAAGCCACGGTTTTGTTTTAGCATTCCGAAAACTGGTTCTACGTCTATTGGCCTTTTTTTTCGGTGTGCTATTCCCCTTTCACTACACAGCCGCTCTCTTGCTTTTTTCCTCAATTCATTCAGCCGATGGCTTACTTCAATGATTCTGTTACCTTTTGCTTTATGACATTTTCCTCTTAATGGGCATCCTTCACAGTTAGCAGCCTGGTATCTTGACAGGATTCGTTTATAGCCTGCCTCTGAAGTCTCGATCTTTGTTCCTATACAAATCATGGCTTGACCTATCGGACAGTAATAGCAGTCACGCTCTTTATTATAATAGAGGTTGTCCGGATGAAAAATCCCCTTTGCCTTTTGCTGTTTATGTAGCTCCTGATCAAAATAATTGTACTTAACATATGCCTCTATTTCGTTTTGCTCCATGAATTCATAATTCTCCTCAGATCCATAACCGGCATCGGCGGTTAATTCCTTGGGCATAAAGCCATAAGCCTCCCTGAATGATTCAAGGTGCGTCTTTAATGTTTTAGTATCCGTTGGATTTTGGTGCAGGGTGTAATTAACAATGATTTGCTCGTTTGTGCTGATCTGTGCATTGTATCCCGGCTTTAACTGCCCATTGCGCATATGATCTTCTTTCATGCGCATGAAGGTTGCATCCGGATCGGTTTTAGAATAACTATTGCGATCTCCCAGGGTTTGCTCTTTCTGTTGATATTCTTTCAACTTATCAGGCCAGTTTTTTTTAGCATATTTCACTTTTTGCTTCACCTTCGGGTCGACCGATTTATCCTGAAGGGCTTGATCAATGATTTCTACTGTTTTACGAACCTCTTCCGGGGATATCCTGGTAAACTGAGTAGGCGAGGTATCTTTAAGCTCTTCTGCAGCAACTTCCTGGGTATACTGCCAAAGTTCATCCAATTGCTTGGCTATGCGTTCTTTATTTGTCTTGATTGCTTTGCCCCAAACAAAAGTGTAACGGTTAGCACTGGCCTCTATCTTAGTGCCATCAGTATAGACATTCTGAAGATCAACATGCCCTGATTCTGCCATCAACATTACCACCTGAGTAAATACTTTTTTTATAACCCCTTTTAATCGATCACTTCTGAACCTGTTTATGGTGTTGTGATCCGGCTTTTCCATTCCGCTGAGCCACATAAAATATATATTCTCTCTGGTTGCGGATTCCAGCTTACGTGAAGAGTATACGTTGTTCAGATATCCATATACCAATACTTTAAGCAGCATTCGGGGATGATAACTTGAACATCCGCCTCCCTTATATCTCTGTAATAAAGGATCAAGGTTGATTTGATCAATAACATGGCTCACAACCCTCACAGGGTGTTCAGGTGTTATCAATTCATCGAAAGTTGGGGGAAAGGCCATCAACTGATTTTGTTGGTATGGCTTAAACCTGGGCTTGCTCGTTTTCATGTCATAAAGATAACTAATTTATCTTATTGACAATCAAATAGATGCGAAGACTTATCAACACAATATTGTTGATAATCAATAAATTAAAAAGAGGCTGCCCTTTTGAGACAGCCTCTTATAATTTCTAATCAAAATTTTCATTATCCAAAGAATAGGATTGACTTCCTGATTCTTTCAATGGCTTCGCGTAACTCTTCCTCGGTAATTACCAGCGGAGGCGCGAAACGGATGATGTCGCCGTGGGTTGGTTTGGCCAATACTCCGTTTTCTTTCATTTTCACGCAAACATCCCAGGCTTCTTTACCATTCTTTGGTTTAATGATTATGGCATTCAGCAACCCTTTTCCACGAACCAATGTAATCATATCTGATTTAATCAACCTTAACTCTTCGCGGAATATATTTCCGAGGTACTCGGCACGCTCTGCAAGTTTTTCGTCGGTAACAACCTTGAGTGCTTCCATTGCAACCTGAGCAGCAACAGGGTTTCCCCCGAAGGTTGAACCATGTTCTCCGGGCTTGATGCAAAGCATAATATCATCATCAGCCAGCACTGCAGAAACCGGATAAACTCCTCCTGAAAGGGCTTTCCCGAGAATAAGGATGTCGGGGCGGACATTTTCGTGGTCGCAGGCAAGCAGTTTGCCGGTGCGGGCGATGCCGGTCTGCACTTCGTCGGCGATAAAAAGCACATTTTTCTCCTTACACATGGCTGCAGCTTTTGCCAGGTATCCTTCATCCGGCACAAATACGCCTGCTTCTCCCTGAATGGGCTCAACCAGGAATCCGGCAACGTTCTCATCCTTCAGCGCTTCGGCAAGTGCATTCAGGTCGTTATAGGGAATTTTGATGAACCCCGGAGTAAACGGGCCAAATCCCCCGTAGGAGTCGGGATCGGTTGACATGGAAATAATGGTAATGGTCCTTCCGTGGAAATTACCATCGCAGACAACGATTTTTGCCTGGTTTTCGGCAATTCCTTTTTTCTTGTAAGCCCATTTGCGGCAAAGTTTCAGGGCAGTTTCGTCAGCCTCAGCACCGGTGTTCATAGGCAATACCTTGTCGTAACCAAAATATTCAGTTACAAACTTCTCGTAAACGCCCAGCGAATCATTGAAAAAAGCCCTTGAGGTCAGGGTCATTTTTGAAGCCTGATCGGTCAACGCTTTGATAATCCGGGGATGACAATGTCCCTGATTCACGGCTGAATAAGCCGAAAGAAAATCATAATACTCATTTCCTTCAACATCCCATACGCGGGCGCCCTGTCCTTTTGCCAGTACTACCGGCAGCGGATGATAATTGTGTGCACCGTACTTGTCTTCCAGTTGCATCAATTTTTCTGATGACAAAACTTCACTCATGATAATGGTTTTTATAGTGTTAAAAAGTTGGTTGCCCGATTTTGCGGCAAAGATATGACTTTAAGTTTGCAGCCGCCCAAAAGCCCTGAAATTTTGTTATTTATAGTTTCATTTGAAAATGCTGAGGCAATATTCTGCCATGCTGGTAAAGGGGATAGTGTAAAACCGGCCGAACCGGCAAGTCAGAAAACAATGCAGAATCCTCAACACCCTATTTATCATAAATATTTGTTAATTATTTTTATTTAGTCTTATTAACTATTAATTTTGAATAATACCAAATTCAATCCTGATGGAAAAGAAAAAAGTACGTATTCTTTCTATTGACGGAGGGGGTATCCGCGGGATTCTCCCGGGAGTGATCCTTACCTATATTGAAGATCAGCTAAGGAAGCGGGAAGGCGATCATGTCAGGCTCAGCGACTATTTTGATCTTATAGCCGGTACCAGTACGGGAGGCATCCTGGCCTGCACCTATCTTATCCCCGAGAAAGATGCGGAAGGCCGGCCCACCGGCCGGCCGAAGTTCACTGCCGGAGAAGCTGTTGATATCTATCTCAAAAAAGGGGGTAAAATATTTGATATCAGCTTATTGCAAAAATTAAGAAGCAAAGGAGGCCTGACTGATGAAAAATACAGTGCCGCAGAACTCGAAAAAGCGTTGAATGAATATTTCGGCAACACCAGACTCAGCGAGCTGCTGAAGCCATGCCTGATCACTTCCTATGACATAAAAGCCCGTCGCGCGCATTTTTTCAGCCAGGTAGATGCAAAGGTTAAAAACACCCATAACTACCCGGTAAAAGAGGTTGCAAGGGCGACCTCGGCAGCGCCTACCTACTTCGAAACGGCGCTGGCCAGTTCTGAGTATGGAATTGCTTACCCGCTGATCGACGGAGGTGTTTTTGCCAATAATCCCGCCATGTGCGCCTATGCCGAGGCCAGGGGCATCGTATTTTCAGAAGTGCTGAACGACCCGCTGAAGCCAGACAGACCCCATGCGAAAGAGATGATTATGATTTCTTTGGGCACAGGATCTGTGCGTAAACCATATCACTATGATAAGGCGAAAGACTGGGGCATGATTGAATGGATTAAACCGGTCATTGACATCATGATGTCAGGCAACGCAGAAACCGTTAGTTATCAGCTCCGTAAAATCTGGGAAACTACCGAAACCCCTGAAAATTTCATCCGGCTTGAACCCGGACTGGATGAAGCGAACAGCGATATGGACGACGCATCCGAAAGCAACCTTTACGCGCTGAACCAGGCCGGTAAACTGTTTGTGGAAGGAAATATTGGGTTACTCGACAAAATTGTGGAAATGCTGATCGCCAACAAATAATGATGACCGTCACCTGAGGCAATGCAGGCTGCGATTCTTAAACCCTCAAAGCACGGCTCGCTAAAGCAGATTTCCCGGAAGGAGGCCGGACAGGTGAATGAAATTGGTTTTTGTTTGTACATTTGTTGAATAACTAACCTGAGTTCAACGAACAACCACAATTGGAATGAGAGGTCTGTTTTTTATGATTCCGGCAATTATATTATTATCCGCCTGCGGCAATTTACCGGAAGCAAATCAGCCGGAAGAACCGCAAATAACTGAAATCATTACAGATCTGGAAAATCCGGACTCATTGCTGACAGCGCAACCGTTGGCCTGGAAAAACGGATCCACCATCAGGGAAGGAATGGCCTATTCGGGAAAATTCGCCAGCCACCTGGATGCGGAAAATGAATACAGTTTTGTATTTGAACAGAAACTGGGTTATGTTTCAAACCTGCTTCCTGCAAGGCTTACTTATGAAGCGCGGGTATATTCAGAAAAGCCTGCACCGGGCGGATATATGGTAGTATCCATTGACGACAAGGGGTATTACCAGAGTTATCCGATCGCCGACTTTTTTGCCAGGGGAGGTGACTGGAAAAAGGTAAGCTCAACATACGAACTACCCGATTCCCTTGAGCCTTCCGATCTGATTAAAGTTTACATCTGGAATAACAGGGAATCAGAATTGCTGGTTGATGACATCAGCCTGCAATTTGAGCTTATCCCTGAAAAAGAGCGGTAATGCCGGTTATTCCTGTCCGGTAAAGCTGGTGCTTTCGAACCCTTCAGGCACCTGATCGCTGTTGTATTTCGACGGACATTTAAGGTTCATCTTGTGCGCATCGAAATACCCATCCTTCATCTTACCGATTACGACCAGCTGATCCAGTTTTTCAAAATCCTGAGGCTTGGTGTCACTGTATTTCACCAGCATTTCCTTGCCTTCGTTATCAAGCATATAGAAAGAAAAACTGTTGGCATCCTTCATGGCATCATATTCCAGGGGCCGGTCAGGACTGAGCGTACCGATCACATGATATTCCCTTCCCGGATGCTCTCCTGCCTCCGCAAAACCAGCATAGGTAGATGAATTCATCGAAAGGCTCATTACCACACCAATGGCTGCCACAACTACAACAAGTGCAAGAATATGTATCTTTTTCATCTGAAGAGAATTCGTTTCAAAACTGTATTTTGACGAATGGTCTGTACAAAGATAATCAAAATCTAATCAGGTAAACCAATACCTGAATTATTTATCATTATTCTTTGATCCCCGGAATTCCTTCAGTTTTTTCTCAATACGGGAGAGTTTTCGATCAATCAGGAACAGATAAGTTCCCAGTCCGGTAAAAATGATGGACATGACAATGACCACCACAAAAAATTTATCACTTCCTTCCATAATCTAAGTTATTTTAATGAATTCCCTGAATAAGTGCCCGTCTGCGGGTATGGAGCTGCAGCAGCCAGCATGCGATAAGGATCCATCCGAGGGCAGCAGGATAAAATACCATGCGCATGGTCATATCCAGTCCTTCCATGGTCGAAGTGTTCCCCCCTTTCCCGGGATGAAGACTGCTGTCGGCCAGTCTGGGAAGAACCCCGAGAAAGATGACGAGCAACATAAAGGCAAAAATATTGTAAACGGCTGAAATTCTGGCACGCATGGCAACCTCATCAATGGAGCCTCTCAGCACTGCATAAGCCAGGTAAGCCATCATACTCACCGCTGCACCGTTCAGTTGGGGATCGTTGGTCCAGAAATCGCCCCAGGTAAATCTGGCCCAAACCATTCCGGTCATCAGCCCCATCAGGCCGAAGAAAATCCCGGTATAAACAGCGCCCGACGCCATCAAATCATCTCTCATTCTGAAGCCGGAAAGGTATCTTATACTGTAAACCAATGAGGTGCCGAGCATGACAAACATGGCAAACCACATGCTGACATGATAAAACAGGTTCCTGATGGTCTGGTGAATAACAGGCAAAGCGGGAACATCAATCAATAATCCGGCTATAATGGAATAGAGCACCAGTGCCAATCCGAGAAATTTCCACCACATGCTTTTAATCATAAACGTTTCGTTTTTGAATGTTAATCCCTCCAAAGGTAGGGGAAAAGAATCACCGCCAACACCACAACCACCAGGTCAATGAGTGTGATGGCAGACAGAAAACGCAGCATTTCAGCTGTTTCGACCCGGCCGGTAAGAGCCTTCTGAGACGCTTTTACAAGCAGCAACAATAAGGGAAGTACAACCGGAAAACCCAGAATTGCCATCAGGGCAGCATTGTTACCGGAACGGGATGCTATGGCAGAAACCATAGTCAGTGCAGAGGCAAGGCCTATGCAGCCGAGCAAAAATGCGGGTACAAAAAGTCCGGCATAAAGTCCGGGAAATCCCATAAAAACAGAAAACAATCCCAGACTCAGTGCGCCCAATACCACCATCAGCAACGAATTGTAAATCATCTTGGAAATCACCACCGACAAAGGCGAAGCGATCATAAAATAGTATAAGCGACGCGCTGAGGCTTCCTGAATAAAGCTTTTGGATACGGCATTGAATGCGGCAAACAGCAGGATCACCCAGAACAAAGCGATCCAGGTTTTTTCGTCGATCACCCTGCCAAAACAAAGCTGAACCACAAAGATTGTGGAGAAAACATAAAGCAGAATGCCGTTGATGGCATAACGCTGCCTGATCTCCAGCATAAACTCCTTACGTATCAGTTCTGCAGTTTCTCTCAATCTGGTTAAAATTACTTGTCAGGTTTTCCTGATAATTGTCTGATCCCTGTTGGGGCCCACGGATAATACTGTAACCGGCAAGCCGAGTTGCTCACCTAGGGCATCTGTATAATTTCTGAAATTCTCGGGCAATTCTTCCCAGCTTCTGCAGTCGCTGATCGGAGTCAACCATCCCGGAAACTGCGAAAGTACGGGTTCTATGGCCTGGTTTAAGGTATCATAACCCGGGAACTCAAAAACTTCGTCACCTATCTTATAACCGGTGCAAACGCTGATTGTTTCAAATTCATCAAGCACATCCGCTTTCATCATCACGAGATCGGTTACGCCGT
>Ga0209607_1002003_pt1 | contig 16686 bp, 8 predicted proteins | sample AD_UKC117_MetaG_FD_184413 | JGI IMG/M metagenome (GOLD analysis project Ga0209607, IMG submission 184413) | Active sludge microbial communities of municipal wastewater-treating anaerobic digesters from Hong Kong - AD_UKC117_MetaG (SPAdes)... | ecosystem: Engineered > Bioreactor > Anaerobic >... | reverse complement strand
TAGGATAATTGGTAGGTTCAGGGAGTGTTACAATTTCTTCTATTAATATATTATCCACCTCCCAGGTTGCGGAAGCCACATTATCGCAGGTGTAAAGGAAAGCAACATAGACGCTGCTGCCGTTATAACCCGACAAATCAACATCGCCTGATTCGGTCCATTCCCATGATCCTGCTGAAGGTGTGAAGTCTAGATCGCTCCAGTTAGCCAAATTGGGGTCGCCGGTTCCTGAGTAATCAGTTGAAACTTTCAATTGCAGATCATCTCCATCATAATTTTTGGCGGTAAAGAAGGTCATGATCACGGTTTCATAAATATTCATATTGATCGACGGTGAAATCAGCCAGTCTTCATTTTGGATGGCTGCTCCCGAAAATCCGCTCATGCGTGCGCAGGGTGTATTGTCGATTCCATAGGTGTTGTTTCTGTCCCAAATTTGGGCACCGATTACACTCACAGGGTTCCAGCCACCCCAGCTATCATCAAAAGTTTCGTCAACGATGATGGGTGAATAAGTGGTAGAAGCATTGGCAGTGGGTGCGGTTCCATCATTTTTATAGTCAATTGTTGCTCCTGAATTGGAATATGGATAAATAGAAAAATAATAGGTAACCGATGATTCCAATCCTCCAAAAGAAGCCTGACCGCTGCCATAAGAAACATTAAGCGCGCCGGAGCCATCACTCAGGTCGAGGTCGTCGGCCACGGGTGTTCCATCAACAGGCACCGGCAGGGATGCGCTTGTACCTGCATAAATGATATAAGCAACCGGAAGTTGTGATCCGGTGGCATCTGTCCAGCTAAGGTTCACAACTGTTGAACCGGCACTGGCGGAAAACAATGTCGGATAATTGCTCGGTTCGGGATCAACTGTTGTTGTAGCATCAGCCGTTGGGGCAGTTCCATCGTTTTTATAGTCGATGTTGATTCCGCTGTTGGTATAAGGATAGATTGAAAAATAGTAGGTGGTAGCTGCGTCGAGTCCGGAGAAAGTAACTTCTTCCTGTCCGTAAAGCACATTCAATGCACCATTGCCATCACTCAGATCGGCATCATTGGCCACCGGCGTTCCGTCAACCGGAACAGGCAGGGTTGAAGAGGTTGATGCGTAAACAATATATGCATCCGGTAATTGTGTACCTGTTGCATCATCCCAAAATAAATCTATAAATGTAGAGCCCGCATTGGCAACAAACCCTTGTGGATAGTTACTCGGTTCCGGGTCAATTGTAATATCTTCTTCCCCGGTTAGGGTGATATCATCCACCTCCCAGGTGGCGGCACTTGTCGTATTTGAAGTATATTTAAAGGCAATATGAACGGTGCCGTCGTATCCCGATACGTCCACAATTCCTGATTCAGTCCATACCCATGAACCTGAAGAAGGGGTGTATAAGAGGCTTTCCCATGATGCATTGTTTGGATCACCTGTTCCACTGTAATTCTCCGAAATCAAACATTCAAGAGCAGGACCGGTGTAGTTCATAGCCGTGTAAAAAACGAGACTCTCGTTTTGGTAGTTGTCAAAATCAAGGGCAGGTGAAACCAGCCAGTCTTCATTGTCGAGATAGCCACCATCATAACCACTCATTTGAGCACAGGCTGTCGAATTGATACCATAGGTATTATCCCTGTCCCAAACCTGGTCGCCAATTACTGAAATAGCTTGCCAACTGCCCCAGCTTACGTCAAAATTTTCTGATTCAATAACAGTGAAGTTTGCAGTAGTAGCATTGGCTGAAGGAGCAGTTCCATCGGTTTTGTAATCAATATTGGCTCCTGAATTCGTGTACGGATATATAGCGAAATAATAAGTGGTATTTCCTAAAAGCGATGCAAAATTCGCTGATTGGGTTCCATAAGTAATATTCAATGTGGCGGACCCGTCAGATAGATCCGGATCGTTGGCTACCGGAGTTCCATCAACAGGCATTGGCAGCGAACTGTTATCGGCTGCATAAATAATATATCCCGAAGGCAGTTGTGATCCGGTAGCATCGGTCCATGTAAGATCAATGGCCAGGCCACTGGCATTGGCAGTGAATGCTGTGGGATAATTGGAAGGCTCAGGATTAACTATTACATCGCCGGTAAATTCGAAGTCGTCATAATATACCGTACCTCCGATATTTCCATCCTGGTTATAAACCCGAACTTCAAACTTAAATCCGTCGGCAGTGGCAGGTGCATTTAAAACAACATTAAACTGCTGCCATGCTGCATTGTCTTCCGAGTAAGTTGAAGGTCTTAATTCCGTTGCATTATCGGGAAGGTTAGCACCTGCGGCTGTCCAATAAGCCCAGATCCTGGTTCTTGCATTGGGGTCGTTATCAAAATACCAATAACTGATATTATATTCCTGACCCTCCTGAATTCCCCCGATCACTTGTTGAAAATCTTTGGTAGATGCATCCGAAGTGTGTCCTGCCGAAGAGGAACCACCGTGCACGGTGGTGGTCTCTTGCGTAATGTTTTCAGCTACGGTCCAGCCATCCGGCAAACCCCCGGTCCATGATTCCAGATCTCCGTTAATTACTAAGTTTTGAGCGGTTAAGTTGCTCAGTACGAACAGCGTAGAAAGTGCTAAAAAAAGTATTCCTTTTCTCATTATTAATAAAGAATTTTTTGGTTACAAAAAGCTTGTAAAATTAATAGTTTCGGTGGTATTGACTTTAATTATTTTTTAACAGATTGTTAACCTTTTCTGAGGTATAAAATATCAAAATGACCATTTGGCAAAAGAAATGGTTTTTTGTCAATGTTCCATATATAAATCACAATATTTTGGGCTTTTTCAGGAAGCTCCGGTAAATAGAGGGCATTGAGGAAAGATTTCTCAGGATCTGACCAATCGGTACGATACCAGTCGAATTGGGTAAATTCATACAGCAAGGAGTTGTTTTGATCATCCTGCACATCAGCTACAATTCGGCCGTGAAAAGGGCTTTTCTCAGAAGATAGGTTCAAGTTAAAGTCAATATAAAGTGCCTTGCCTGCCAATGAATCTATCGGTCCACGGTACAGTTCAAAAAACGCTGATGCTTGCGGCTCGTTTTTTTGAATATCGTCTTTACTGAAAACTGGAATTCTGGAAAGTTGATTTTTTCGTTTCAGTAAGGCAAATCCCGTTCTTTGATCGCCATCAATTGAGTCGTAAGCTGTGCGCCATTCCGGATATTCACTCAGGTTTACTATTTGGTAATCTCCATTCATGGAAGGGTAATCCTCAAAAAAGATACGGCTTAAAGGTGTTTCGTTTCTAAAATTCATGTAAAGCCAGCGCATTAACCGACCCTGATATCCCTGCACAATCAACGGGTATTCACTTTTACCCTGATCTTCAGCTACCGTTATGTGAAATCTTTCCGGTATCGCCTGGTTTTCCATGGATGACCAGCTGAGGTTCATATGGGTAATAAAGTGGATCGGGAAAAACAGGAATGGTAAAGCCGGGATCAGGTTTAAATAAGGCTTTTTAAATTTTATCGCATCCAGACTGAAAAATACACTTCCCACCAGCCAGGGATAAAGGAATAAGCCGGTTCGGTCTTCGGGGTAGTTGGTGCCGAATATTTTGTGCTCAAGGTAATAAGCAATGATGTTTCCAGTTAGCAAACACAAAAAGAACCACTGGGGCTCAAACAGGTTTTTATATTGCTTTTTGGGTAATTTTTTAATTTGGACAAAAATGAAAGCACCTGCAGAAATTAAAAAAAGCAAAAGCGCCAAATAAACAAAAACAGGTGAATCGGATCCGGTTAATAACCTGCTTAACGTTGCAACACTCACCTGGATAAATCCATCCGGTTTTCCATAATAGAGTTCTCCTTCGGCCTGAATCTTAAATAGCAAAAGGATCATTAATATAATAGGTATTATACCAAACAGAATAATTATTGCGGATTTGGATACCTTTGAGCTTTGCTTCTGAAAAAGCAGGATTAACATCAGTTCTCCAACCAGCAGGATAAAGGAGTTCATGATGGTGAGGTTGGCATAGGTTGCCAGTGAGAGTAAAATCAATGCCAGAAAATAATGTTTGGTTTTGTGTGTATCATGCGCAAGCATCACGAACCAAACGCCGGCAATTACCAGTCCCATCGACATGCCATAACCCCGTCCCGTGCCGAAAAATTCAAAAAAGTTATGGGCAAACAACATGCTGATCAGAAACCCCCATTTTAAAAACGGGTTTGAAATTTTACCCGAAATTTTCCATGCAAAAAAGAAATAGACCGGGAAAAAGATCACATTTGGGAGCTTAAGGGCAAAAGGGGAGGAGCCGAACAATTCATAACTCCCAAGCATTAAAAGTGAGTTCAGGAAATGGTTATTCGCCGACCACTCGGAATAATAAGGAAAAACCTGGTGGATATGCACATACCTGAAAAAGGTGGCAATGGAGTCGTGCAGCATGGGAACATACATTGCCCGGAGCAGCAGGTAGATCATCAATCCTGCGAAAAGAACCAGGGCTATGTATTTGTCTCTTCTCACAAAGGCAGCGTCAGTAAGGTGTTCGAAGTTCGGAGTTTGAAGTTCGAAGCTATTTTAAAACGCCCGACCTTTCAACTTCGAACTCCGAACTTCAAACTTCAAACTAATTTCTGTCAATGTTATTCAAATCGTCGAAAGCAACTTTCAACCTTTCAATCATACCAACCTCGCCTTCACGGAGCCATTTCCGCGGGTCGTAGTGTTTTTTGTTGGGTTTGTCGTCGCCTTCCGGGTTGCCGATCTGGCCCTGCAGGTAGTCGTGGTATTTGGCCTCGTATGCGCGAACGCCATCCCATGCTGCCCACTGGGTATCGGTATCAATGTTCATTTTGATAACACCATAAGAAATAGCTTCGCGAATCTCTGCATGACTTGATCCTGAACCACCATGGAATACGAAGTTCACCGGTTTGTCAACGGTGTTGTATTTCTTTTGAATGTATTCCTGGGAGTTTTTCAGAATGATGGGCTGCAACTTAACATTGCCCGGTTTGTACACACCATGCACGTTTCCGAAAGCAGCTGCCACGGTAAAATTATCACTGATCTTGCTTAATTCTTCATAAGCATAAGCAACTTCTTCTGGCTGAGTATATAATTTAGAGCTGTCAACATCTGAATTATCCACACCATCTTCTTCACCACCTGTTACACCGAGTTCAATTTCGAGGGTCATCCCGATCTTGCTCATGCGCTCCAGGTATTTTTTCGAAATTTCAATATTCTCTTCAATGGGTTCTTCCGAAAGGTCGAGCATATGTGAGCTGAAAAGCGGCTTCCCGAATTCTTTGAAATGTTTTTCACCGGCATCCAGCAAACCATCGATCCAGGGGAGTAATTTTTTAGCAGCATGATCGGTATGTAAAATTACCGCAACACCATACAATTCGGCCATTTTATGAACATGCAAAGCACCCGAAATGGCACCTGCGATGGCAGCTTGTTCGTTTTCGTTGGAAAGGCCTTTGCCCGCATAAAAAGCAGCGCCGCCATTTGAGAACTGAATGATCACCGGAGAATTCACTTTCTTCGCGGCTTCCAAAACTGCATTTACCGAGTTAGTCCCCACAACATTCACTGCAGGTAATGCAAAATGATTTCTTTTGGCAATTTCAAAAACTTTCTTTACATCGTTTCCGGTAATTACGCCCGGTTTCACGTGATCTAAAACTTTTTCAGACATATCTTTATGATTTAATTTTATGACTTATTCCAGGCTGGCAAAATTAGCCAAAATGAACGTACACTTATTAATTTTATCTTAAATTGTGTTAAGTCAAATGTCCTCTTAAAAATCATTATTTTAATTGTTTGGGTGTGAATTTTAAAATGCCGGGCAACAATTTTCAGGTATTTTTGTCTATTCAAAAAATAATACAATTTTATATCGATGAAATTTACCAGGAAAGTTATAGCGCTTCTTTTTCTTGCATTGACAGGAATTTCAGCAATACTTATTATCAATCCATTTGAAAAATCAACCGGATTTACTCCGCCTCAGTTATTTCCCGGCGATTACCTTGCCCAACAAAGGATGTATCCTTATGATGAAATCAATTTGGATGTTTACAAAACAGAGATGAAAAAAGCTGCCGAATTGAAGCAACAGAAGGCAAGTTTAACCTACACGTGGGAGTTTGCCGGGCCGACAAATATTGGTGGCCGGATTACCGATATTGAAATTCATCCGGATGAGCCCGAAACGATCTATATCGGAGCATCCACAGGTGGCGTTTGGAAATCGACCGACATGGGTGCCAGTTGGGAATACAAATTTGAAGGCGCCAATTTGATCTCGGTTGGGGATATTGCCATTGATCCTGAAGATAAAAATACAATTTACGCTGGCACAGCAGAGGCTAACAATGCCAGTTACAGTTTTATCGGGGATGGGATTTATAAATCGACCGATGCCGGTGAAACCTGGCAAAATATTGGACTTGAGAATTCTGCTTATATAAGCCGCATTGTAATTGACCACAGCAATTCACAAAGAATTTGGGTGGCTGCCAACGGTAATTTATTCACCCCCGATTCGGAAAGAGGTATTTACCGGAGCGAAGATGGTGGTATGAATTGGGAAAAGGTATTGTTTGTAAATGACTCAACCTCGGCAACTGAAATCGTGCAGCATCCGACCAACCCGGATATTCTTTACGCAGGCATGTGGGAACGTATGCGCGGCCTCACTTACCGGCATTCATTCGGACTGGGAACCGGCGTTTATAAGAGCACCGATGGCGGCGATACCTGGACCGAACTGACCAACGGATTGCCTTTTAATGAGGATGCCGGCAGGGTTGGGCTCAGCATTGCCAAATCGAACCCGGATGTAATATACGCCTTTTATGACATGCCTGATTATGAGGTAAATGTTTTTAGAACAACCGATGGTGGGGATTCGTGGACCCAGACCAATGACAATGCCCTTGATGAGATGAATTCTAATTTCGGCTGGTATTTTGGGCAGGTGCGGGTGCATCCCCAGGATGAAGATATGGTGTTTGTCATGGGCGTAGGCTTTTTCAGGACCTCCAATGGTGGCGCAAGCTGGATGGATATCGGAAGCTGGGATGTTCATGTGGATCATCATGCTATGTGTTTTGATGAGACCAACGGACGGATTTACCTGGGGAATGATGGCGGATTGTACCTTTCAAGCAACAATGGAAGTAGCTGGACCCACATCAATAACCTTCCCTTTACACAGTTTTATGCAATTGATATTGACTATAATAATCCGCAACGAATTATTGGAGGTACGCAGGACAACAACACCATCATAACCTACGATGGTGCCGTTGATAACTGGGATCGCATCCTGGGTGGAGATGGTATGTACTGTCTTATTGATTATTCCAACCCGAATACCATGTATGCCGAATACCAGTGGGGAAATCTGCACAAATCGACCAATGGCGGCGACAATTTTGACTATATAGCCTGGAGTTGGTCGGATGACCGTGTTAATTGGTCGGCTCCGCTGGCGATGGATCCCGAAAACCCACAGGTGCTCTATTTCGGAACCTATCGTGTTTGGAAATCGACGAATGGCGGAAACAGCTGGAACGATGTGAGCGGTGACATTACAAAGGGAGTTGATCAGTATTTCCATACCATTGCCACCATTCATGTATCACCGGTCAATAATAATATTGTAGTAGCAGGTACCGGCGACGGACTGATCCATGTTTCGGAAAATGCAGGCCTCTCGTGGACCAATATCACCAGTGGCATCCCTGATCGCTGGGTGACGCGTGTATTATGTGATCCTGTTGATGAAAATACAATTTACGCCACCGTAAGTGGTTTCCGTTGGGACGAATACATTCCGCATGTTTTAAAATCGACCGATCTGGGACAAAGCTGGACGGATATCAGCAGCAATTTGCCGGGCATTCCGGTGGCAGATATCGTTGTGGATCCCGATCATCCGGGATATTTGTATGTAGCAACGGATGCTGGTGTATTCTTCTCAAACAACGATGGTATCTCCTGGGAGAGTTTGAACGAAGGCATTCATGGTGTTCCAACCATGACACTGAAAATTCACAATCCAACCCGTACGCTGGTTGCCGGAACGCACGGATTATCCGCATTCAGGCTGAATATGGATGACCTGGTAACCGGAACAGCGATAGCTGAAAATAATCAACCGCAATATAAGGTGTACCCCAATCCATTTACCGATAAAATAAAAGTAGCGGGAAGTCTCAATAATATAGAAGCCGCCTTATACACGCTGGATGGAAAGCGAATTGCAGCAGTAAATTCAAACGGGGAAATTGACACGCGGAATCTGCCAAAAGGAACCTATATTTTAAAAGTTCAAAGGGAGGGAAAAATTATCCAAACCGAGAAGCTTGTAAAGAATTAATAATTATTACTTTTGCCAGCTGATTGGATTTTGGTGCAGATTACAAAAGGGTTATAAGTATCCCAAATCTTAAATTTACATTCAGAAATTTATATTGGTCCCGTAGTTTAACTGGATAAAACTCAAGATTCCGGTTCTTGCGCTGGGGGTTCGAGTCCTCCCGGGATCACAGAAAAGCTCAGCGAAAGCTGGGCTTTTTGTGATTAAGTTGTATCCCTATCTAAGCGCTGCGAAACGTCGGGAAGTCCTCCCGGGATCACAGAAAGCCTGGCACCTGCCGGGCTTTTACGATTAAAGAGAAATCAAAATATCGGCAAGTTTTATTTTGTATTTGCGAATTTGTTTGATCGCAAACAGAAAAAAAAAGAGGCTGATGAACTCAGCCTCTTTCTTATTTAAACACTATTCTTTCTTTTTTCGTGTTGTTTTTGCTGGAGCTACCTCTGTTTTTCTGGGCCGGCCACGTTTCCGACCTGTAGGTTTAGGAGCTTCTTTTCTTTTTGATGGAAGTTCTACTTTGAAAGGGCCCTTCAGTTCGGATTCATTTTCCATCCACGCATTCAAAGCAATCAGTTTTTCACGTGTACCAGAACCTACCGTAGTGAGTTTGCGATTTTGCTTACGAAGTCTGAACACGAGGTTGGTTATAGCTCGTTTTGTGTTTTCGCGTTTTGATTCGGGAATATTGCCATATTTCATAATAGCCTCGGTAAGCTGATCATAAGTCATCGGTTTGTTCATGTTTTTGAGTTCTTTCACAATCAGCTCTTCCCACATTGATTTCCGTCCAGGGCGTTTACGACGTTTTCGTTTCTGAATTTCGGGCGCTGTTTCTGTAGCAGCTGAAATAGCGCTGCCCGATTCAGTAGTGTTGATTTGGATGTTGATTGATTGCATTGAATCACCCACCTTTTCCAAAATACTTTTAATATGATTTAATCGCTGAAGGGTTTTGTTTAATTCTTCCTGGTAAAACTGCTTCATAGCAGCCAGGTCCGATTCGGGTAAATTGATTTTATTCATAATCCTGAAATTTAATATTTAAAATGAACGTACTTATTACACTCTGATTTAACATGTTTTGATCCTTATGAAAATTAAATCAAGTATAATTTCGAACAAAGATAGTTAATATTTAATAAATCTAGATTTATTTATATGTAAGTGAGATTTTTAAATTAATATTCGGTCGTTTTTATTCTGAATGGATTACCAAAAAAATTAATATATTTGTACAAACTAATTTTGTGTAAAAGTTCCACTTCTTTTACACAACCAACAAGGCTACTCATTAAACAACTGCAATTTCTCAAACATCAAGTGATTTACTTTACCGGATTGGTTTTTTTCGATATTTGAAAATTCTGTACTTACTAAAAGGGATCAAATCATAAATATTAACCAGTTAGGGGAATTATTTCTTAATTTTCTATTTTATGAGGATTTAAATGAGTTCAGAAATCCTGCATATTGGCATTTGGTCATCTGAAAAGGAAATGACCAATATTTTGAACCTTTTTGGTTTGAATGATCAACTTTTTATCTTTTATAAGTTTGATCCTTCCATTTTAAATTCAATTCAAATTACATCCAATAACTACAATCTGCTAATTGTTGATTTAGAATTTATAGATACTTCACTTTCTAAATTGCTTGAATTGCTTAGGGCCGCTTTTAAAACACAACTTCTTAGGGTAATTTTTCTGACCAATGATTGGGCTATTTATAAAGACATCCAGATTAACTCAATTAATTTTATTGATATACTTGAAAAGCCGCTAAACCACCACAAGCTAAAATTTAAAATAATCAAGACCAGGTTGGAACTTTTGAGTGTTTCGATGCAAATTAAACATCTGGAATTTTCCAATAAAGAGGTAAAAAATGCTAATTCAAATTTTGCCACAAACATTGATAAGCTTGCATTTCAACTGGTTAATCAAATTACTGAGAATATTCAACATCAAATTGGCAATTCTGGTAATAATGTACCTTTTAAACCCAATGTGTTTGATGCTCTTGTGGACGCTATTCCCAATCCCATTTATATTAAAGATGAGGGGGGCAGATATCTGAAAATAAACAAGGCATTTGAAAATTTACTGAAAATTAATAACGATCAAATTAGATATAAAACTGTATTTGACTTGGTTTCCTTTGATAAAGCCAGGAAATATCAGCAATTGGATTTAACCGCTTTTAAAAATAATGAAGCTTCCATTGTTAATGAAACAATTGACCTGGGAAATAATACCAGCCGTGAAATGCTGATAATCCGCAGTCCGGTAAGTTTATCATTTGAAGAACGCAAAAATAAAGCAATGCTTGGGATGATGATTGATGTTACTGAAAAACAACAAGCAGAAAAATATCTTAAAATTCAGCGGGAACTTGAATATAATGCCTGGTTCCAGGGAGGCTTACGTAAATCACTCAAATATATTCTCAGCAAATTGACAGAGATAGACTGGGTAGATGGAGGAGGCATATACCTTTTTGATGAACATCAGGTTTACCTTAAATTGATATTTTCACAGGGGCTTGATCCTCAATTTGTGAAACAGGTGCAGGTTTATTCTAACGAGAGCAATCAAGCCAGGATGGTATTAGCTGGCAAGCCCCATTATTCACATTTTAATGCGCTGGAGTCAAAGCTTAAAAGTTCAACCAAATTTAATCCGTTTGAATTTAAAATCTCGGCTGTATTACCCTTAAAACATAATCAAAAAGTTATCGGCTCATTAAATGTGGTTTCCCGAAAAATTGGTTCACTCATTCAAAACGACAAGCTTGCCATCGAAGCAATGGCGGCCAAAATTGGATCGGTGATTGCATATCTGAAAGCGACTGAAGAATTGGAAGAACACAAAGAAAAACTCGAGCTGAAGGTGGCCGAAAGAACAAAGAAACTTAAAAGATTAAATGAAAAACTAAGTCACGAAGTTGCTTATCATAAAAAAACCAAGCAAGCACTTAATCGTTCTGAAAAGCTTTACCGGGGAATATTTAATAATGCTCATGATTGTATCATACTCTATGATACTGCAAACCGGAAAATAATTGACTTCAACAGAAAAACGCAGACAGTATTTGGATACACTCGTAAAGAATTTGAAAAAATATCACCCCTTGATTTTTTATATTTCGAGACAAAAGAGGAACAAGAAAAATTATACCAAAAAATCTATAGCAAAACAGAATTTGTTACTCATCTCAGAACTAAAACCAAAACTGGCATTATCAAATACAATATCTTATCTACCAGGCTTCTTAATATTAATGGAGAAGGTTATGTGCTGGCCGTTCTTCACGATATTACAGAATTAAAGAGGGCGACAAAGGAGCTGGTTAAAAGTGAGAAAAAAATTCGCGAACTTCAGGACAATGTTTCCATTGGAATGTTCCGACTGGATGAAAGATTGAATCTTATTTACATGAATCCATTTGCACGCAGATTGTTAAAAATTGGCATCAAGGAAGGGTATAGTGAACTTAAAATGTCGGATTTTAATGTAACAAGTGGCGATATCAGGAAATTTGCTAAAAAATTATTAAAGAAAAAATCACTCAGAAATATAAAGCGGGTTGTTAAAAGACACGATGGTTCTTCATTTTATGCAAATATCAATCTTACATTGAGTACAGATGAAAAATCGGGTACCAAGGCAATTGATGTTACTATGGAAGATGTATCGGCAGTAAAAAAAGCACAGGAAGAGCTTAAAAATGCAAATCAGCAAATCAGGCAAATCAACAAAAGTTTAGAAGAGCGCATAAAACGAGCACTTGAAAAACAAAAACGGAATCAGGCATATATTATACAAAAATCAAAACTGGAATCGCTGGGAGAGTTGGCATCAGGAGTAGCGCATGAAATTAATCAGCCACTTGGGGTAATGTCACTTGCATTCGAAAACCTGCAATCCAAATTTATAGCAGGGCAAACCGATACGGAATACTTGTTGCAAAAATTTAAGTCCATCGACGAAAATATTGAGCGGATCCGGAATATTATCGATCAGGTACGTACTTTTTCGCGTGATGATCCCCCTTTGATGATACAGAAAGTATTTATAAATAATTGTGTGAGAAATGTATTGAAACTAATTGGAACACAATATGAAAATCATGGTGTGAATCTCAGGCTTGACCTGGATGAAAATATTGGATTCACTATAGGTAGCCGAACACGGCTTGAACAGGTGATCATGAATTTGCTTTCTAATTCGAAATATGCAGTGGATGAATTTGCTGACTATTTTAACAGCAGTGATTACCAAAAGAAAATTAAGATAAGCACAGGATTTATTGGGAAAAACCAGGTTTATTTGAGTGTGGAGGATAATGGCATAGGCATTGAAAAAGCAAACCTTGATAAAGTATTTGATCCCTTTTATACAACAAAGCCTTCATGGAAAGGCACTGGGTTGGGTTTGTCGATTGTTTATGGGATATTAAATGAGATGCGGGCTGAAATTTCGGTAGAAAGTGAACCAGAGAAATTTACCAGGTTTACGATCACTTTTCCAATGTATCCCGAAAAATATTAACTATTTATATCAACCAAAGAATCTTTATTAAATGAAAAACCAAAACGTATTAGTATTAGATGATGAAATCGGATTCAGAAATGAAATCGGTGAATACCTTAAAAATAACGGATTTAAAGTCCTTGTTGCAGGTCGACCATCAGAGGCAATGGAGATACTGAAATATTATGATGTAGATATCGCACTGTTTGATTTAAAACTGCCGGAGATGGACGGTATTACGCTTATGGGGGATGTGAAAAAAGAATTTCCCAATCTTCAAATAATAATTATGACAGGGTATGCCGATTTAGGTAATGTTATTCGCGCACTTCGGTATGGAGCTGTTGATTTTCTGAAAAAACCGTTTAAATTCAATGAAATAAAAGAAACGCTCGACAGGGTGACCAAAAACCAATTTCTTACTCAACCTGGCTTTGATAAGGATAAATACATAGCAGACATATTCAAAGGCAAAGTAAATATTATAGGAAAAAGTAAAGCTTTTATTGAATTAAGCCACCTGTTATTAAAAATTGCGGTTTCAGCGGATACTACAGTTTTATTGACCGGAGAAAGTGGAACCGGCAAGGAAATGATGGCTAGAGCTATTCACAGATTGAGTAGTCGAAGTCAAAATAATTTTGTTGCTGTAAATTGCTCCTCAATACCTGACGAATTATTTGAAAATGAATTTTTTGGTCATGTTAAAGGGTCGTATACAGATGCAAAAGCAGATCAGATGGGATTTTTTGAAGCCGCAAATAATGGAACACTCTTTCTGGATGAAATAGGTGAATTGAAGTTAAGTTTGCAATCAAAATTATTGAGAGTTCTGGAGGATAAGTATGTATCACGAATAGGAACTCATAAAGAAAAAAAGGTGGATGTTCGAATCGTGGCTGCAACTAATCAAAACCTCGAAAAGATGGTTTCTGAAAAAAAATTTAGAGCAGATCTGTATCATCGTTTGAACATGTTTAATATTCATATCCCTCCTCTCAGAGAGCGCAAAGATGATATTCCTGTTTTGTTCGATTATTTCGTAAATGAATTTTCAAAGAAACAAAATAGGCCCCCATACCGGGTTGACAGACGCATCCTAACAAAGATTATTAACTATGATTTCCCGGGTAATGTTCGTGAATTAAAGAATATTATAGAACGAGCCATAATATTATGCAACAATGAAACTCTTACTATGGATTGTTTTGATATTATTGAAAAATCCGCAACATCAAAAATTAAAAACACTGAAGCGTCAGGGTTTAGTCAGTTAAACCTTGATGCAGTAGAAAAAATATGCATTTCAAGGGCATTAAAATTTTCAGGAAATAATAAATCAAAGGCAGCAGAAATTCTCAATATCTCGCGACAATCACTTGATCGAAAGATAAAAAAGTATCAAATTCAGATTGTAAAATAGACCCCAATTTCCCCTGCCCAATATTGGACAATTGCCCGAAATCGGTCAGATTTATACCAAGCTGCCAGTTACATTGATATTGGTAAAAGGGTATAGATTTATTCAAAAAATTTGTTAAAAACCGGACATATATAATTATCCGGAATTTAAAACAATAGCCTGATAAACAGCGCCTTTGGCTATGGTATGGGTTTTGGTTTACTGCCAATGTAATTATCCTTTACCAACCAAAACATATGAATGTACTTATACAGCTAAAGGACACTTCTGCTGACAGAGAGATCAGAGAATTTACCCAGGGAAAAAACAGGGAAGTATTTATTACCCATTCACCGGAAGATTCTGTAAAAGTACTGAGCCAGGTAACCATTGATGAGGCAGTAATTAGCATCAAGGGATTAAAAGACGCAGCCATCCTAAAATACATCAATGATTATTACCCTAAAACCAAGGTTACTGTCATTATTAATAAGGTGTTTGAGGATGTATTGGCTATTTTCCAACATTCTGATTATACGGTAATTCATGAGCCTTTAAAACTTTCAGAACTCAAATCCAGAATATTAAAAGTACAACCGCACTAACTATAAACCTCAGCTTATGATTTAAAATAATTCACAAACAAAAATTAAAATTATTATGAAGAAAACATTACGATTTCCAATTTTACCACCATTCGAAAAAATCTGTGAATCAGATTTTAATGAGGTATTATTGGAGCTATCCAACACCCTGATCATCGAAAAAGTAGAAGCCGCCATCAGACATATAAAATGATTGATGGCGGCCCTTCCGTCGGAATAGCTTTTCAGATAACCTGCGAAAGTACACTGAGGCCTATCCGAACTCCTAATTAAATGAATTTATTTTTCTATTCAAATCCCCAGGGAATGGATAGAAAAGTTATCAAAAATAATAAAAAATTATTAACATGAAAAAATATAGATTACTAAAAATTAGCTATTTAATAGCATTGTTTTTTGTAGCCGGTTCTGTTTTTTCTCAGCCAATAAATCCAATCAACATCCTGATGGATCCTGTTGCAACAGGATGTGGAACCTACGATGTTGATCTCAATACCCAACAGTATATCAATGTGGCAAACATCTCGATGACTTTGGATATTAATTCATTGGTTTCATCTGGTGCATATGTAGGGATCACAATGAATACAGCTGCATGGCCTGCTCTATCATCAGCCATTACTTACATTAATCCAGCTGGTAAATTGAAAGTGAGTTGGACAAGTGATCCAAATCCTTTAAATGCAATGACATTACCTGACAATACGGTGCTGTTTACTTTACATTTTAATGTAAATGGCATTTGGGGAACCTCGCATGACCTTGCCTGGGATGATGTACTCACTATCGACTGTGAACTTTCAGGACCCAATGGCTATCCGATTTATCCTGATTATTGGAATGATTTGCATTGGGATATACCAAATGAGCTAGCGGGAAGCCTCTCACATAATAAATCTGATTTTGAGTGTGTAAATGGTACAAAGGGAAGTATCGATTTAACTGTTGGTGGTGGAGTACCCCCTTACTCATATGCTTGGACTGGTACCGTACAACAACCATGTAATACCAACTATATTACCTACCCCCCGTTCCCAGGCGGAACCACTGAAGATTTAACAGATCTCTACCCGGGTAATTATTGTGTGATTGTAACTGATGCTACTAACTGTGTTACAGCTTCATATTGCGTTACCATTGATCAAGTTGATCTTCCTGCTCCTAGTGAAATAGGAACAGTTGCTACTTCGGGTACAGTGGAATGTGATGCGCAGGTTGCTCCACCAACAAACCTTCCTGTCGTTCAGGATGCATGTGGTTATGTTTTATCTCCTGATGCAGGAAGCCCTGCAATTAGCGGAAATTATATTCAAGGCTGCGAAGGTGATGTTATCTATACATATACCTTCACAGACTTCCAGTGTAAAACATTTACCTGGGTATATACTTTGACCGTTGACCGCACAACTGCTCCTGCATTTGTTTCAACACCACCGGCGAACACAGCTACAGTAGAATGCTACGCAGACATAGTGCTTCCTACTTTACCCGAAGTTAAGGATGTTTGCGGCAATACTATCCTAGAACCAACACCAGTTGAAGATTTGACTGGATATACAGCTGGATGTGAAGGTACGATTACCTATACCTATACTTATACTGATGCATGTGATGGTTCCTTGGAACTTGTATATGTATTTACAGTAACCGTTGACCGCACAACTGCTCCTGCATTTGTTTCAACACCACCGGCGAACACAGCTACAGTAGAATGCTACGCAGACATAGTGCTTCCTACTTTACCCGAAGTTAAGGATGTTTGCGGCAATACTA
>Ga0209607_1002000_pt1 | contig 16701 bp, 14 predicted proteins | sample AD_UKC117_MetaG_FD_184413 | JGI IMG/M metagenome (GOLD analysis project Ga0209607, IMG submission 184413) | Active sludge microbial communities of municipal wastewater-treating anaerobic digesters from Hong Kong - AD_UKC117_MetaG (SPAdes)... | ecosystem: Engineered > Bioreactor > Anaerobic >... | reverse complement strand
CGATGGCGAAACGGCAACGGGGAAGAAGGCCGAGCGCGTCACCGAGCACCTGAACCTGATCCGCCATCTGGCCGGCGACCGTCGGTACCGGGCGCGCGTCGTGAGCCGCAACAACTTCCCCATGGCATCGGGCATCGCCTCATCGGCCAGCGCGTTTGCGGCGCTGACGGTGGCGGCCTGCGCGGCGCTGGAGTTGCCGTTCGACCGCACTCGAATGTCTGGCATTGCCCGGCGCGGCAGCGGGTCGGCCAGCCGCAGCCTCTTTGGCGGTTATGTCGAATGGGAGCAGGGGCGCGACGATGCCACCAGCGTCGCCCGGCAGATCTACCCGGCAGAATATTGGACACTGCGCGACATTGTGGCGGTGGTCAGCACGGCCGAAAAGCCGGTGAGCAGCCAGAACGGCCACAGCATGGCGATCACGAGCCCCTTCAACTCCGCGCGCGTCGACAGCCTCTATGGCATGTTGCAGGATGTACGCAACGCCATCACCATGCGCGACCTGCCGCGGTTGGGGCCGGTCCTGGAGCAAGACGCGCTGGCCATGCACGGCGTCATGATGACGAGCCGGCCCAGCCTCCTCTATTGGCAGCCGGGCACGCTGGAGGTGATCCATGCCGTGCGCCGTTGGCGCGAAGAGGACGGCCTGCAGGTCTACTTCACTATCGACGCCGGCCCCAACGTACACCTGATCTGCGAGCCTACCTTCGAGGTGGAGATTCTCAAGCGCCTGCAAAAACTGGGCAGCGTGCGCAGCGTGATCACGAGCGGGCCGGGCGACGGGCCGCAACTGCTCGACAAGCACCTCGTCTGATATGCGCATCATCGCCACCGGCGGCACTTTCGACAAACACTACGACGAATTGCGCGGTGAGCTAACCTTCAAGGACAGCCACCTGCCGACGATCCTGCGTCAGGCGCGCGTGACTGCGCCGGTCGTCCTGGAGATCAACCAGCTCATCGACAGCCTGCACATGCAGGAAGTGAACCGCCAGCATATCCTGGCCTCGTGCCGGGCGGCGCCGGAAGAGACGATCGTCGTCATCCACGGCACGGACACGATGGCGCTCACCGCGCGCGTGCTAGGCGAGGCCGGGCTGGCCAAAACGATCGTCCTCACCGGCGCCATGATTCCCTTCTCCATCCAGGGTTCCGATGCGCTCTTCAACCTCGGCTTTGCGTGTGCCGCGGCGCAACTGCTGGCGCACGGCGTCTACATCGCCATGAACGGCACCGTCTTTGCGTGGGATGACGTGCGCAAGAATACGCAGACCGGCGTCTTCGAGCAAATCACGCCTGAGAGTCCGTTTGGAAGTTCGCAATCCTGACGCAGAGACGCTGAGGCGCAGAGATAAGCCCTGCTTCGAATCCGGCAATTTCCAAATGGGTCACTGACTGACGCAGGGGATCCGGCTGGCGGCAATCCTCGCAATCACCACGGCTCGGATGCGAGTTGCTGAAGTGCCTGGCGCCCTTCGGCGGCAAAACCGAAGTAGCGGTACTCATTCCCCCAGACGACAGCGCCCAGAGCGTAGAGCACCCGGGCGACACGCAGTTGGACCAGTTCACGCGGCGCAAATGCACGCCCGTACCCGGCCACGAAGGCATCGAAGAGGTCGGGGCGCGCCATCCATTCCCAGCCGGGCAGCCGCGCAAAGTCGGTGACGCGCACATCCCAACGCGAGAACTCGAAATCGATGACGCCGGTCAACGCCCCGTGTGCGTCCACCAGCCAGTTGGGCGGGCAGTAGTCGTAGTGGCAGGGCACCGGGCGCTCACCGGCGAAGAGCGGGATGTGCTCGATCGCGGCGTGCACGACCTCTTCCTCCGCGCCGGAGAGAGAGTCGATGCGCGCCGCCCGCGCCAGCCAGTCCTCGAATTGTGCGCGGAAATACACGCACGGATCGTCGATGGGATCCTGGAGCGGCGCACCATCGCGGCGGCACGAACCAAACCACGATCCCGCCTGCCAGCCATGCAGCCCGCCAAGCGCCCTGCCGGCTGCCTGCCAGGCCCGCCGCTGCTGTGCCGGTTCCAGCGTCGTTTCCTCGAGCGGGCGGCCCGGCAGCGCTGTTACGACCAGCGCCAGGGGCGGCTCGGCGCGGACGGCCAGGAACTGCGGCGCGTAGTCGCCAAACGCCGCCGACCACTGCTCGTAGGCGTGAACCTCACCGGCCCAGTGGGCGGCGTCGCGATGTACTTTCAGGAAGCAAATCCCGTGGGGTGTGTGCAGGCGCGCCAGCGTGGCGCGAGCGTCGGGGTGTGCGTTCGAAGCGTCGGCGCCAAGGCGGCACGGCCCAAGCTGCGCCACGCACCACGCCAGTGCCTCGCGCAGCAACGGCTCAACCGGCGCTGCCATCGGAGCTTCTTCTACTCGCCGTCATTCTTGATGACCAACCCCATGATCCCGGCCAGATAGGACGCCTGGAAAGGGTCCACGATCGCGCCATGGAGTTCCGTAATGCCGACGCGCATGCGCTCAATGGTAGAAGTGCGCAGGTCCGCGCCGGACAGAACCGCCTGTGAGAACTCGACCTCGTCGAGCTTGCAGCGGGCAAAGCGTGCGCCCGTCAGGTCCGTCGCCTGCAAATCGGCGCCGCTCAGATCGCAACGGTCAAAGCGGGCGGACTTCAGTGTGGCAAAGCGGATGCGCGCAAAGCGCAGCGAACACTCCTCAAAGTGCACGTCACGGGCATACGCCTCAGGAATCGTGAAACCATCCATGCGGCAGCCGACGAACTCGACGCGATGGGCGACCAGCCGCGGCCACTCCGCGTTGGCCAGGTCGCAATTCTCCAACCGCACGGTATCAAGCCGCGGCGCTTCGAATCGGGTTTGGGACAGGTCGCTGCCCACAAAGAGGATCTCCTTGAAGGCAACAAAATCGAGTTGCCGGCGGCCAAGATCGGCATCGACGACTTTGCCGTGAACATACTCCTCATGGCCGGTCAGATCCTGTACCGACAGAAGCGGCAGGGATCGCGCCACCAACCCAGATCGTTCAGGAGATCGCTTATCGTTCAATCGCGCCTGTCTCATCTTTGATGCAGTTGACCCTTTCGCGTACAGTGCCCTGCCGGTCTGCGCATCATCGTACCACCGGCCGCACCTTCAAGAAAGGCGGGCCATATCATTGCCGGAACGCGCCGCACTTGTGTTATCTTTCGTCCGGCAACCAGCGACGCCGCGAGGCAAATCATCCAACCATGTCGTCAAGGAGAGCGAAATGGCAAACCCGCCACCGAACTCGATTCATCCGCTCACGCGCGCCGAATGGCGTGACTGGCTGTCAGCCAATCACACGCGCACGGAAGGCATCTGGCTCATCACCTTCAAGAAGGCGACCGGCAAGCCGCGCGTAGAGTACGACGAAGCGGTCGAGGAGGCGCTCTGCTTTGGCTGGATCGACAGCAAGCCGAACAAACTGGATGACGAGCGTTCGCTGCTCTGGTTTGCGCCGCGCAAAGCCGGCACGGGCTGGTCCAGGCCGAACAAGGAGCGCGTCGACCGCATGATCGCTCAGGGCTTGATGACGCCGGCAGGCGCGGCTAAGATCGAAGCCGCGAAGGCCGACGGCTCGTGGTCGGCGTTGGATGCCGTGGAGGCACTCGAATTGCCGCCCGATCTGCGTGCAGCGCTGCGCAGCAACCCACCGGCCGCCACATACTGGGAGGCCTTCCCGCGCTCGATCAAGCGCGGCATCCTGGAATGGATCCTCAACGCCAGGACGCCGCAAACGCGGGCGCGCCGCGTCCTGGAGACGGCAGAGCTTGCCGCGCAAAATCGGCGCGCCAACCAGTGGCGAACGTAACCAGCCCATAAATCCACGCTCGCCGCGCACGCGAGGTTTGATCAACAGCATTTCCTGTGCTACGGTTCCGGCTGGGCAAGGCGCCCGAATCAATCAGCCAACCTCAGCCAGCAAAATCAACCGCAATGAGCCGACCACGAGAATCCAGCCGCATCCAAAACGACGAAAACGGCGCACACGATGGCGCCCCTACCGGGAAGTATCTTCTTTATCTGGCACTGGGCGCTCTCGGCGTCGTCTACGGCGACATCGGCACCAGTCCGCTCTATGCGTTCCGCGAATCCTTTCACGCCAGCTATGGAATCGAGGTGCGCGCCGTCAACATCTTGGGCATCCTGTCCCTCATCTTCTGGTCGCTCCTCCTCGTGATTTCGGTCAAGTACCTGGTCTTCGTCATGCGCGCCGACAACAACGGCGAAGGCGGCATCCTGGCGCTGACCGCGCTTATCGGCGCCAAACGGCGCGTGATGCTGCCGGGCACCACACGCTGGGTGCTAGTGATGATGGGGCTCTTCGGCACGGCACTGCTCTACGGCGACGGGATGATCACGCCCGCTATTTCCGTCCTCTCGGCGGTGGAGGGCTTGGAAGTCGTCACGCCATTCTTCGAACCATACGTCATCCCGATCACGGTAATCATCCTGGTGGGTCTCTTCAGCTTCCAGAGTCGCGGGACAGAGCGCGTCGGCAAGGTCTTCGGCCCGGTCACCCTGGTCTGGTTCCTGGTTCTCGCCATCCTGGGCATAAGCTGGATCGTGCGCCAGCCCAGCGTGCTCGCCGCCGTCAATCCCTACTATGCCGCCGAGTTCTTCATCGAGAACGGCGTACGCGGCTTCCTGGTGCTGGGGTCGGTCTTCCTCGTGGTGACGGGCGGCGAAGCACTCTACGCCGATATGGGCCATTTTGGCCGGTCGCCGATTCGCCTGGCGTGGTTTGCCATCGTGCTGCCGGCGTTGATGCTGAACTACTTCGGGCAGGGTGCGCTGCTGCTCCAGCACCCGGAGGCGGTCGAGAATCCCTTCTACCAGATGGCGCCGGGCTGGGCATTGATCCCGCTGGTGCTGATCGCCACGGCGGCCACGGTCATCGCCTCGCAGGCCTTGATCACGGGCGCCTTTTCGCTGACGATGCAGGCGGTCCAGCTCGGCTATCTGCCGCGCGTGCCCATCTCTCACACCTCGCCAGACGAGTTCGGCCAAATCTACATCTCGTCGATCAACTGGGTGCTGATGGTTGCCTGCGTCGCGCTGGTGCTGGCTTTCCGCTCGTCGAGCAACCTGGCGGCGGCGTATGGTGTCGCCGTCACGACGACGATGGTCGTCACCACGCTGCTGCTCTTCCGCGTCGAGCGCGAGCGCTGGCGTTGGTCGCTGCCCGCCGCCGTGGCGTTCACGGCCTTTTTTCTGGCCATTGACCTCTCTTTTTGGGGCGCCAACCTGGTCAAGATTCCGGCCGGCGGCTGGTTCCCGCTGGTCATCGGCGCCGTGGTCTTCATCGCCATGACCACCTGGCGCCGCGGGCGGTCGCTGCTGGCCCAGCGCCTCAAGGCCGGCACCCCGCGCTTTGTCGACTTCATCGACCGCCTGGAACACGAGAAGCTGGCGCGCGTGCCCGGCGCCGCCATTTACATGTATAGCGACCCGGAAGGGACGCCGCCGGCGCTGGTGCAGAACCTGCGCCACAACCGCGTTCTCCACGAGCAAGTGATCCTGCTCTCGCTCAACATGGAAGACATGCCCTACGTGCCGCGCAAGCAGCGCATGGAGGTGCACGCGCTCCATCACGGTATCTACCAGATGGTGCTGCACTATGGCTTCATGGAGACGCCCAATGTGCCGCGCGATCTGCCATTGGCAAAGCATCACAAACTCAAGCTGAACCTCGACGACGTGAGCTTCTTCCTGGGCAGCGAACGCATCCTGGCGACGGAGCGCAAAGGCATGGCCATGTGGCGCGAAAAGTTGTTCGTACTCATGAGCCGCAACGCGACGAGCGCGGCCAACTTCTTCGGGCTGCCGCCCGATCGCGTCGTCGAGATGGGGACGCGCGTCGAGATCTAGCCCTGCTGAAAAGCAACATCGGTGAGCAAGCATGTCATCAACCCGCCTGAACTCTTCGACAGCGTGCAGTTCGGTTTCTCGCAGATTGACGTGTCACCGGCCGGCGGGCGCCTGGTGCACATGTCCGGGCAGGTAGTGTGACGAATGTCCAAAAAAGTGCTGCGCGTTGCTTGACAAAGCTCGGTGGGCTGTGTTACATTGTCCCGTGCGTGAGAAGTACTTGCGCCAATAACCATGGAAAGGAACGGACGCACGATGGTTATGCTCTTTCACGAAATCCTCAAGACATCGATTGCCGGTGGTGGATTTTCGCGCCAGGGGAGTGGTGCGTCTGTTACCCATAACTAAACTGTCAAGTTAGTTACGGGCCGCAACGCACCACACCGGTGCTTGCGGCCTTTTTGTTTGTCTTGCTCTCACGCGGCGGCGTTGCCTGCCCGTGGGACAATGAGAAACGGCAAGAATGCAGGCATCGGATCTGATCCGGATGCCTGCATTTTTTGTTGTCCTGGACGGTTAGGGGTGAGATGAGTAGCGGTAACGGTATAGAGTACGTCGGAGCGAACAGCCAACTCACAGCGGAACGAGAGCGTATGCAACAGCAAGAGGTAGTCGACAAGAGGAGCAACCCGGCAGTAGCGGCCGAGGCGGATCATGAAAACCAGCGAGCCCGTCAGCGCAAGCAGCAGCCGGAAGAACCCGACTCACTTGCCGAGTGGATGCTGGACACGGAACCGCGACCAAGCGGCGTGTGCCTGGTGATCGCCTGAACCAAAGGGCGGCAGGCAACACGGAGTGGAGGAACTATGCTGAATACAGCAGCGCAACCAACTACACAAGCAGAATTCGATCTCAAGCAGACGGTCGGCATCGGCAAGCTTCGCGGCTTCTGGCGGCTGATGACGGGCTTCCGCGGCACCTACCTGGTGTCGACGGTGAGCATGGGCATCGCCGCGATCATGAACACGGTGACCTTCCTGCTGCTGCGGTACTTTGTCGACCACTACATGGTGGCCGGCGATCGGACCATTCACCTGGCGGTCTATGTGGCGGGCTTTCTCACCCTGGCCGTAATCCAGGCGGCGTGCACCTTCAACAGCCGGCGGCTGGCCGCCAAAACGGCCGAAGGCATCGCCCGGCGCATTCGCGAGTATCTGTTCGACCATATCCAGCGGCTGAGTTTCACCTATCACGACAAGACGCAGACGGGTGAACTGATCCAGCGCGCCACGTCGGACGTCGACACGATCCGCCGCTTCTTTGCCGATCAGGCCATCGAAGCCGGGCGCATCGTCATGCTCTTCATCGTGAACTTCGCCGCCATCTACCTGCTGGACTGGCGGCTGGCGTGGTTCTCGATCATCGTCGTGCCGGTGGTCATGGTCATCTCGCTCTTCTTCTTCCGGCGCGTCGAGAAGGCGTACGAAGCATACCAGGAGCAGGAAGCAAGGCTCTCGAGCACGCTTCAGGAGAACCTGAGCGGCGTGCGCGTCGTCAAGGCCTTTGCCCGGCAGGAATATGAGGAAGGCAAATTCGACGACGAGAACAAGAAGAAGTACGCACGCGGGCGCTACCTGCTGCTCATGCACGCGCTCTTCTGGCCGATCACCGACGTCATGTGCGGCGCACAGATGCTCTCCGGCTTCCTGTTCGCCGGCTGGCTGACGATCAACGGGGAGATTACCGTCGGCACCTACGTGGCGTACGCCGGGCTGGTCGTCTGGATCATCTGGCCGCTGCGCAACCTGGGTCGCCTCATCGTGCAGATGTCCGAGAGCCTGGTCTCCTTCGGCCGTGTCTCGACCGTCGTGGTCGAAACGCGCGAGCCGGTGCTGGAAGGCACCGTGCGCACCGACAAGCAGGTCAAGGGTGAGATCACGTTCGAGGACGTGCACTTCGCCTACGTCGGCACCGAGCGGTCGGCGCTGCGCGGCGTGTCGTTCACGGTGAAGCCCGGCCAATCCGTGGCGCTCATCGGCGGGACGGGGTCGGGCAAGTCGTCGCTGGTCAACCTGCTGCCGCGCTTCTACGACTACACGGGCGGTCGCGTCCTGCTTGACGGCGTGGAACTGACCGAGTACGCGCGCCACTACCTGCGCAGCCAGATCGGCATCGTGGAGCAGGAGCCGTTCCTCTTCAGCCGCACCGTGCGCGACAACATCACCTATGGGGTGACGCGCGAGGTGCCGGATGCGGAGGTCGAGGAGGCCGCGCGCGCCGCCGCCATCCACGACGTGATCCTGAACAAGCTGCCGCACGGCTACGAGACGCTGGTGGGCGAGCGCGGGATCACGCTGTCGGGTGGGCAGAAGCAGCGCGTGGCCATCGCCCGCACGCTGCTCAAGGACCCACGTATCCTGATCCTCGACGACTCGACCTCGGCCGTCGACTTTGAGACCGAGGCAGAGATCCGCCAGGCGCTGCGCCGGCTGATGAAGGGACGCACCACCTTCATCATTGCGCACCGCATCCAGAGCGTGATGGACGCCGACTTGATCCTGGTGCTGGAGCACGGGCGTGTGATCCAGCGCGGCACACACGACGAATTGGTACAACAGGAAGGCACCTACCGCCGCATCTACCTGGCGCAAACACGCCTGGAAGCGGAGTTGGAGGAGGAACTGAGCCGTGACTGAACATATCGAACTAGAAGAAGAAGAATTCGACGCCAGGTTCAGCGGGCAGACCATTCGCCGCCTGATCGGGTTGCTGCGGCCCTACACCCTGTGGGTCATCGGCTTCCTGGCCACGGTGATGATGGTCTCCGGCCTGGATTCGTATTTCACCTATCTCAGCGCGCGCATGGTGGACGAAGGCATCATCGCTAAGAACTGGGAGTTGCTGGTCCAGATCGTAGAGCAGTACGCCGGGTTGGTCCTGATCCAGGCCGTGGCCGTCTTCGGCTTCATCTGGCTGGCAGGCCTGCTGGGCGAACGCATCCGCTACGACCTGCGCCAGAAGCTCTTCAACCACCTGCAGCAGTTGTCGCTGACCTACTACAACCGCATGCCGGTGGGCTGGATTATCAGCCGCGTGACGTCGGACACCGACCGCGTGGCGGAACTGGTCACCTGGGGCCTGCTCGACGTGACGTGGTCGTCGTTCAACATCATCACGGCGCTCTTCTTCATGTCGCGCATCTCGTGGCAACTGACGGTGATCGTCATGGCCATCGTGCCGATCATCATCGTCGTCGCCACGCTGTTCCAGCGCAAGATCATCGTGCAGTATCGCGAGGTGCGCAAGGTCAACTCCAAGATCACGGGCGCCTACAACGAGACGATCACCGGCGTGCGCGTGATCAAGGCGCTGGACCGCGAGGAGGCCAACCTGCGCGAGTTCGGCAAGCTGACGGGCGAGATGTACCGCGCCGGCTATCGGGCCGCCTGGTACTCCGCGCTCTTCCTGCCGACGGTGCAGTTGATCTCGTCTGTCGCCATCGCCAGCATCGTCACCTACGCCGGCGTCACCGCGTCGAGTGATGGGCTGAGCGTGGGTGGCATGTACGCCTTCATCTCGTACGTGCTCTTCATGATCTGGCCGGTGCAGGAGATGGCGCGCGTCTTCGCCGAGATGCAGCAGGCCGTGGCGTCGGGCGAGCGCATCTTCTCGCTGCTGGATGCCACGCCGGACATCGTCGACAAGTCGAACGCCTACGAGGTCGAGCACCTGCGCGGCGATATCGTCTTCGACAAAGTGGACTTCCAGTACGAGGAGGGCAAGCCGATCCTGACCGGCTTCGACTTGCACGTCAAACACGGCGAGACGATTGCGCTGGTCGGCCCGACGGGCGGCGGCAAGAGCACCATCGTCAACCTGCTGTGCCGCTTCTTCGAGCCGACGGGCGGGCGCATCCTGCTCAGCGGCCACGATTACACGGACCTGACGCAGCACACCATCCAGTCCAAGGTTGGAATGGTGCTACAGACGCCGCACCTCTTCTCCGGTACGATCCGCGAGAACATCCGCTACGGGCGGCTGGACGCCAGCGACGCCGAGGTAGAGGATGCGGCGAAACTGGCAGGCGCGCACTCGTTCATCGAGGCGCTGGAGAAGGGCTACGAGGAGCAGGTCGGTGAGGGCGGCGTGCTGCTCTCCACCGGGCAGAAGCAACTGCTGAGCCTGGCGCGCGCGGTGCTCGCCCGGCCCGACATCTTCATCATGGATGAAGCCACAGCCAGCGTGGACACGCTCACCGAGGCGATGATCCAGCAGGGCATGGACACGCTCATGAAGGAGTGCACGAGCTTCGTCATCGCCCACCGCCTGTCGACGATCCGCAATGCGACCCGCATCCTGGTCATCGAGGACGGGCGCATCAAGGAGATGGGCACCCACCGCGAACTGCTCAAGGTGAAGGGCCACTACTACCGGCTCTACACGCAGCAGTTCCGCCAGGAGCTTGTCAGCCAGGTGGATGAACTGGCGGCAATGCTGGAGGAGCCGGTCGAAGCAGAGCCTGCGGCAGCCGACGGACAGAGCAACGGCAAGGTCAAGGCCGACCTGGCCTTTGCCGACTGACAGATCGTCATGGACAGGCTGGCGGCGCAGCGCCTGCCAGCCTGTCCATGACGGCGCAACCTTGCGCGCGGACAGTACGTATCATCATTGTCAGCATTCTGATGGTGACAACTTGGAACAGTTGCGGTATGCTAGACGTCATCAAGACGGCGACAATCGACGCCATCATCTTGAACGAGCTTTCCTCTTTGTGAGACGGGCCAGAAAGTATGTTTGCCTCCGGTAATCGATGGCGTGACAGCGGGATTGTGTTTCTCTTGCTGGCTGCGGTCGGCCTCCTCATCTGGTGGTTGACCGAGCCGGTCTCCGACGCGTTGGCGGCAGCCGGCGATATTCGCGCCTGGATCATCAGCACCGGGCCAATGGCCCCCATCGCCTACGTTACCTTCTTTGCCGCGCAGATTCTCATCGCGCCGCTCCCCGGCAGCTTCCTGGCGGTGCTGGGCGGCTATCTCTTTGGGTTTGGCGCCGGGCTGTTCTTGAGCCTGCTGGGGCTGGCAATCGGGGCTTCTCTGGTGCTGCTCATCGGCCGCAAGCTGGGCCGCCCCCTGCTGGAGCGCTTCTTCGACCGCAGCGACCTGATCCGCTGGGAACGTAAGCTGCGCCTGCGCTCGCCGCTCATCTGGTTCGTGCTCTTCCTCTTCCCGGTACCGGATGTCGTGATGTATGTGGCCGGCATGGGGACGACGCCGCTGCGCTGGCTGCTGCCGGCCATTCTCCTGGGCCGCAGCCTCGGCATCTTCATCGGAATCACGGTCGGCAATGCCACGGCAAAGTGGCCGGCCGAGTGGGTGCTGGCACAGTGGGTGCTGTTGCTGCTGCTCGGCGGTCTCGCCTATCGCTTCCAGCGCCCGATTCGCTACTACCTGCTCGTAAACCTGCGCCGCCTGCGCCGCACGGCACGCGGCATGTTCCGCGCCCCGCTCGGCTCGCCCGCTGACTAGAGTAAGAATAGAACGCGGATGACGCGGATTGGGCAGATTATCACGGATTAACTTATCCGCGCTCATCCGCTCGATCCGCGTCATCCGCGTTCTATCTATTCCCCAACCCGCTGCGCGCGATATTTCTCGTCGAGGTTGTCGATCTTGGCGACCTTGGGCGCCGAGCGACCACCCTGGAACTCGCTCTCCAGCCAGACGTCGATGAGCTTTTCGGCGACGACCGCGCCCGTAATCTGCGAGCCGAAGGTGATGATCTGCGCATTGTTGCTGGCCACGGCGCGCTCGGCGGTATACGGATCCTGCACGCAAACGGCGCGCACGCCGGGCACCTTGTTGGCCACAATCGCCATACCCGCCCCCGTCCCACAGACGAGGATGCCGCGCTCATACTTGCCGGCGCCCACCTCTTCCGCCAACATCGCGCCGACATCCGGGTAGTCGACCGGCGTCGCCTCGTTGACGCCCATATCCACGACCTGGTAGCCCTTCTTGATCAGATAGTCACGAATCGAGTTCTTGAGCGGCATGCCGAAATGGTCGGCGCCCATGACGATCGGTGTGTTCTTGTCCATTTGATTTGCTCCTAAACTTCCAGCCTGTCTCAAACTCCCAATACCTTCACCAGTTTGCGCACCGTGAAGCGGTTGCGCAGATAGTGACCACTGTCGAAGCCCAGGTCGCGCTCAGCGTCGTCGAAGCCGAGTTCCGCTGCGGTGGCTGGCCCGCCGGCGCGCTGCAACAGCTCGGCGACGGTGGCGGCTGGCGGCACCTGGGCGGCAATCGCCTGGATCGCATCCCAGTTCTCCAGGATGCGCCGCTTGAGCGCCTCCACCTCCTCCGGCGTGATGTCGAGAAATGCCTTGTGATCGGCGATGACGCCATCGGCCAACTCGTCGTAGGCGGCGCGGATGCGGGCGACTTCCGCGTCGCGCGCCGGCCAGGTCGCCGCTTCCAGCAGGTCGGAGATCTCCTCACGCGACAACGCACGCACCTGGTCGTAGAGCGCGGCCACCATCACCGTAGCGACGCCGACTTTGGCGCCGTGCAGGATCGCCGGGCGCCCCTCGCGCAGCAGTTTCATCTCCCAGTAGTGCGAGGTATGATGCTCGGCGCCGGAGGCCGGACGTGACTCGCCAAAGTCCAACATACAGTAGCCCGATTCGAGCAGCGCGTCGAAAAGCCGGCTGATCGCCTGCGGCTCGTCTTGCCCGATGCCATCGACATTGTCAACGCAGATTTGCACGGCGTCGAGTGTGCGCTGGGCAATCGCTTCGTCGTAGGGTTCGTTCCAGAGCAACCGGCCCAGCCGCCAGTCGGCAATCGAGGTCAGCTTGCCAAGCATGTCGCCAAAACCGGCGGCGATCATCGTCTGTGGCGCGTGTGCCAGTGTGTTGATGTCGGCAAAGATGGCGTAGGGCGCCTGGCAGTAGACCGAAATCTTGACACCGTGGATGATCAGCGGCGCGCCGATGGAGGCGAAGCCATCCACCGACGGCGCCGTCGGCACGGAGATGAACTGGCTGTGCGAGCGGTGGCTGGCAAAACGCGTGATGTCGGTCAACGTGCCGGAGCCGACGGCAACATAGGTGCGCGGCTCGCCGCCGGCCGCGATCAACACATCGAAGACATGGGCAGCGTCGGCAATGACCTCCTCATTGGTGAAGACGAGCTGCTTGAGGTCGAAGCCGGCCGAGCGCAACGCATCCGCCACGGCGCGCCCTTGCGCCTCGTAGGTGTTGGTGTCGGCAACCAGAAAAAGCTTGTCGAGCGCATTGGCACGGCAGAAGTCGACCAGGTGCTCGACAGCGCGATCGTCGATCGTCACGGCTTTGGGGCGGTACGTCATGGTCATCCCATCCTTTCGCCGAGCTGCATTGCCCGGACCAGATACTCGAGCATCGCAAAGCCGGCCTCTTCCGCCGTCCGGCCAAAGGTGACGACGCCATCTTCGTGGCCGGCCATGCCGAAGATGCGCTTCTGCGCCATGTCGCTCTCGGCATAGAGACGCGCCACTTCCGCCGCCATCTCCGGCGTGCCGTACGGCACATCGGCGGTCATCGGTACGCCCAGCGCGGCCGCGTTGCACCAGATCTCCGGCGAATGCGCGTGCACCACCCAGAGGATGTGGCTGTCGAGCGCGTAGACGGCGCCGTGCGTCAGCGCCTCGGACGAGGGGCGCACCGGGCCTTCGGCGACAAGGCGATTCTCTTCGGCATAACAGGCCGCGACCGTCACGTAATCGTCGGCCGTCAGATCGGCCTTGCCGCCCGTCTGCGTGCCGGTAATCACAAAGGGATGGCGGCCATCCGGGCGGTCGCGATCGTCGAGACGGCAACTGATGTTCCCGTACCCATAGCCGCCATAGCGCGCCGGGTCCTGGCCGATGAGGCCGGTAATCACCATCAACTTGCGCCATGCGTTCAGTTCGCCGATCTGGTCGTTCGGAAGCGCCGGTGCTTGGGTATAATCGCATCGATATTTGACGATGCCTTCCTGCGTGGGCATAACTCTCATCCTCACTTTTGAAACTGCTTTTCATTCATCGCGCTCAATAACTCGCGCACCTGACGACAGGCATCCTGATATTGTCGCACAGGGAAGGCGCTTTCGGCGCAACGTCTCCCTATTCCATGAGCAACCCGCCGTTGACGGCCAGCGTGGCCCCGACGACATAGCTGCTCGCCGGCGACGCCAGGTAGAGCACGGCGTCGGCCACTTCCTCGGGCGTGCCGAGGCGACGCGCCGGCGTGTCGGCCATCCACCGCGCGTATTCCGCGCCGGTCTGCACATCCAGCAGCAGGTCGGTGGCAATACGCCCCGGCGAAACGGCGTTGACGCGGATGTTGTGCTCGATCACCTCGCGCGCCAACGAGCGGGTGAAGGCCAGCACGCCGCCCTTGGCCGCCGCATAATGGGCATGCCGCGCCGAGCCGCGCTGCCCGGCGATGGAAGCGATGTTGACGATGGCCCCGCCGCCGCCGTCAATCATGCCGGGCAGCACGGCCTGGCAGCAAGAGAAGACCCCGTACAGGTTGGTGCGCACAACCTCATCCCACTCGGCAAAGGACATGTCGATCACCGGTGTCGCCGGGAAGGCGCCCGCGTTGTTCACGAGCACCTCCACCGCACCGTGCGCCGCCTCCACCTCGGCGACCAGTGCGGCGACAGATGCGGGATCGGCGACGTCGGCCTGGTAGCCGGCAACCTGTCCTGCAAATTCCTGCGCGGCCGCCATGACTTCCTGCGCGGCTGCCCGGTCGCGCCGATAGCAGAAGGCCACATCCGCCCCAGCGCGGGCGAAGGCGAGCACGACCGCGCGCCCGATGCCGCGCGAACCGCCCGTCACCAAGACGCGCTTGCCGGCAAAGTCGCCGGCGCCCGGCACCCCGTTCATGCGCGCACCTCGGCCAGGTCGCGGAAAGACGCGCGCAGCGCGGGATAGAGATCGCGGTAGATGCGGTAGAAGTCGTCGTACACCCGTGCGCGCGCGGGGTCAGGCTGGTAGCTGGGCCCGGCCGTGACCATGCCCGCCACCGCCGCCTCGATCGACGGGTAGAGGCCGGCGCCCGCCGCCGCGACAATGGCATCGCCCATGGCTGCGCCGCTGGCTGCACCGGGCAACGTCACGGGCCGGTCGAGCACATCCGCCTTGATCTGATTCCAGAGCGCGCTGCGCGCACCGCCGCCCACACAGGCCAGCGCGCTGACGGGAAAGCCGTCGGCCGCCGCGGTCTCGACGTTGTGGCGCAACCCGTAGGCCGCGCCCTCCATGATCGCGCGCACCAGGTCGCCCTTCGTCGTGGCCAGCGATACACCGAAAAAGACGCCGCGCGCGGCCGAGTCCCAAATCGGCGAGCGCTCGCCATACATGTACGGCAGAAAGACGACGCGGTTGGCGCCGGGCCGGCTCTGCGCCGCCTGCTCACCCAGCAGATCGAAGGGATCGACGCCAAGCCGAGCGGCCTCCGCGACCTCATGAGCACCGAGTTGATCGCGGAACCAGCGCAACGCGCCGCCGGTCGCCACCATGGCGCCGACGACCAGATGCAGGCCGGCGATGGGATGGCCGAGCGGGAAGAGCAGGTTGCCGCGGTAGGGCGTGTCGCTGCAAATGAGCAGCACCGTCGACTGGCCGGTCATCTCCGCGGCGGCGCCGGGGCGCACCAGCCCGACCTCGATACTGGCCGCGGTGCCGTCGGTCATCCCGGCGATGACCGGCGTGTCGGGCGCCAGGCCTGTCGCCGCCGCAACCGCAGGCGTCACCGTGCCGACGACCTGCGCGCACGGCACAACGGGCGGCAGTTTGGCCGGGGCGATGCCCATGGCGTCGATCAACTGCGGCGACCATGCCTGCCGGTCGTTGTCAAAGAGCAGCGTGAGCGGGCCGTGCGAGTTGTCCATGCAGAAGGCGCCGGCCAGCTTGTGGACGATGTAGCCGTTGGCCTGCAAAATCTGGTGGGTGCGGGCGTAGGCTTCGGGCGCCTCGTCGCGCAGCCACAGGATCTTGGGGGCGAGGAAATAGGGATCGATACGGCCGCCGTTGATGCGGGCGATGGCCGCTTCGTCGACATTTGCGCGCAGAGCGTCGCACTGCCGCTCCGATCGGCGATCCATCCAGATCAACGCAGGGTGAACCGGTACGCCGTGCGCGTCGACGGCAACCAGCGTCGGCGCCTGGCAACTGACGCCAATCGCGGCCACCGCCTCTGCCCTGGCGCCGGACCGGGCAATGACCTGGCGCACCACGGCGCAGGTCGCCTCCCACCACGCGTCGGGATCCTGCTCGGCCCACCCCGGCTGCGCAAAGGTTGTGGGATACTCCTGGCCGGCCTGAGCGAGCACAGTGCCGTCGCGCTCGCAGAGGAGCGCCTTGACGCCCGTGGTGCCTACATCGACGCCAATGAGTAGGGATGCGCTCATGGTCTAGCTCCGTGCCGCCAGCGCGGCCGCGTTGGCGCAGAACTCGAGGGGGCGGCCAGCAAAGTAGTTGGCCACATCGCGCGCCACTTGGTCCGGCCCGCGCTCGGCCGAGTTCTTGGACGAGCCGGCGATGTGTGGCGTCACGGTGACATTGGGCAAGCTGAGCAGCGGCCAATCGGCGGGCGGCGGTTCCTCGGGGAAACAGTCGATGCCGGCGCCGGCCAGATGTCCGCTGCGCAGCGCTTCATAGAGCGCGTCGTAGTCGACCAGCGGCCCGCGCGCCGTGTTGATGAAATAGGCGCCCGGTTTCATCTGCGCAAACTGAGCCGCGCCCATCATGCCGGCCGTCTGCGGCGTGACGCGGGCGTGGATGCTCACGATGTCAGCCCTGCCAAGCAACGCCGGGAGCTCGACCTGCTCCACGTCCATCTCGACGAAGCGTGCG
>Ga0209607_1001993_pt1 | contig 16756 bp, 16 predicted proteins | sample AD_UKC117_MetaG_FD_184413 | JGI IMG/M metagenome (GOLD analysis project Ga0209607, IMG submission 184413) | Active sludge microbial communities of municipal wastewater-treating anaerobic digesters from Hong Kong - AD_UKC117_MetaG (SPAdes)... | ecosystem: Engineered > Bioreactor > Anaerobic >... | reverse complement strand
GCGGTGCCCATCTCATAGCGATCCACGCCCCAATTGTAGGTCAGCTCAATCACGGTATGATCGGATTCATCGCCATACCCCAGGAATGCCAAGGTAAACTCACCATCGGGATAATCTCGTTGGCGTAGCAGCTTCATTCCCAGGATTTCGGTGTAAAACTTGATCGAGCGCTCCAGGTCGCCGGTTCTCAACATAGTATGGAGAATACGCATGCTTCTTCACCTCCAAATCGGGTCGCAAATCGCAACCGGCACGACCATGCTCGCCGTGCCGGTTTCCCAAATTACCGCCGCCCCTTTAGCGCCGCGATCCGCATCCGCAGGGCATTGAGCTTGATGAATCCACCCGCGTCCTTCTGGTCGTAGGCGCCGGCATCGTCCTCGAAAGTAGCGATGTTCATGTCGAACAGGCTATCGTCCGACTTGCGACCGGCCACGATCACGTTGCCCTTGTACAGCTTGACCCGCACCGTGCCGTTCACATGGGCTTGCGACGCATCGATCATGGTCTGCAACAACTTGCGCTCGGGACTCCACCAATAGCCGTTATAAACCAGACTGGCGTAGCGGGGCATCAGTTCATCTTTGATATGCGCGACTTCCCGATCCAAGGTCAGCGATTCCATGGCCCGATGCGCCTTGAGCATGATGGTGCCGCCGGGGGTTTCGTAGCAACCGCGCGATTTCATGCCGACATAGCGATTTTCGACCATATCCAGCCGACCGATGCCGTGCTCGCCACCCAGTTGATTGAGTTTAGTCAACACTGCGGCGGGGGTCAGCGCTTCACCATCGATAGCCACGATGTCGCCGTTACGGTAGTCCAGTTCGATGTGGCGCGGCTGATCCGGTGCCTGCTCCGGCGACACCGACCAGCGCCACATCGCTTCGTCCGGCTCATTCCACGGATCTTCCAGCACGCCACCTTCGTAGGAGATATGCAGCAGGTTGGCGTCCATCGAATAGGGCGATTTCGTGCCGCGCTTCATCTCGACCGGGATGCCATGCTGCTCCGCGTAGGCCAGCATTTTTTCGCGCGACAACAGATCCCACTCCCGCCACGGGGCGATGATCTTGATATCGGGCTTCAGGGCGTAAGCGCCCAGTTCGAAGCGCACTTGATCGTTGCCCTTGCCGGTGGCGCCGTGGGAGATGGCTTCGGCACCGGTTTGCACGGCGATCTCGATCTGCCGCTTGGCGATCAGCGGTCGGGCGATCGAGGTACCCAGCAGGTATTCACCCTCGTAAATCGCGTTGGCCCGAAACATGGGAAACACGAAGTCGCGCACGAATTCTTCGCGCAGGTCATCGATGAAGATATGTTCCGGCTTGATACCAGCCATCAGCGCCTTTTGTCGCGCCGGTTCCAGCTCCTCGCCCTGCCCCAAATCAGCGGTAAAGGTCACGATCTCGCACTGGTAGACATCCTGCAACCACTTCAGGATCACCGAAGTATCCAGCCCACCCGAATAGGCCAGCACGACTTTCTTGATGTCGGACATAACGCTCCTCACGCATACCGGTCGGTTCAATAACAAGAACGGCCCGAACCCTCTAGTCCGGACCGCCACAAGCCACTAGCTTAAGGTTTTGCCTCCATGCGTCAAGGCGCGGCGGACGAATCCATCAGATTTGACTATCGGGCGCCTCGAAAGACCTTCAGGGCTACCGCAAAAGTAGCCATGAGGGGTTCCCAGCGGCCGGCACTGCTTTCTCTGCACCGGCGCACTGAGCAACCCTGGTAAATCGCTCATGCAAGATGCATTGAGGCACGGATGTTTGCGGGTTGCGCGCTTCGAGCGGGATCTTTGCCTACCCGAACCCGCATCGGCGGGTCCCAAGATCGACAAGAGTACGTTGCTGGACCTTTGTGGCGTTATATCATCCGCCGATCACGACAGTAACATGGGCCTTTCCAGCACTGGAGTGAAACTTCGAACAGGCGGCGGGATCCTACCGACGCTTGGGAGATTTCCAAGCACACATTGACACGACGCATGGCGTCACGGCATCACATCCTCGCTTCTCAGGTGCGACTCCGGCGACTGCGGTCCCGGCCCGCCGAGCAGCTCGTTCACGTACAACGGGCATGGCCGATCACTGCTCTGCCAGCGGTCGGCGAACTCGCCCCAGTGCGGATGCAACTCGCGGTTCGCCTCCAGATAATCCAGCAGGTGTTGCACACTGGCGTTGTGACTTCGCGCGCTGAGCCGGGTGCTGAGATAGGCCCAGCGCAGGTAGAGGACATAGGTGTTGAGCACGTCGCCCTCGCAATAGCGATTGATGGCGGCGTAATCACCGGCGGCGGCCTGCTCCGCCACCACCGCGCCGCAACCGTTCCATTTACCCGGTAAACCTAGAGCGCGGGCTGCTTCGTCCAAACCCAGTCGCGGCGAAGCGCCAAAGTCACTCAACGCATCCATCAGGTCGCAATGCCAGTTGGATTCGTAGCGATAGTCGTAACCGAAACGAGGATCGGTGCGATGCCAGTTATGGGCGGTCAACCCATGGATCAACGAACGCTGCTTGAGCACGGCGGCGTCGAAGCTCCGGCCGTTCCAGGTCACCAATCGGGGGTGCTGCTTGTCGATCATCTGCCAGAACCCGGCCAGAATCTCCCGCTCGCCGCGTTCGGCGATGCTGGCCGCGCCCAGCTTGCGCACGCTATAGCGTTCGTATTCGCCGTCCCGCTCGATGCGGGCCAGCAAGAACCCCAAGGTCACGATTTCATGCTGGATCGGCTTGGGAAACGATTCAGGATCGCGGCCCTCCGGCAAGATAGCAACATCGGGACGGGTTTCGAGATCGATGACCAGCAGGTTGAGTGGATGGGCCATGGGTCGCCTGAAAAAGTCGGGATGGGGAAAAGCGAGGATTGCCGAACAAGCCTCGCCGCGTCGATCTCATGTTAGCGCACCCGATTTTTCCAGCCCCATCTCTTTCCAGATCGCCGTGACCGCGCCCATGGCAGGGCCTTGCAAGGAGATCGACTTGCCGGCGATTTCACGGGGAACTTGCGGATATTGCAGGTTCACCCGGATAAGATGAGCGCGAGGATGCGCGTGCACGATACGCTCCATCGGCCAACGGATGACACTGGGCGTGTTGAAGCCGGCGCCGATTTCCAAGACCAGCAAATCCCGCTCGCGATTGTTGTCCAGCCATTGGTCAAGGCGTTCGGCCTGTTCTCGATAGGGGTCCTCGATAAACCAGTAGCCGCCGCGCACGTTCATGATCACGTCCTCGCCGCAGTTGGGACAGCGAGGCAGCACGCTGCTATCCGTCACCTTCTGGGTCGCCGGGTCGATCTTCGGCAGGATGCGCTCGATCACCGGCCAGCTCGGCCAGACCGCGTTCGAACAAGGCGTTTGACACTGCATCAGCGCGTAGTCGCCCTGCGGCGTAAACAGTCGATCTTCGGCAAAGCCGTTCTTGGTAAACAACCCATCCACATTGGAAGTAACGACGAAATAATCCTTTTCCCGCACCAGTTCCAACAGCCGGGCATAAACCGGATGTGGCGGCACCTGGAACCGCACCTGATTCACGTTCGCCGCCAGATAGCCCCATTTCAGTTCGGGGCTCCAGTCCGAATAACCCATCAACTCGGCCCGGCGGTGGAACCCGAGTTTCACCATGCCGGGAAAATCCCGGGCGAACGATTTCGTATCCATGTAATCGATGCCGGCTTCGACGGCCAAACCGGCACCGGCCGCGATCAGCACGGCGTTGGCCTGACGCAGCAAATCACGGCAACGCTGGATGTCATGGTCGTCAAACATGGGCTTCCTCCGTTCCTTCGCCTCGCAACAAGCGCTGGTAGATTTGCAGGTCGTCCTGACTGAACACGTTCAGGACGATCGAATCGATCACACCGGGATGCTCGTCCAGCCAGTCGCCGATGGCACGCAGCGCGACCCGCGCCGCCGGCTCGCGCGGGAAGCCGAATACGCCGGTCGATATGCCGCAGAAAGCCACCGAACGAATGTTCGGCATCCGGCTGGCCAAATCCAGGCAGGATCGATAGCAGGCGGCCAGCAAGCGTTCGTGCTCGGGCCGCAACCGGTCCGGCGCGACGATGGGGCCGACCGTGTGCAGGATGTATCGGGACAGCAGGTTGTAGGCGCGCGTCACCTTGGCCCAACCCGTCCCTTCGGCACTGCCCTGGCACCGCATGATCTTGTCGCAATCCTCGCGGACCCGTGGACCCGCCGCCGAGTGGATGGCGTTGTCGATACAGGCGTGAAAAGGCTGGAAGCAACCCAGCATTTGCGCGTTGGCGGCGTTGACGATCGCATCGGCGTTCAAGGTGGTGATATCCCCCCGCCACAGGATGGCGGCGGTCGCGGTGTCACGGTCGACGCCCAGCCAATCCCGAGGAAGGCGCGGCAGATTCGCGATATCCGTCACCCCCCTGTCGAGGACCTCGCGCCGCAGGAGCCGATCCAATCGATCATGAAACCAGTCCGGCAGCGGGTCGGGACCACGCACGGTCAGGAGGGCGCGCAGCAGCCGTCGCTTCTGGTCTTCGGATGACCCATCCCCGCCGCCGGCCTCGCCGCGCTCGGCGTGCAAGTAAGCCAAAAGTTCATCCACGAGAACGGCCCGTCGGTCCGCCGCCACCGGCGCGGGAGGCGGCGCGATGAACGGCTCATCCAAGCGAACCAGCGACCGGTAGTCATCCAGGTCCAGGGGAGTCACGCGGGAGGGCTCGAAACGTGAAGATGTCGCAGTCAGCCGGTCGTCGTCTAAAGCTGAATTTGTTTTCATGGGTCGCGATATTGACGATGGGGATTGAATGATTGTAGCAAGCCGGTCAAGAGCACGAAGGCGACGGGTGGGTTAGAAAAAATCCAAGTCTGGCGAAATGCTCACAATTAATGCCGAAATTCACTGGTGAGCGGTCGTTATCGAGACCATGGCGCCGACATCCATCGCGTCAGCAATCGGGGCTGCTGGTAATCCCTATCTGGCTTGCTAAGCTTGTAGAGCGATATGGGCTTCGGCCAATCGATAGACACCCAACCAGCAATGGAGAAACTTGAAATGTCGAAGTTTTTTTCATTGATGTTTGGACTGGTCGTCGCCTTTTCCCCAGGCGTGAATCTGGCGGCGCGCGAAATCGGTGGACAGGCGACAAAAGTGATCGTTGGCTGGAATGTTCCCAGCGCGCCAGGCATCCAGATTTTCTCTGTTCCAAAAAAAAACAAGTATTATCATGTGCTCACCGACACCGGTGAAACCTTGTATGTCGCCAAGATCTTGGAAAAGCTCGAAGATGATCTCTGCCTGGGCGACAAGAAAAAGCATTGGTATTTGCTGCTGGGCGATGGCGCTGTTTCTCTCAATCGAGCATCGTCATTAGTCATCGTCATCGAATCCAACGTCAAAACCAAGCTGAGGGCCGTTGCGACCAAGCCGCCCGATCTCGATCAGGCACTGCTATCGAATTATGTCGGCGACATCGCCAGAGCCGAAAAGTTGACGAATACTGCTCACGATATTAGAAACGCTGGTTACCAGAATCACTCACAGCGAATGGTCGTCATTTTGACGAGCAAGGATCGTGATCAAGCGGAGGCAATTGACCGACTCGTGATCTCGGTTGCGGATATCGATGGCGACAATATTCGGGAAAAATACCGATACCGTAAATCGCGTGGAGATTCGGGCGATCTCATCGCCAACTTCGCCGCCATGGCCGACATCGATCAGGATGGCCTAGCCGACGTATTACTCATCGATCAAGGCGATTTCCACGGAAAAATATTACTTATCGAAAAAAACAACCAGTGGCATAAACAACGCGACGATTGGGGAGATCCCTGTTAAATCAACCCGCTACCGATGGAGAAAGTATCATGCCTATTCTAGCGTTGACAGGTTCGGTTGGCACCGGCAAGGCCAAAGGCAGCGCACCTCACAATGCGCCGGCCGATGTCATCCTAGTTAGAGATCGCCTGATTAATCTCGGCTTTACCTGGGTCGGTGGCGCCGCTAAAGGGGACGAAAAGGAATTCATCAGAACGATCAAGCTATTTCAGTCGATTTGCGCGGGTAGTGGCCAGCTCATTGGTGATGGCCGGATCGATTTGAAGAAAAATATCCATGAGTGGCTGGAGTCCGAAAACGCGCCAATATGGGTCAAGATATTCAATCAAGATGGGCCTGGCTGGAAATGCACCAGTGATTTTAAAGAGAGCAATGGTGGATATTGCTCAAGCTGGCTCTATAATAGGCTTTGGTGGGCTGGAATTATCTACAGAGGGCTTTGCTTTTTCTATCAGATCGCAGACGCGCCTCCCATGTGGGTCAGGGAATGCTCACCCACAAAAGGCGGCGATGCGGTCGGACATGCAAGCCATGAAACCGGTATCGACATGGATATGCGGTTGCCATTGTTGCCGCCCGATACCGATAAATGGGACGACCTGGGTAGCAATGGTTACAAAAACAAGCGGTTTCACAAAAACGCGGCGATCATGCAACTTACCGCCATCAAATTGGCCATGGATACGCAATTAGTCTTGTTCAACGATCCCGATTTAATCAAGCGTGGGCTTTGCTCCAAATATAAGAATCACGATCAACATTATCACCTTCGAATCAAGCCAGCGAGCAAGACCTGATTGACTTCTGACCCACGAGATCGGCCCTATCACTGAAGTGGGCAAAGTTGGGCAATCTCGTCAGTACAAAGCTATACTTGTGATGGAAGTCCAGGTAATAGCACGAGCACTAGCGATGGTTTGGATACCGCCCGACTATCATATTCCGTTGTACCAACCGCGATCCATACACCGGATTGGCTTCGAAGGGACGGCAAACATGTCAGGAATTCCAGTGGCGCCTGGGTCTTCGATGATTGTTATACGGCCAGAATAACATTAAAAAATCAATTGAATATTTATCAAGATAGCAGTCTTTGTAGATAAATGGAAATCACTATGTTAGGCAAAAATATAAACCCTATCCTCGCTGGAAAGGGAGCAGTATGACTTCCCTGATACGAATCTATGACATTGACGGCACAATCACGATGCCTGGATTCGACCTATGGCACCTTATAACCAGAAACCTTGCTGAGGACACTCAGGCATTTGACAATGCAGTAAACGAATGGAAGGCGAGGATGAGTCAAGACGGATGCCCATACGCTGAATCTAGGGAGATGATGAAGACTGGCCTGCGGCTCATGAAGAGCAATTTGGGGTATGCGGAAGTCTATGAAGAGGCAAGAAAAATCACCTCAGACATCCTCCATAAGATATTCCCCGGAGCCATAGAACACGTCAAAACCTCAATTCACAGTGGCTTCCAAGTCGTGTTTGCCACAACAAATTACCTCGCGGGTGGCAAGGGATTCATTTCGGCGTTGAGCCGAGAGGGCTGGCTGGACAATGCTGAGGCGACCTCCATAATTGTGTCAGGTTCTAATGTCAACTGGGAGACGCGAGACGTCATCCACTTCAATATGGGCAAGGGGAAAGCAACCGGAATATGCAGTGTTTTGGGATACTCGTATGATAAGCTGAAAGAAATGATTGAATCATCCTATGGCGACGATCCATCCGGCAATGATAGAGAGATTCTGCGAATTGCTCCGAAGGCATATGTGATTTGGAACGATAAGAACAGACATGCGAAGTTGCTGCCTAATATGCAATTTGCGAACTGGGATTTCATCAATGCCCAAGCAACCACTTTCAATGGTTGAGGCAAAATTATGAGTTTTCACATATTGGCGAGCGGCAAAAATTGCCAAAAAAATTGCCAAAACAGCAATAGCAACAGCCTAACAGTCGTTCTAACAGACACTGACGCGCCGCTGAACTTTTATGTTAGGCCATGAACAAATACATACCATCAATTAAGGCGTATGGAGTTGAGGCGCAAAAATTCAACACTGAAGTGATCGGCCTTGTATTAAATGTTATTGCGGACAGGGAGGGCAATATTGCCGCAAAGACAAATTTTACGAGAGATGTGTATTTGCTGCGAGATAGTATTCTATATCGCTTATCTTCTTTAGGATGGCATATTCACACCATTTGCAAACAACATACCTACATTGAAAATTCGTTTAAACTAGATCCTCAAGGCCACATATTAATATATTCAAACAATATTCAGTCATTCTCCTTTGATGATTTTATATTTAACCTTATATCGCTATATGACTATTATGCCAATCTCCTTTCCTATATATTCATCAGCCAAAACAAAAGACAAATAATGTGGAATGGGTTTTCAAGGGCATGTATGGATAAAAATAATCCGGTCTCGAAACTTAGTTTTTCTTCAAGTGTAGCTAATCATGAAAATGAATGGGTAAAACGCCTTCAAACGTTCAGAGCAGAAGTAATTCACTACAACCTAAATCAAAGTAAGGCGAGACAAAAAATTACGTGGAAAGAAGGTGAAAATGCTGAATTTAAGGTTATGTTTTTCAGTACCAGAAAAATTATCCAAGAAGCTGAAATTCATGTCTCCTGTAAATGAAGAGGTTGGGATTGACTTGCAATATGGTGTAATTGAAATTGCTGAGTGCAGCGTAAAATGGTTGGGGGATATTACATGCTCAATCACTATGCAACATACCAATAATTTGATCAAAAAAGTTTAATTTTCTGCTAAAGTTAGACCCGCAACTGCTGCGCTTCGCCACGCAGTTAACAGTTCGGCTAGAGGTACGTTATACCTCAATGCACCCTCACTTCTATAGGAGACTTTCGTGAAAATCAAATCCTTCGGTTTTGTTCTTGTTGCCGCCGCCCTTGCGGGCTGTGCATCAAATCAAGTCGCACAGACCAGCGTGCAGGGCACGCGGATGGAAAGCTGCAAAGCTACTTCCGAAGCGGAAATCGCAACGCTGTTCGATCGTTGGAATCAATCGTTGCAGACGGGTGATCCACATAAAGTGGTCGCCAACTACGCGGAGCACTCAATACTCTTACCCACGGTTTCAAACAAGCCGCGTCTCACACCAGCCGAGAAGGAAGATTACTTCCATCATTTTCTGGAGAACAAACCCTCCGGCAAGATTGACCTGCAATTTATCGAAATCGGTTGCAACACGGCATTCGATGCAGGTCTTTACACATTCACATTCGCAAAGACAGGAAAAAAGGTAAGTGGACGCTACACCTACACCTACCGTTGGAATGGTTCTGAGTGGCTAATTTCCAGTCACCATTCCTCAGCGATGCCTGAGAAGATCTAGCCACGAGTGGCATAACGAATCGACGCAGCGGACGGGTGAAAGACGCTCGCCGCTGCGCTTACACGTTTCGCGCCCGCAACAATGTGACAGCGGATCCAAATTCCAAATCACTCGTTGCTTGGCACTTCGCGCTGTGCAAGCACGCGAATCAAGCCGACATCTGCTATCAAAATCTTTGGCTTTTCCATCCTCGCGGATTATCCACCATCCCATTAGGCATTTTTAAATAAAGAGCGAGGCTATTCAATGAAAATTGGACTAGGCGCAGATCCTTTTGGTTTAGAACTCAAAGAGGCCGTGAAACAGCATTTGCTGGCATTAGGTCATGAGTGTGTGGATCTTGGCGGGACAGCGGATGAGGCACGTCCCTACTATGAGGTAGCTCATGAACTCGCCGAAAAAGTAGATTCAGGGGAGTGCGATCGTGGTGTCCTGGTTTGCGGCACTGGGATGGGAATGGCGATTATTGCCAACAAGCACCCTAATGTATATGCGGCGGTTTGCGAGGACACTTCAGCAGCCACCAAGGCTCGCTCGATCAACAATGCCAACATAGTCACCTTGGGAGGCATGGTAACAGCACCTTACAAGGCCAAGGAGATAGTTGATGCGTTTCTAAGTACTGAATTCAAGAGCGGGTGGGATGAGGAGATCCAAGCGTTTCTGGACCACTCCATGATTGAGATTCAGCGGATTGAATCCCAGGAATTCAAGAACTCAAATCACAACAAGGAACAGCATGATCAAAGACGGTAGCGTCATACGCACCGAACTCGCGCTCTGGGCGGGCATCATCACCACCCTGCTTTTCCTGGTATTTGGGGATCGCTGGGTAGCCGACTTGTCGAACCTGCTCTGGTACAGCCTGCTCTTCGTCTGGCTCTTCGTGGTGATCGCATGGCTGGCGTTCAGCGTCGTCCGACACGCCGACGCGCTGGCCATCCTGCTTGGCGAGCCTTACGGCACGATCATCCTCACGCTCTCGGTGATCGTCATCGAGGTAGCCATGATCTCCGCGGTGATGCTCACCGGCGCGGATAATCCCACCCTCGCGCGGGACACCCTCTTCTCGGTCTTGATGATCGTGCTGAACGGCATGTTCGTCGGCGCTTCGCGCCGACGAACGGGGCGCGAGTTGTCGAACTTCGGGTTCTCGGCGCGAGCGCCGTCGAACCCTCATTGGAGCGTCACCCCTTCGGGGCGACTTCGTCGTCCCGTACTCGTGTCCCCGCCGCCCACCACGACTCGCGGAACTTGACAGTTCCTCGGTCGGGCGGCGGCTCCGCTCCGTGCGGGATGACGCTCAACTCGCGCCCCGTTGGGCGTCACGCTGCTCGTGGGCGGTCTCCGGCACCGCGAGCAGAGTTACAACCTTCAGGGCGCCGCCACCTACCTGGGCGTCCTCATCCCACTGGCGGGCTTGAGCCTGATCCTGCCACGCTACATGGAGGGCGCACCGGGCGGCGAAGTGACACTGCTGGTGGAGGGATGGCTGGTCGTGGTCTCGATTGGGTTGTACGGGGCCTTCCTCTGGATTCAGGCCTTGCGCCACAGCAGCTACTTCACCCAACTCCAACCTCACGACGGCGCCGAAGCGGTCTGCCCCGATCACCACGGTCATCCGCCCGTGCGTTCCATCGGCTATCACGCTTTCTTTCTGCCGCTCACCATGCTCCCGATCGTGCTGCTCTCAAAGAAAATGGCGCTGCTGGTCGACCACGGTCTCACCAACCTGGGTGGACCCCAAGCCTTGGGGGGGCTTTTCATCGCGGTGCTCGTGCTGGCGCCGGAGGGCGTCGCGGCCATCAAGGCCGCCCTGGAAAACCAACTCCAGCGCACTGTCAACATTGCCATGGGCTCGGCGCTCTCGACCATCGGATTGACCATTCCGGCCGTGCTGGTCATCGGCATGGTCACAGGCAAGGCGGTGGAACTCGGACTCAGCCCCGCCAACATCCACCTGTTGCTCCTGACCCTGCTGGTCACCGTCGTGAACTTCAGCGCCGCGCGCACCAACGTTCTGCACGGCATCGTTCACCTCATGCTCTTCATCACCTATCTGGTGTTGATCTTCGACTGAGGGCGGCTTTCCCACCATCACTTGGGCGCCAAACGCTGGACCCTCCTCCCACCGCAAGAGGAAGTAGCACGGCATCTCAGCCCTTCCCCCAGGTCTCGATCCGATAGCTGTAGCCCTGTTCGGTCAGAAACAGTTGCCGGTGGCGGGCAAAATCCTCCTCGCAGGTACGTAGGCTGACCAGGGTATAAAACCGCGCCCGCCGGCCGTCCTTCTTCGGCCGCAGCACCCGCCCCAAGCGCTGCGCTTCCTCCTGGCGCGAACCGTACCTGCCGGATACCTGCACCAACACGTCCGCGTCCGGCAGATCCACCGCGAAATTGCCGACCCGCGACAGCACCAGCCCCGGCACCGTCCGCTCGCGAAAACCTTGATACAAGCGTTCCCGCTCCAACTGCGGAGTCTTGCCGGTCAGCAGTGGAAAACCAGTATCCGCCGCCAAATCCTGCAACTGATCGATGTACTCGCCGATCACCAAAATCCGGTGCCCGACCTCCTGTTTCAGCAAGTCCACCACCACCGCCCGCTTGCGGGGATTCTCCGCCGCGATGCGAAACTGATTGCGACGTGGCGCCAGCGCGTATTCCATATCCCGCTCCGGGGTCTGGGCAATGCGGATCTCGGTGCAATCGGCGGCGGCGATCCAGCCCTGCCCTTCCAGTTCGCGCCACGGCACGTCGTAGCGCTTGGGACCGATCAGCGCGAACACGTCCTTTTCCAGACCGTCCTCGCGGATCAAGGTGGCGGTCAGCCCCAGCCGGCGGCGCGATTGCAGCTCGGCGGTGATGCGAAACACCGGCGCCGGCAACAGATGCACTTCGTCGTAGATGATCAGCCCCCAGGATCGGGCGTGAAACAGACCGAAATGGACGAACTCGGCATCCTGACTCGGCCGGTAGGTCAGCATCTGATAGGTCGCCAGCGTCACTGGCCCGGTGTTCTTGCGCTGGCTACTGTACTCGGCGACCACATCCGCCGGTAGATCGGTCTTGTCCAGCAGCTCCCGCCGCCACTGTTCCATCGAAGTTTGGCTGGTGGTCAAAATCAGGGTGTTTTCCTGAATCAGCGCCATCACCGCCATGCCCACGATGGTCTTGCCGGCGCCGCAGGGCAGCACGATGACTCCGCTGCCGCCCTGCATCCGCCCGTCCTGATGAAAAGCCGCCGCCGCCGCCCGCTGGTAGTCGCGAACCAGGAACGGCTCACCGTCGCCGCTCCGCTCGCGCAGCCGCAGCGGTAGTTCCTGCCCCTCGTTGTAACCGGCCAGATCGTCGGCTGGATAACCGATGGCGACCAGCGCTTGCTTGAGCAGGCCGCGCACCCCTAGGCGGACGCGGAATACCCGCTCCGCCAGCCGCTCGCCCAGCAGCGGCGCCACCTTGCGGTCGCGAGCCAGCAATTCCGCCAGCGGCGGGTCGGCGACCCGCAACACCAGTCCCAGTCCCGCTTCATCGCGTTCGATCACCGCCAGTCCGTAGCGCCGGCCTAGCGCCTCGATCTCCTGGGCCACACCTTCGGGCACCGAATATTTGGCGTACTCGCGCAAGGTGGCGATCATCGCTCCGGTGTCCAGACCCGTTGCTCGGGCGTTCCAGATACTCAGTGGGGTAATGCGGTAGGTATGGACGTGTTCTGGACTCTTGATCAGCTCGGCAAAAGGCGCGATGGCGTCGCGGGCCGCCTCGGCGCGGGGCGAATGCACTTCCAACAGCACGGTCTGATCGCTCTGCACGATCAGCGGATTCTCGGGAAAGTAATCGCTCATTTGGGCAGACTGTAGCCGAGTTTGCGCAGCGCGCCGCGGAAACGGGCCTCGGATTCGGTGGCGACCGCGAGATACCGCTCGCCGGCCAACAGACAAAATGGCTTGGTGCGGCTGTCGTTGGCGATCAGCGTCGCCAGCACCGCATCGGCGCACTCGACCAACCGAGCGGTTCCGGTGGTTTTCAGACTCCGGGCGCGGCGGGTCATGTCCTCCAGAAAGCGCTCCACCGTCTCCGGCAAAGGTTGGCCGCCGAGTGAGACCAGCAGCTCCGCCAGCACCGTGATGTCATGCCCCTCTTCCAAGGCTTCCAACAGACGAGCCTGATCCAGCTTCCACACGGCGTCCGAGGTCTTGGCCGCATAACTATCCAGCAGCATGGTATCGGCCGGCTCCAGCGACGTGCCGATGGCGACGATCTCCAGATTCGGCAGCACCCGTAATACCGGTGTGGAAGATACTTCCGGCGCGACCGGTTGGTAGCGATCCGCCAACCCCAGGCAATAGGCACCCAAGGGATTGATGCGGAAATACAGCAGCCCGTCGTAGCGACTGAGGAACGGCAGATCGTCGGTGCCCCAGTTGCCGCGATAGTCGGGACGCGCGTCGTGCGGTGGGATATAGGCCACGTCCAGCAACCCCAGAGTCGCGGCGTATTCGAACAGCAGACAAAGCGCGTAGCGGGCCTGCAAGATCTTCCAGTCGTGAAAACCTTCGTAACCGAGGCTGCCGTAACCGGATTCGGCAATGTAGAGGTTCCAGGGATCGCGGGTCACCTCGAAATCCGCCCCGGTAGCCCGCATCTGGCGAAACAGGTCGTTCACCGCGATCCATCGCCCGGCCGGGCAATGTTGCAGCGCTTGGTGGATGGCGGCGCGGCGGCCGGCGACGGCGGTCAGCCCACGCTTACCCTTGCCGGTCTGGCCCTTGATGCAGTCGATGCGCCGCAACTCGTCGATCAGAGTGGTTTTTTGCCAGCGCCGCCATATCTGCGCGATGGTCTTCTCCACCGGTTCGCCGAGCGCCTTTTGTCCGGTCTTGCTGAGTTGCAGCGTCTTGCCGCTCAGCGAAGCCAATCCGCCGGCCTGCACCAGCAACGGCCAGGCAAATGACTTGATCGGGCCGATCTTGTCGTATTCGCCATACCCGCTGTCGTCGTAGAAATCGCCGCCGAGCAATAGCCCGCCCAGGGTTCGGAGCGCGGCGGCACCGGGCTGTTGGGTCTTGTCGCTGACCGCCAGCTTGCCGGCGTCGATCAGGCGCAGCATCGCCTTGAGATCGTGCATGGCCCCCCGCTCGGTCAGACAGCGGACGATCGGAACCCTATTCTGATAAACCTTCTGCTTACGGGTTTCCTGATCCCATTCCTTGTAAGTCAGCACCCACTCGCCGGGGATCTCCTCCTGAGGCGACAATTGCGCCGATTCGGGTTTCGGCACGAAGGATTTAAACCGCCGCCGCAGGTCATCCGGCATGATGCCACCGTGGAAAAATACGCCCAACAACGAGGGGTTGCTGTTATAGGACCGGTTCTCGCCCCAGTTCGGCGACTGGCCGTACTTGGCCTCGAAGCGCCCGGCATTGAAACGCGCATCCGGCCCGTGCACGACTTCGGCCACCGCCGCCTGTTGCACGGCATCGAGCCGGCTCCAGAGCGTCTGAAGCCGCTCGCCTTCGGTGTGTCGGCGAATATATTCGATCAAATCCGCCTTGCGGGTGGGCAAGTTCTTGCCGTCTCCCACTAGCGCGGCAAGTTTCTTTAGAATATCGACCGTCCAACTCTGTAGGGCATCGACCAGCGTGGGGATGGATTGGGGTTCGTTCTGAACGTAGTAGGCCATGATCAAACCTCGCAAAAGGCGAACCAGGCACGCCCGGAAAATGGGTCGATTTGATTCAGTTCGAGGGAATTTTGCCCGCTGTCGGGCAGTACGGTTACAGTTTTCCTACAATTTCCCATGAGCCGCATCCGGCTCGACCGCCAGCCAAGCATGATCATGTCAAGGACCACTGTATGGAAGAACCCAATCTTTTCCTGATTTGTCTGAACGCCTTCGTAGCGGTCATCGGCCTGCTTGCCGCACTGGCCGGCGCTCTGCGGGGACTGCTCGAATTGTTCCCGGAACAACCCGGCGCCACCGCGCCACCGCCACGGATCGACATACGACCGGCCACCGCCATCGCGCCACCGCCGCGAGCCGCCGCCTGGCAACCGTGGACCGACACGGCCATCGCCGTCGCCATCGCCACCGCCGTGAACGCCGCCGCACCCGGCGCGCGCGTCACCCACATCGAAGAAATCCGTTAAACACCGAGAGCCACCATGATCTTTGCACCCACTCCAAAAAAAATCCATGTCATGCTGACCGCCTTCCGCGACGGATTGCAAAGCGTGTTCGGCGGCAAGGTGCGCGTCAAGGACGTGCTACCCGCCATGCAGGCCGCCGCCACCATGGGCGTGCGCCATTTCGAATTCGGCGGCGGCGCCCGCTACCAGGCACCCTACTTCTACGCCGGCGAGGACCCGTTCACCTGCATGGACCAGATGCGCGAGGTGGTCGGCCCGGACGCCGACCTGCAAATCCTCACTCGCTCGGTATCTGGCGTTACCCTGACCACCCAGCGGCTCAAGGCGCTGGAGATGCAGGCGCGGTTGATGAAGAAACACGGCACCACCATCGATCGCAACTTCGACTTCATGAACGACGTGGACAACTTGATCAAGACCGGCAAACCCATCGTGGATGTCGGCATGCATCATCAGGTCTGCGTGGCAATGATGGGCCTGCCGTACCGATCCGATCGGGTCCATACCCCGGAATTTTATGTCGGGATCATCCAACGGCTACTGGAAGCGGGGCTGCATTTCGACTCGGTGTGCATGAAGGACGCCTCCGGCACCACCGATCCGCACACCTGCTACGAAACCGCCAAGGGCCTGAAGAAAATCCTGCCACCCGAAGTGCCGCTGTCCATGCACACCCACGATACCGCGTCGATGGCCGTGGCCTGCTACATGGCCGGCATCGCCGGCGGCGTGGACCGCATCGACCTGTCGGTGCGGCCCCTGGCCTCCGGCACCTCGCAGCCGGACGTCCGTTCGATGTGGCACGCGCTCAAGGGCACCGGCTATACGCTCGACATCGACGCCGGCAAGATGAACGAGCTGGAAAAGCTGCTCGACGAGGGACTCAAGGACTATTCGTTCAATCCGGTCACCACCTCGGCCGACGCGCGGGTCGTCAATTTTCCGATGCCGGGCGGCGCCATCGGCCCCAATGTCCACATGATGGCGGAAGCCGGCATTCTCGATCGCTATGGCGAAGTACTGGCTGAGTTCCCCGAAGTGGTGCGGGCCGGTGGCGCCTGGACCAGCGTGACGCCCGGCAGTCAGCAATACTGGCTGCAAGCCTTCAATAACGTGCTGCACGGCCGCTGGCAAAAAATCGACGCCGGCTACGGGCGCTCGGTGCTTGGCTACTTCGGCCGCACGCCGGAGCCGCCGGACCCCACGGTGATCAAGGTCGCCGCCGAGCAACTCAAGCTGGAACCGTTCACCGGCGATCCACTGGAAGAAGCCCCGGACAGCATCGCCACCGCCGAGGAGGCGCTGCGCGAGCGCAAGCTGCCGCTGACCGAAGAGAACGTCTTTCTGGTTGCCTCCGCCATCGTGCCGGGCAAGAACATGGAATTGA
>Ga0209607_1001990_pt1 | contig 16768 bp, 18 predicted proteins | sample AD_UKC117_MetaG_FD_184413 | JGI IMG/M metagenome (GOLD analysis project Ga0209607, IMG submission 184413) | Active sludge microbial communities of municipal wastewater-treating anaerobic digesters from Hong Kong - AD_UKC117_MetaG (SPAdes)... | ecosystem: Engineered > Bioreactor > Anaerobic >... | reverse complement strand
GATACACCTGCACTTTAAAATCAAACGGCTCGTAGCCGACATCGCTGAGCACGCTGCGCACGATGCTTCGCACATTCGACTTGCCAGCACAGCTGATTTCACCTGCGATGATGATCCGACCCTTAGCTGTCCTTGACCAGCTGCTGATACATACGCCTGGCTGCAGGCTCCAGCTCCACACGCTGCAGAATATCCATGGTTTCCGGGAGATCCAGGCATTCCGCTTTAGTCGCCCGGAACGCGATGGAGTGCAGCTTGCGTGTGAATTCCGACTCCATGCTTTCTTTCATCACGGGCGTATGATTGCCGTACCCCACCATGTCGAAAAACCGGTTGCGGAACTGATAAAAGCTCAGGCCATAGATTGCAGGATCCGCGAACTTGTACTGGCTGAACACATCAATGGGCTGATTAGTAATGACGGTGCCTGTCAGGAGCAAGCGGTATTTCGCTTTGGCTCCAATTCGGTGCATCGCCTTGGAAGCTGCAATGTTATGCGTCTTGATCTTATGTCCCTCATCCGCGATGACGAAGTCGGGATTCCAGTACATGAGCACGTCCGACAAGCGCCACATGGTTTCGTAGTTGACTACAATCACTTGCAGGGCACTTCCATGCCGTTGATGAACTGCCATCTTCTTTTGTTCGAATGTGCCCTGCAGCACCGACAGCTCATAATCAAAAGCCGCGAATTTGGCGAACTCATCCTCCCATACTCCGAGGATGGACAGCGGCGCTACGATCAACAGGCGACGGATACGCTGTTCCCGATAGAGTGTTCCAACAATAGCGATACTGGTGATCGTTTTCCCGGTACCGTTAACCCATTTCCATCAGGAGGGCAGCGCCCTTACCATTGGAAATGTTCATCACATCACCACCTCTTGCTATCTGTCCTGTAAGAACTGCGTTTACGCGTTCGAAAAAGCACTCTTCTGTTATCGATAATCTATCTGCAAGTGTTTACACCCTGTTCGTAATCTATGCAGCCGAAGATATGCAGCACGAATTTCCAGGCAGCCAATTGGTGCTGATACAGCTTGGTTTTGATGGGAATATCCATGGTTTTCATCCTCTCCGCTTTGTTCTTATAAAATTAGACTAATTATTTATATATAATCTTAGTCTATTTACGCACAGTATATATGCTATGTTCATCGTTTGTCAAATATGAATTTTTGAAGTATATTATTTTAATAATTCATGTTGACCTCTGAAACACTGTATTGTATACTAGGGCCAGAAAAACGAAAGGAGCATAGGTATGGGACATGTTCTATATACCAATCATGGACTCGTCCTGCTAGACGCGGACGGCTCCGTACTCCATCGAGAGCAAGGCTATGATGATCTATTTGCTTTTATAGATAAAGATGAATCAGAACTCTATATTTTATTGCCAGAATACTTAAATCAATGTATTGATATCAAGAAGCGCGCACCAAAACCCAAGCAAAAAGAAGACATGGCGAGACTCTATCTTACAATGAGCAATATTCTGATGGAACTGCATCCGTTCTGCACGCCTTACTACCTGCAGCAAGCTATCCTGGTATATTTTCATGATCAATTGCTTCATACAATCCCCAATGAAGAGGTATGCACCGAGCCATGTTATCATGATATGTTTCATGCTTTATTCCCAAACGGGTATGATGAAGACAATGATGAAAGTGACAACCCGCATCAAGCAAGTTATCATCAGTACTTAACTCTTCATAGAAACCGCTTCAAGATAGCAACACAAAACAAACCATTTCATGATTTATATCAGGCAAAACAATTCACAAGTAACTATCTATACTGGGTGCTCGATATTCAGGCAAAACAATTCAAGGATGTCCCCATACAGCAGCGAAACAATATATTCCAACACTATCATCATATGAAAGCAACTCGAATTGCATCCGCGTCCGTTGATTATTATCTTGGTTATGGGAACCAGGTGCAGCTCAGTGCAGATAACCTATCCGTAGATATTACCTCGCCTTTCATGACAAAAACAGCCGATAAACAACGTTATATGGCGGAAGCCCTACAGACTGTTGTCTCTGATTCTACCTATGATGCGCTGTCTCCGGACATCAAAAAAGACCTGCTTAGTACAATCCGCAAAAGTACCGGCAGGCCGCAGGTAGATCAATATTTCCCTGTCTATCGTATTGATAATCTATTTGATCTATTATTTATCGAATGCCAAAGAATGACGGAAGCAAAGCTCAGTATCAGGCGATGCCTCAAGTGCAACCGTTATTTTGTCGCCGAGAAATCCAACATCAAATACTGCGATCGACTTTTGGACGACAATTCAGCCGAAACCTGCCGTACAACGGGGCCAAAGGAATCGATCATACGGAAAATCAGGAACAGCCCTGCACAGTATGAATATCACAAGGCTTACCGCACACACTACGCGAGGATCAAGGCAGGCAAGCTGACCAAACAAGAGTTTACCTCGTGGTCGGCGGAAGCTAGACGGCGGCTAGCCGTGGTCTACAACGATCCATCGCTCTTGCCTGAGTTTGAGCGATGGCTGAAGGACTCGTGACAAATGAGATCATTTGGCAAAAGTGAGCTTTTAGAGACAAATTGTGAAAGGAGACTTTATGGCTCTTGAACTGCTGAGTGCAAATCATTATGATAAAATTGTAAATGCTTTCTCTAAAGCAAATAATCAAATCAGAATCATCAGCCCATTCATTCAAGAAACGATGGCTTATCATCTCGTTGAGTCGATGAAAAAGGGCATATCCTCCCAGCTGATAACTCGTTTCTACCGAGAAGACTTCATCCGATCCGTGAGTAGTCTTTCTGCGCTTAAGAAGCTTTGCTGTGCAGGGGTTGATATCTATGCCTTGCTTGACCTTCATGCAAAGTTGTACTTATTTGACGAGGATATAGCGATCATAGGTTCTGCCAACTTTACGGGCGGTGGGTTTGGAAAGAATATTGAGCTATCTTTATATATCGAAGATGAGCACAGTCTTGTTTATGAGCTTGTGCAATACTTCGATCAATTACGTTCAGATATTCAGGCCGCTGGTGATTATTGCGTCCACGAAAGCATGATAACTAGTGAAATGCAGATCGTCCAAAAAGCCATAAAGGGTCGTGACCATACCAGTGTGCCTAATCCTGAACGTTTTGGTGCAAAGACCGAAACTATAAAACCTGATATGCTGCCGGTTGATGAGGTCGATAATATACTAAATACCCTTGATCCCGATACATCTGCCGTTTTAAAATTTGAAGGAGCGGCACACAGACGCCTTAACCCAAATGAGAAGTACGAACCGAATTTCTATAAGGACAAAGGCTTTTTCTTCACATCTTCTCCTTTTGCACCAATCAGTTTGACTGCTGATACCGTTGTATTCCTCAGCGCAGTCAGCCGAAACAAATTGGGTGCGGGTGTCCCCATTGTCATTGGAAGAGCAAAAACAATAGGATATAATTCGAAAAATGTAGCTGATTCTCTGATGCTCAAAGAGCATCCATGGACAAAGGACTATCCCTACTATATCAAACTCAATAATATTGAGATCATAGACACCGAAATCATAAATGGTATCTCTTTGCATGACTTAATTGAGAAAATCGGATATAGGCTATATCCAAACAGCGAGAACGACCCAACAACAAGCATTCCAAGCCTAAAGGCAAGGCATCGTCAGAAAGCATATATCTCAATCACAGCATATGCTGCAAAACGAGTTAATGCAATGCTTGATGATTTATTTTTTAGATATGGGAAAAAGCATTATGTTTAGCAAGTAAACCTATATAAAAAAAGAACTAGTGCTGTGTGAATAGCACCAGTTCTTTATGTTTATCGCTCAATGAGGTTAAGCAGCCACGGTGCTGTTGGTTTTTCAATCAATCTGGCATTGAGATACGCCATCTCCAAGGTGATGCATGTCGTCCCTGAATAATATTCATCCACTGGCGAAAGCACCATAACGATATCCGGCTTGTCCATATTCGAAAGACAAAGCGGCAGGAGGAATTGTACCTGTTCCCCATACATCTGAGGAACGACGATACTGGGGCTGTAGTTCGCCTTGCGTCTGGCAAGTTCCACCGCGCTATCCATCAATAGCATCGCATTCTCCAGTTCGCGGATCACCGGTGGCAGACGGTTTGCATTCTCTTGATCCTCCAGAATATGTTTATAATTAATCCTGATGTTCCAATCCGGGTAATAGCATGATGCCGCACCGCGATTGATGCTAAACACTTTCCTGGGCAGTGGCTCGATGTACTTAAGCCAAGGGGACGACTGCTCTGTAAAGCCTCTGAAATACCAGTCCAGCGTCGTGTCTTTGCGCTTGTTGCGTTCAAAGTACGCAAAAATACTTGCATACCTTGGCGTCAATAGCCCCGTATTGAAGCATGCCACTTCATTGCGTATATAGAACGCCTGATCTGCTTGTGTTTCATCTGGGGCATAGTAGTGGTCCAACGCAGCCTGTTGAAATAATATTTGTATATATCGCTCCAGGATTGGTGTATGAATATTCTTGGTTTCATAAGCCGGATCTCGAAAATGCCATGGTTCAGGGATCGCCATCTCGGCCAGTCTGTCCAACTGATCATACCATATCGGGATATAGGCAAACTCAAATAGGTTAGGTTTGATTATCATATTGTTACCTCTTTCTATTCTTTTCTGTTCCTTTATACTTACCGTCCAGAATTTCTTGCAACTTGAATTTAGGGATAGCTTCAATCAAAGCCTCTTGAATATCCGCCTTCATGTCCTCATCTAGAACATACTGTACACTCCCATTTCTGTCACACTCGGCCGAAGATGCAAGCCATGTAACATATGCATCGTAATGATCGAGTATCTGAGCTACAGCACTAGAATTTCCTTCTACTGCTTTTTTGATTATCTCAATGCTCACTAAATTACGCTCACTAGGTGCCATGACTAATTGTCCTTTCTGGATACCATTATTCGTAGTTCCTTCAGCGTCCAGGTTCTCCAATTTCGTATTGTACGATCTGACACATCAAAGCGTCTTGCGATGTCAACATCAGCCCAACCTTCCCAGAAATGCAACAAGAGAGCAAGTAATTTTCTTTCTTCTAGTGCTTGCAACGCATTATAAAGAGGCTCATAGGCAAAGTAACAGATAAGCTCGTCAAATGAAATTTTCATTTCTTCAATCCGACAAATTGCCTGATCAGCTAATTCATCAGGATTCATAATGATGATAGGTGCCTTTTTTTCACGCCTGTTCATATTTCGATGTATATTATAGGTTCGATGGCGAACTACCGTTTTACAAAAACTATCAAATAACTCCTCTGCCAATAAGTCGTATGCTCTGGTCTTCTTGTTCATTGGTTATTTTGGCAAATGACAAACCCGTCCACACAAACTTATAAAACGGGTAATAAATCCAGATTACTATGTCATTTTGCCGCCCTACAAAATAAGTACCCCTAAGATATCGAAATTTGGAAAGATCCCAGTAACTATTTTAGAATATATCCATGCGCATATAGTGTTGTAGCAATATTTCGGTAACAATAGGCAACTTCACTTGGCTGCTCCAGATTGTTGTGATAGTGCTTCAACCTTTAACATGGTTTTATTTTTCAGGTTTGGTTGTTGAATGAATCCTATACTATTCATTTCTGCTTAGTTGGACATATAAATGGGATTACTTCTCTATGATGAACTTTTTCAAGAACAGATCTTGTATCACTTGATATATGTTGCCAATAATCCAGTATAGTCCGATGCCTGCGGGCATCGTAATGGTGATGACTCCGCTGAAAACTGGCGAGATCATCGTCATATACTTAGTGATGTTGGGTGAGGATGTTTGTTCCGGTACGTTTGGCATAGAATATCGCGATGTTTTTGTTGCAATCCACGATGTGGCAAAAGCGAGCAAAGGTATCAACAGCAGGTTGAACTGCAGCATGTTTTCAAAGGAAAGAGTATGCATGGAAAAAACCTGGGAAGGAATAATCCCAAGGTTGATCCCGAACAAATTCATATTCGGCAGGCTGAAACCATTAAGAATATCTAATACCTGAGTAAGCAGTTCGGGATGGCTGCTGTAGTATCCTAAAATACTCATGTCCTTCATATGCTCCGCTCCCTGATAAGCGGAGGGTATGGTTTGGAACAATTGGTCAATGATTTCTGCCGAAAATCCATACATGTAGGTTAACGGACGTGAAAAGACCTGGTACATACCAAACAGGAGCGGAAGTTGTATCAGCTGTGGAAGGCATCCGCTCAGAGGATTAAAGTGATTTCCCTTATAAAACTGCGCCAATTTTGCCTGTAATTTCTCAGAGTCGTTTTTGTATTTATCCTGAAGTTCCTTAAGTTGCGGTTGTAACCTGTTCATCACCAGCGTAGATCTCCGCTGCCGTATCGCAAGGGGCAGAAGCATTGTTTTCACACCTATTGTGAACATAACAAGTGCTATGCCATAGTTTTGAAAGGCAATCGTATCATACAAAAACTTAAGAAGGTGTCCCATGGGCACAGCAATAAAGTCGAACATAAACTGGTTCTTCCTTTCGATGTTCAGCTATATCATTCCGGATTTTGTTTAGAGAATATATCAATGCGCTTTCTTTGTTATGCAACAGACGGCTGATATTGGAGCGATGCGCAAATAGAACCAGGCCGAAGACATAAACCATAAATCCCAAAGAGATCCAATCTCTTTTCTTTGCGCTACACTCATCGTGCTGTTCACAACAATTAAACATAAAGCACTGCAAATGTTACCCAGAGAAATCATGCGCGTTTTCAGAAGAATAGTGATAAGCACTAAGAGATAAATACAGCTAAAGACAGGATAAACAAACGACAAGACTCCTAGTGCTGTTGCGACGCTTTTCCCTCCTTTGAATTGAAAGAAAACCGACCATATATGTCCTGTAACTGCTGCCATGCCGCCAGCCATTGCACCGATATTCTCCGCAAGCAGGCTTCCCAGCCATGCCGCGAGAACCCCCCTGCAGCAATCAACAATAAAGACAATAATAGCCGGTTTTTATCCAGCGTTCGATATACGTTGGTAGCACCTGTTGAATGACTGCCTTTTTCACGAATATCACCCTTGCTCATGCAGCGGCTTAGGATAATCCCTGGTTGAATGCTGCCAATCAGATACTCAAGAAGAACGCATAGTGGTATCGAAACATACAACTCCATTCGTTTCCTCTACTTCAGTTTATGGTAGCAATCGAAAATGTACTGTAGAGTTGTCTGGCAATCAGGGCTATCAAGATAATCCCGCCCGCAGCATAAGCGATTTTCGTATGTTTATATCCCTGCCAATAGCCATATGCAAGCCCCACAAGAGACATCATAAAAGAACCTCCAAAGATCAGCGAAACGTTCAAAATACTCATATTGATGCTATAACCAAATACCATGCCCGCAATTAAAACCGGCACGAACCAACGAATCGCCAGCCATGCATATTTGATGATCGTAATGGTATTTTGCATTGTTTCGCGAAAATCCTCAGGATAGAACATCTTGAACGCCATATATGCCGTCATCGAAGTGAGGAGAATGAGCAAAGTATACACTTTCACATTCTCGATATTCAGTGTTAAGATCACAGGTTCGAGCCAACTGGCTAATCCCCACCCAAGGAGCGTTAGCACCGTCTGGAACGCTGCAAAAACAGTACTTAACAGAGCACTCCGCTTGAGAGGCAAGTTGCCCTGCGTAGCACCGATGGCCATGGTCGGCGCTACATAAACCAGCAGGCAGCACAGAAAAAACAGTCCGCTTTCAGCCGCTTTCATTTGCAGGCTCTCTCTCTTGTTGCGTCGAAAATAGTTCGCTGTTTTGACAGGAACACCGCCATAGTTCATCAGCTACAGGCGACCATGCAAGCGCAGCGTCTTTACATTTACTGCATAAATCCTCCACATTCTCAGGGCTCATCAGGTCGGTGGATTTGGCATCGGCTGCCTGTACCATTCTGCTCAACGCACCAGGATTATCTAAAAGCGGACACGGGCGCAGATGATTCTCATTAAAAGGTTGATTGTTACGATAGGCCATAAACAGCGGAGCCTGATAAGCTTCCAACAGCGTTTTTTGATGGATGTTTGTATCCGAATAATGGATGAACGCACAAGGTTCAATATCACCAGCGGCATTGATATGCATATAGCTTCGTCCGCCTGCGATGCACCCACCAGCATATTCACCGTCATTCCAGAAATCAATCGTAAAAATCGATTTGGTTTTTCTAAACTTCCGAAGCTGGTGATACATGAACTCCCGCTGTTCTGCCGAAGCCATCAATTCCGGAACAGCATTCACTCCAACGGGTATATACGTAAAGAACCAGGCCATTTTGCAACCCATCTCAATCAGGTAGTCGAAATAGGTCTCGCTCCCGATGATTCCCGTATTCTGGCTTGTGTAGCAGCAGCTTGCTGCAAACGGCAATTTGTGCTCTTTTAAGAGCGCCATGGCTTTTTCAACCTTTTGATGCGTACCCTTGCCGCGTCTCGCATCAGTATGCTCCTCATATCCTTCTATGGAAAGCGCAGGGATGAAATTCTGCACGCGGAGCATCTCGTTACAGAAGGCCTCGTCAATCAACGTACCATTGGTGAACGCAAGGAAAGCACAATCGGGATGCATTTCGCAGAGCTTGATAATATCGGCTTTACGCACCAGCGGTTCGCCGCCGGAGTAAAGGTACGCGTAAGTTCCCATTTCCTTGCCTTGCCGGATGATACTGTCGAGTGTTTTTAAAGAAAGATTCATACCGTGGCCGTATTCCGCCGCCCAGCAGCCGATGCATTTCAAGTTACACGCGCTGGTGGGATCCATCAGGATAGCCCACGGAACGTTGCACCCATACTTTTTCTGCCACTTCAGTTGTTTACGATAACCAATCATCGTTGCGTTTACCGCGACATTCTCAAATAACCTTTTCCGAACCCCTGGGTCAATGTCAGTCCATAGGCTAGTAGCGAGCCTAAACCAATTCCCGTCCTTATTGCTCAGCGCATTTTGAGTTTTTTCAAAAGGCTTTTTATCAACACCTTTTTTCTTGGGCAGCAGCGAATCGGCCCTGACCATCCATTTGAGTAGTTTGGGGATGTTTTCTTCCGGATTTCGATCCAGGTATTTCATAGCGGTTTTAAATCCGATTCTCTTGGCGTATCCTGCCGCAGTTCCTTTTGCCATGACGCTAGCCTCCATCCTTTCGATTGATTATGGTCAGTATAGAAGGAAACGTCATCGGCAGGTAGCTTCAACATAGGCGATATGTTGATGAATGGCTACAAAATCGTCAATTTGTAGCATAATTGGAAACGCAATTGTAAGACTGTATCATTTCTTCCACTCTCAGTGAATTCTAATCCGAAATGCGATGCACCCTGTGGTATTTTGCCAAATAAGAGGCATATTGCCGTTATATGCCCATTGAATAAATGCGCATAAATCTTATAATGGACATGTATCCCGTTAACGACATTGTTTCATGGAACTCACAACACAGCAAGGGGGAGGTAATTTCATGTTTTCATTTGGGGAAGATCTCAGGAAAGTAATATTGGCAGGAGTCGGCGCTGTTGCGCAGACCAGCGAGAATGCACAAAAGTTACTGGATAACCTTGTGCACAAAGGAGAGCTCACGGTTGAACAGGGCAAGGTACTCAATGAAGAACTCAAGCATACCGTCAAAGAGAAAGTAAAAAGCGGTATTGATGTTATTCTCGACGGGAAAAACAAAAATTCTCTTATTGACCAGTTGGATACGATGACTCCTGACGAACTGGAACAATTACGAGAAAAGCTGTCCGCAATGGAGGAAACGCAAAATGCTTCCGACACAGCAAAACCCGAGTGACCACGAAAGTAAGCGCAAAGCGCGGTTTCGTGAGATTCTCGGGCTCCTGGTCAAGCATAACCTGGCATCCGGCATCACTCCGGAAAAATTAGTCCGCCTTTTGGAGGATTTGGGGCCAACGTATATCAAACTTGGGCAAATTATGTCCATGCGCAATGACATTTTACCCAAGGTTTACTGTGCAGAACTAGCAAAGCTCCGCTCAGAAGTGGCTCCAATGTCGTTTGAGGATGTTCAGGCCATCATTGAGGACTCCTGCGGGAGTCCTCTCCCTGAATTGTTTAAAGATTTTGAAGAAACACCACTCGGTTCAGCTTCCATCGCGCAAGCACATCGCGCACATCTGATGAATGGCACACCGGTGGTTGTAAAGGTACAGAGACGCAATATCTTCGATACCATGTCGCGCGATATTACCATGCTCAAGCGGATATCAAGGGTATTTAAATATGTTGGCGGTATCGGAGACATGCTGGATTTAAATGTTATTTTGGATGAATTATGGCATGTTGCGCAGGAAGAAATGGATTTTCTTCACGAGGCAGGCAATGCAGAGGAATTCTATCAACATAACACGAATGTTTTGTATATTAGCTGTCCGAGAATCATCAAAGGATTGACCACATCTAAAGTGCTGGTCATGGAGCACATTGAAGGTTGTGCAATCAACGACTATACCGCGCTTAAAGCCGATGGTTATGATTTTCATGAAATAGGCGAAAAGCTGGCCGATAACTATGTGAAACAAGTGATTGATGACGGCTTTTTTCATGCGGATCCACATCCCGGCAATATTCGCATTCAGGATGGTAAGATCGTTTGGATTGATTTTGGCATGATGGGGCGGCTTTCCATGAGCGATCAAAAGGCGCTGTCCGCTGCCGTGAAAGCAATTGCCCGTCGTGATGTGGGCACGCTTAAGGATGTTGTCATTTCCATGGGGGTCTGTCATGCAAGAATCAATCACGCCAAACTCTATGCGGATATCGATGATTTGTTGTCCCGCCTGGGTACGATTGATATGGGTAGTATGGATATTGTGATGATTATTGATACAGTGCTTGAAGTCGCACAAACGAACAAGATCGCCATGCCGCCGGGAATGTCCATGCTGGGGCGTGGTATGGCCACGCTGCAAGGCGTGCTGGCGGAATTGAGTCCGGACGTCAACTTCATCGAAATCATGGCCAAGCATATGCGATCGGACATGTTCGGACGATTCGATTGGGAGAAAACATTATCCGAGAGCGGGCAGTCCATTATGGATTCCGGAAAAAAAGCATTGGATATCCCCGCGCTTCTTGCTGACTCTTTACGAATGGCAATGAAAGGGCAAACCAAGCTGGGGATGGAATTACAGGTATCAGATGACTTCAGAATCATGGTCAGCAATTGGGTAAACACACTCGTCAAAGCCCTCCTGGTCGCATCACTTTTACTTGGTTCGAGTTTACTGTCCACAACGGACATGCAGCCACAGTTGTTTCAGATCCCGGCAATCGGTGTGATTGGTTATAGCGTCACATTTGTAATGAGCGTCTGGCTGCTGGTGGATATCAGGCGAAGCAGAAAAAAATAACGTATGCCGTAAAGCAGCGTAGCGGTAAGGAGCAAAGCGATGGGCAATACAATCGACTATGTAGGCAAAAACAATGAAAAACGATTCTCAGAAGAAGCGTTCAGCGAGATCGACAACCTTGTCTTATCGCAAGCCTCATACTTTCAGTTGGAGTACATTCCTGGGTTCAACCGTGAATTGACTTTCCGGGATATCGCGGCATGTGAAGACACAAGCTTTGCGGGAATGGGGATATTGGAAAAGGACAATCGCAAGTTGCTGGCAAAGCTGGCAAAATCTAAACGCTTTGCACAAGTACGCCTGACAAATTACGTGACGGATACAAACCCGGAACTCGAAAAGCAGTTTTCAGCGACTACGTATTTGTTAAACGACGGAACAGCCTATGTGGCTTTTCGCGGTACGGACAGTACATTGGTTGGCTGGAAAGAGGATTTCAACCTTTGTTATGCCGCGCCGGTTCACGCACAGATAGCAGCCGTGGAGTATCTGCAACAGGTAGCTGGTAAACTGCATTGTCCGCTTCGTGTCGGAGGACACTCCAAAGGCGGGAACCTTGCGGTATATGCATCCGCCCACTGTACACAGGATATTCAATCCCGCATTATGGCTGTGTACTGCAATGATGGACCAGGAATGGATGAGGATACCTTTGCAAGCGAAGGTTATCAAAGAATCCAACAAAAGATACACTCGTTTGTCCCACAGTCATCCATTATCGGAATGCTTTTACTGCATCCAGAAAACTACACGGTGGTGAACTCAACGGGCTTCAGTATTATGCAGCATAATCCTTTTTATTGGCAGGTAGAAGACAATCACTTTATCGTTATCGATCAATTACGCCGAGGAAGCCAGTATATGGATACACTCATTAAGAACTGGCTTCGCAGTGTGAATGAGCAAGAACGCATGGTTTTCATCAACACATTCTATTCCCTATTAGCAGCCACCAAAGCCGAGACACTGGGACAACTTGCGGAAGGCGCGCTGAAAAATGGGCCAGCAGTCCTTGCGGCCGTGAGCAGCATTGATGATAAAACCCGTAAGATCATCCTGCAGGTTTTTTCCGCATTGCTCAACGCAGCCATCAAGAGCTATTCCAAATAACAAACCGGGAGATCAAAATGGCGGACGAGAAAAACACGACACGGAACACGCTAGCTGATAGTGCAGTCCGCTTGGTGTTGAGCGGCATTCCATTCGAAAAACTGACAATTAAACAGATCACCGACGGCGCTAAGCTTATCCGCCCGACATTTTACCACCATTTTATTGATAAATACGAGATGCTGGAATGGATTTTTAAAAGCGATGTGATTGATCCTGCCCGTGCACTGATAGAGGTTCAATATTACAGGGAAGCCTTTGGATTGATGCTTAAAAGGATAGAAAAGCATCGTTTGTTTTACGAATGCGTATTAAAACTGGAAGGACAGAATTCTTTTGCATCCATCATGGAAAACACGTTGGTTGCTTTGCTCCGCGAAATACTACTGAAAGCATCTGACCATCATCACCATCTGCCACTGCTCACCGCTGATAATCTAGCCCTATTCTATGGCGATATGCTGGTGAACGTATTACAGCTATGGATCAAGAATAGAGAAGAAATATCTGTTCATCAAGTGACGGATGCGGCGGAATATTTATGCAAGCATTCGATATTGGAAGTGTTAGGTAGTATAAATAACACCAATCCCAACCAATGATAGTACACCGAAGTACTGGTATTTGTTACCCTGTGTTCGGGAGGTTACTTGAGATTAACTACAAAGCAAATCGTCGTATTGAACACTTAAAACATGAGCGAAAAACAAAGCCCCCAGACCCGTTCAGTCTTCCACTTCTCTATCGATCACATCCGCCACACAAGCGGCCAGCAGGCGGCTGACTACCTTCGATGCTTCATCCAAGCTGTATGATTTATCGGAAAGAAACCAGCTCTGATACACCGAAATCATGCCTGCGGTGATAAAATCGACGGTTACATTCAAGGCGATGGGATCAATATCATTAGAGAGGCTTAATCCACCAAACAGCTTATCCCTGAGTATCTGCTTAAGCCGAAGGCTAAGCGTGGAGCTTTTGATGGAACGGAGGATCGCCGTATTCAGATCCAGATCCATATACAGGAGATTGTTCAGGCTCTTATAGAATAGATAAGGATCTTTGCTTAGCTTCGAAAACTCGATTCGTTCGATCTCCGCCGTGAAAGCCGCGATAATCTCATTCTCAAATTCCTCCACCACTTCGTTAACGTTGCTGTAATGGAGATAGAAGGTATTGCGATTGATGTCGGCGATCTCAACAATCTCTTTCACCGTGATTTTTTCCAGATCCTTGTCAATCAGCAACTCAGTAAAAGCAGCGCGAATACTCTTGCGGGTGCGTAACCATCTGCGGTCCTTTTTTGCTTTGATCATAAACACTGAGCCCCTCCACATTTGATATATTCTGGTATATTGGTAAAATCACGATATATTCTTATGCTTTTGCCAATAAATATCTATACGATAATATTATATTATACCTATGTCGCTTAGCAACTAACACATATATTTAATTGCACTATATCCACTGCTGTTATGTCCGACTTTTGTGGATACAATGCTACTGGATATTACATTATCCTACATAAGCGTGATGAGTGACTATTATAGATCAATACCCCGACAAGTTTTACAGCCTGCCGGGGTTCACAACCATTATTTTGCATTTACTTCCGCTGACATCGGCTCAGGTATCTTACCCTGCTTAACACGTAGGATGTCGTGATGGCGTTTATAATCAACGTTGTATCAATCTTCTATCCAACAGCGGTAACTCACGATTTCTAAGCACAACGGATTTCTCAAATTCGTTTTCACCGTTTCCGCTGCCATATGTTTCCTCCATCGGATAGACATAAGAGAAGGTCACTTTGCTGATCACACAAATGAAAGTCGACAGAAAAACAATGTATAAGCAGGCAGCGGAAAACCCCCTGAATGAGACTGATGCAAAATATGAGATGATAATGAAACTGTTTCAGCAGAAAAATAGGATCATACATACCCGTGACCTACTGAACGCACATGCCTATTACATGACATTCAACAGCTAATTGAGCGTGGACGCATTGCAAAAGTCCGGTATGGGTTTTATCAGTGGGCAGGCACCGATACGCTCGGCAAAGCAATAACGGAGACATGGCTGTTTCCGGATGCTGTTCTTTGTATGGGCACGGTGCTGTTCGATAATCATTGCAGCGACAGAACACTGCCTACATGGCACTTGGCTGTGAGCAAGGACAGCAATAAAAGCCGATTCAAACTCGATTACCCAACTGGCAAACATTAAATAAGGCGCAATTGATGGGGAATCCGAATCAATAATGCAATGACAATCCGAAAACTTTTTATCTCTCTCACATTTAGTCACCTATTTGTAAAAACTGCTTTTCGAATAGCAAATAACCAGATATACCCTTGCTTAAGCACTAGTTCATAGGATATACTATTAATAGTATGAATTATACATACGGCCAAAATCGTTTAAGGAGGATTATATGGGAAAATGCGACCTAAAGAATGTCCTTATCCAAACCCTTGCCCAAATGTATGATAAGGAGTCCTTTAGCATACTGACGGTTTTTTTCCAAGGGGAACACCCTGTGCTCTTGTTCTTGTCAAACAATCTCAATACGGAAATTTATCCGTCTCTTATCAGCGATAAGCTTCAAATATCAAGGTCAAGAGTAACGGCTATTCTTACCGTGCTTAGGAAAAAAGGATACGTAACACTGGAAATGTCTGAGAAGGACAGACGGCGCATGCTTGTAAGAATTACAGCCGATGGGCTTACATTTATACGAGAGAAACAGGAATGGGCCGACCGATACTTTGCAGTTCTAGTTGAAGATCTTGGAGTTGCGAATACGGAAGAATTGATACGTTTGGTGAAATTATGTACGGATATAATGGGCAGAAAATCCGTTGAGAACTTGGGTAATAGAAATAAATAGAAGAGGTACACAGGCCGTATGGATGCAAACAAAAAGGTACTGCTCGTTTATCCTGAGTCCCCGAATACATTCTGGAGTTTTAATCATGCGTTGAAATTCATCTCAAAAAAATCCTGTTTCCCACCTTTGGGGCTAATAACCATCGCGGCAATGCTCCCGGACAAATGGGAGAAAAAGCTGGTTGATATGAATGTTTCTGTTTTAAAAAACAAAGACATACAATGGGCGGATTATGTATTTATCAGTGCAATGGCTATCCAAAGTGAATCCACCAGGCAAGTTATTGATCGGTGTAAGGCATTCGGTGTGAAAACAGTAGCAGGCGGCCCTCTCTTTACTTGTGATCATTCCGGATTTGATGATGTTGATCATTTGTTGTTATTTGAAGGAGAAGTTACATTTCCAGAATTTTTAAAAGATTTGGAAACAGGAAATCCTAAGCATATTTATGAGTGGAAAGGATGGCCGGACTTAACCAGAACACCGGTACCGGCATGGGATCTTGTCGATCTCCGCAAATATTCTTCAGTAAATCTGCAATATTCCAGAGGCTGCCCGTTCAATTGTGAGTTTTGCAATGTTGTATCGTTGTTTGGTCATGAGCCCCGGACAAAGACAGCAGAGCAGATTATTTCAGAACTGGAAAGTATCTATAACAGAGGTTGGAGAGGCAGCGTGTTTTTTGTAGACGACAATTTTATCGGCAACCGGAGGAAGTTGAAAGAATCCGTACTACCGGCAATAGTCCGATGGATGGAATCTAAGAAATATCCTTTTACGTTCCAGACAGAGGCTTCAATCAACATTTCGGATGATGAAAGTTTGATGCAACTAATGGTACGCGCAGGGTTCAATATAGTATTTGTTGGAATTGAAACCGTGAGTGAAGAAAGCCTGAGTGAATGCAATAAAGTCCAGAATAAGAATAGAAATTTGTCTGAATGCATTAAAAAAATGCAACATCATGGCCTCCAGGTTCAGGGCGGGTTTATTGTTGGATTTGACAACGACAATGAAACAATTTTTGGACGGATAATTGAGTTCATTCAGGGAAGTGGAATTGTTACAGCTATGGTCGGCTTGTTGAATGCACCCAAAGGAACACAGCTTTATAAAAGAATGGAAGCAGAAGGCCGGGTTACTGATCACTTCAGCGGTAATAATACCGGATCTTCAATCAATTTTATTCCCAAGATGAGTTTAAGTACTCTAACAAGTGGCTATAAACATATTATTGGTACCATTTACTCACCAGAATACTATTATAAGCGCATTATGACATTCCTGAAGGAATTTCACCCTGTTCATTTCGGA
>Ga0209607_1001989_pt1 | contig 16803 bp, 9 predicted proteins | sample AD_UKC117_MetaG_FD_184413 | JGI IMG/M metagenome (GOLD analysis project Ga0209607, IMG submission 184413) | Active sludge microbial communities of municipal wastewater-treating anaerobic digesters from Hong Kong - AD_UKC117_MetaG (SPAdes)... | ecosystem: Engineered > Bioreactor > Anaerobic >... | reverse complement strand
TGCTGGTGGGCGGCGGCCGCCCCAGCGACCGCCTCGCCGCCCTGGCCGCGCAGGGCGGACCGGACGTGCGTCAGGTGGTGAGCGGGAACTACGGCGCTTTCCTGGACCTCATCGCCCAGGCGGCAGGCGTGGAGGCCGCGGCCGGCGCGGTGCCCTTCACCGCCGTGACCACCGGCGCCGGCACGCGCGGCGGCGCGGAGATCTCCGTGGCGTTGGAAGGACTGGAGCGGCTCATGGCCTTCTTCCAGGCCATGGACGCCTCCCGCTGAAGCGCCCTTCCGGGGGACCGGTGCTCAGGCGCCGGTCCCCACCTCCTCCGCCAACCTCCGGTACACCAGCACGCGGAACATGTCCAGGTAGCGGCGCGTCTCGTCGCGTTCGATGTTCGTCATGAACTTCCAGAATCCGTACACGCGCGAGAGGGTCAGCAGCCGACTGGCATACAGCGGCCAGTTGTAGCGGCTCTCGATGCGGCGCAGCGCTCCGGTGCTGATGCGCTCCCAGGATTCGGGATCCCGGACGAAGTCCTGAAGCCCCTCCGTCAGGCGCGCGGCCGTCTCCTCCGGCCGCTCCGGGTCGATGTGGAAGCCGCTCACGCCGTCTTCGATGATCTCCAGCGGTCCCCCGTGCCGCGTGGCGAAGGTGGGCAGCCCGCTGGCCATGGCCTCCACCACCGTCAGGCCGAAGGCCTCGTAAAGGGCCGGCTGCACGAAGGCGCCGCGCCGGTCCGCCACGCACCGGTACAGCTCGCCCACCTGGGCCTTGTCCGCGCGCATGGTCAGCCAGCGGATCTGCCCCGCCAACCCGTGGTTTGCGATCAATTCGTGGATGCGTTCGATCTGCGCCTTCTCGTCGTCGTCCTGGGATTCGGCCGGGTCGTGGAATCCCCCGGCGATGAGCAGGTTGGCCCGATCGCGCAGGGCGTCGCTGCGCCCGTAGAGATCCACCAGCCCGCTCATGTTCTTGATGCGGTCCAGCCGCGACATGGCGAACAGCGGCGGCCGTTCCTTGTCGGCGAACTCGCCCAGGGCCTCGGGACCTTCCCCGCCGTCGATGAGCGCCGACGCCGCGGCCGTAAGCTCCGCCCCCCGCGCCGCGGCTTCCGTGAAGGGGAAGAACACCGTGGGATCCGCGCCCGGCGAGACGATGTTGAACTTGGGGTCGAACGGATCGATTCCCTCCACCACCCGATACAGGCCGGGGAGCGTGAAGGCCCCGTACCCTTCGTACTGCCCCACGACAGAGGGCGTACCCGCGATCTCCTGATACGTGCTGGCGATGATGAAATCCGCCGTGTTCATGGCGATCAGGTCCGCCGTGAACTGGCAGCCGAAGTGCTGGGCGGCGTAGCGGTCGCGCCAATGCAGGTCGCTCTCAGCGTACTTCGACTTCTCCAGCGCGTGGGCGATGGTGCACTGGGTCACGCCCAGGCTGCGCGACATGAGCGAGCTCACGAAGTTCCCGTCGCTGTAGTTGCCGATGATCAGGTCCGGCCTTGCCCCCAGCTCCGCCAGCAGGGCCTGCTCGGCGTCGCGGGCGAAGCGCTCCAGGTAGGGCCAGATGTCGAAGCGGGAGATCCAGTGAGGCACCTCGCGGCCATCGGCCTCGCGGAACGGCACGCGCAGGATACGGGCGTTGCGCGTGCCGTGGATGGGCTCCAGCATCTGGTCGCAGGCGGTGCCCTCCGCGTCCCTCAGCAGGCGCGTGATCACCACGATCTGGGGCTCCAGATCCAGGCCCATGGCTTCATGCGACCGCATCATCTCGTATTCCAGGGCCCGCACCTGATCCAGGATGTAGACCACCTGCCCTCCCGTGTCCGGCATCCCCAGCACCCCCGACTGCCCGAAGTAGCCGTGGGGGCTGAGGATCGCCACGTTGAAAAGCATGGGCACGCGGGCCAGGAAGCGTTCCAGGGCGTCGGGCGACGGCGCCTCCAGGATGTCGGCCAGCAGGGCCATGCCGTCCAGGGCGGTGCGCGCATCGCGGCCCCAGCCCGGCTCGAACCCCAGACGCTTCAGGTCCGCGGCCACCTCCGGCCAGGGCGTGGCCGGCTCCCGCTCCTCCAGCAGGTCGATGGCGGCGTGCAGGGCCGCGCGCAGCGCCTCGGCGTCCTGCAGCAGATCGTTGAGCATGAGCTGGCGTCCCTGCACCTGGTGCAGCGTGAGGAAGCGGAAGAGCAGGCTCCCTCCCTCGTGGCGGCGGTCGAAGAGGCGGCCGGAGAGATGACGGTTGAGGAACTCCACGCCGCGCCCGATGGAACGCACGTCGGTCAGCTTGGGGAATCCTCGCTCGAAGGGGCTGAGATCGATCTCCAGGGCATCGTGCTCCACGCGGCCGCCGGCCAGGGTCTCCTTGAACTGGAGGTACTCGGACACGTCGATCTCGCGCAGGTGGCCGGTGTCCACATGGATGTGCAGGTAGTTCCAGTTCGCCACGCGCGCCCTCAGCGCCAGGTGCAGATCCGTGCTGGTGGCCAGGGCCTCCTGGATCATGTCCACCAGGCGGCGCAGCTCGTCGGGACAGGCGTCCCCGTCGGCGTGGCGCTCCTCGCAGTACGCATCCACCACCTGCTGCACGCGCGAGCGGGGGAGGACGGGCTCACCCGTGGCGAGGCAGCGGCGGAAGAGGGTCTCGGCAACGGTGCGATGGGCGGCGACGAGGCGGCTGAATTCCTGGATCATGGGGACTCCCGTGCGGGTTCGTGTCATCGATTCACGGCCGGTCCGACCCGGGCGTCGAACGCGGCGGATCACGGCGAAGGATCGCCGGTGGAGCCGGTGCGGAGCTCGTCGCACCATTCGCGGCGGTAGAGATCCCGATCTGCGGAGGTGGCTCCCGGCTGACGGCACACGTCGGCGGCGAAGGCCGCCGCGCGCGTCAGGATGGTCGCGGGATCCCAGCTCGCGGCCAGGCCGACCAGGCACACGGCGCTGAAGGCGTCGCCGGCGCCCACCGTGTCGACCAGATCCTCCACGCGGGGCGGTGCGGCCTCGGCCGTGACGCCCCGGTCCGTGGCCCAGCGCACGCGCCGTGCGCCCTCGGTGATCACCGCGCCCCGCAGCCCGTGGCGGCGGCAGAGGTCCGCCGGATCGGCCGCCGGCTCCAACCGGGCCAGCTCATGGTGATTGAGCTTCACCCAGTCGGCGGCCGCCAGCAGGGCGCGCACGTGCTGCTCCCGCCACCACGGATCGCGCAGATTCACATCCAGGAAGACGCCGCTGCAGCGGCCGCGCAGCCGCGCCAGCGCAGCCGCGCCTCCCTCCCGCAGGGCCAGGGTGCCGTGATAGAGCAGAGGCGGCGGATCGGCGGCGGCGGGATCCTGGTCCGGCGGCGAGATGCGGTCGAAGGCCTGGCCCGGAGGAATCTCATAGACGGCCTCCTCGCCCCGGAACCGGACCTCCACGCGGCCCGTGGCGCGTTCCGGATCGGTCTGCACCCAGGCGTCGTCTAGGCCCCAGGAGGCCATCACGCGACGCACGCGGGCGCCGGCACCGTCGTCGCCCACGCGGGAGACGAACCGCGGTGCGAGCCCGAAACCCCGCAGGTGCCAGGCCACGTTGAAGGGGGCTCCACCCAGGATCTCGCGGCCGTCGGGAAAGCGGTCGAAGAGCACCTCACCCAGGATCACTGGGGCGTCGTGGCGGTCGGGCACGCGTTCTCCTCGCTCGTGCGTCGGCGGATCGTCGATCCTTCACACCCTAGCGACGAATCCATGCGAGTCAACCGCTGCGGCTCCCCGCCGGCGTGGTTATCGTGGGCAGGTGATGAACCTCGCGCTTCCGCACGCCGATGCGTTGCTCGCTTCGGACCTGGACGGCACGCTGCTCCCCGTGGACACGGATCCCGACCACGCGGACGCCGTGGCGCTCTTTCGCGAGCGCCTCACCAGACGCCCCGGACTCCGCGTCGCCTACGTCACCGGCCGGACCTTCCGAGACGCCCTGTCGGCCGTGCGCGCCGCCGGCCTCCCCGTCCCCCACGTGCTGGTCAGCGACGTGGGCACCGCCATCCACTGGGCCGATGCCGACGACTGGCTTCTCGACGGCTCCTATCACCGGCGCGCCCTCGCCGCCATGGGCGGCGTGACCGCCGCGGAGATCCTGGCCGAAATCGGCGGCACGGACGGCTTCCAGCCGCAGGATCCCGCGCACCAGTCCGACGTGAAGATCAGCTTCCGCCGCCCCGCCGACCGCGACGCCGACCGCCACCTGGAGCGCCTGCGCGCGCGCCTCGCCGCCTTGGGCTGGCGTCTGGCCCTGGTGGCCAGCCGCTGCGTCTTCACCGGCGACCTGCTGCTGGACGTGCTGCCCGGCGGCCTGGACAAGGCCACGGCCGTGCAGCACGTGCGCAAGGAGCTGCGCCTGGGCGCCGACGCCGTGCTCTTCGCCGGCGACTCCGGCAACGACCTCGCCCCGCTCACCGCCGGCTTCCTGTCCGTGGTGGTGAGCAACGCCGCCCCGGGCCTGGCCGACCGCATCCGCGAGTTCGCCGCGGCCGAGGGCCGTCCCCAGACCGTCCACGTCGCCTCGCGGCCGCACCTGCACGGCGTGCTGGAAGGGGCCGCCCGCTTCGGGATCCTCTGACGCCGTCCTCGAACCGGGAGATGACCATGCCGCGCCCCCAGGGCCTCCGCCTCCAACTGATCAGCATCCACGGCCTCATCCGCGGCCGGGACCTGGAGCTGGGCCGCGACGCCGACACCGGCGGCCAGACCCTCTACGTGGTGGAGCTGCTGCGCGCCCTGAGCGAGCGTCCCGAGGTGGCGGACGTGGAGCTGGTCACCCGCCTGATCCGCGATCCCTCCGTGGCCGCGGACTACGGCGAGCCCTTGGAGGAGATCTCCCCCAAGGCGCGCATCGTGCGCATCCCCTGCGGCGGCGACGCCTACCTGCCCAAGGAGGAGCTCTGGGACCACCTGGACGAGTTCGTGGACAACACGCTGCAGCACGTGCGCAACGCGCCGCGGCCGCCCCACGCCATCCACGGCCACTACGCCGACGCCGGCTACGCCGGCATGCGCCTCGCCCACCTGCTGGGCGCGCCGCTGATCTTCACCGGACACTCGCTGGGTCGCGTGAAGCGCCGGCGCCTGCTGGCCGGCGGCCTCACGCGGAGCGATGTGGAGGAGCGCTACCGCATCTCGCGCCGCATCGAGGCGGAGGAGGAGGCCCTCAGCGCCGCCTCCATGGTCATCACCAGCACGCGCCAGGAGATCGAGGACCAGTACGCCCACTACGACTACTACTCCCCCGACCAGATGCGCGTCATCCCGCCGGGCACGGACCTGGACCGCTTCCGGCCGCCCACCGGCGAGGAATGGAGCTCCGCCGCGGGCCGCTCCCTCTACCGATTCCTGCGCGAGCCGTCCAAGCCCATGATCCTGGCGCTGTCGCGGCCGGACCACCGCAAGAACATCCTCACGCTGGTGGAGGCCTACGGGGAGTGCGCGGAGCTGCGCCGGGCGGCCAACCTGGTGGTGGTGGCGGGCACGCGCGACGACATCGCCGCCATGGACCGCGGCGCGCGCCACGTGCTCACGGACATCCTGCTGGCCGTGGACCGGCACGACCTCTACGGCCAGGTGGCCTACCCCAAGACCCACGCTCCGGACGACGTGCCGGACTTCTACCGCGTGGCGGCCCTGAGCGGAGGCGTGTTCGTGAATCCGGCGTTCACCGAGCCGTTCGGACTGACGCTGCTGGAGGCCGCCGCCTCCGGCCTGCCCGTGGTGGCCACCGAGGACGGCGGTCCCGTGGACATCCTGGCCAACTGCCGCAACGGGCTGCTGGTGGACCCGCTGGACCGCGAGGCCATGGCCGCCGCCCTGCTCGCCGTGGTGACCGACGAGGGCCAGCACCGCCGGTTCGCGGCCAACGGCCTGAGCAACGTGCGGGAGCACTACGCCTGGTCGGCCCATGCGGAAACATACCTGCACGCCCTGGCGGATCCCCTGGCCGCTTCCGCCCCGGCCCCGCGGCGCTCGGTGGCCCGCTCCTCCACCCCCTACCGCGACCGCGCCATCTTCACGGACCTGGATCAGAACCTGCTGAAGGACGAGGCCTCCCTGAGCGAGTTCAGCGCCCTGATCCGCGCCAACCGCAAGCGCGCCGTCTTCGGCGTGGCCACGGGGCGGCGCCTGGAGTCCGCCCTACGCATCCTCAACCGCCACCGCATCCCCCAACCCGACGTGCTGATCAGCAGCCTGGGCACGGAGATCCACTACGCCCCCGACCTGGAACGCGACGCCACGTGGCTCCGCCACGTGGATCACCTCTGGCACCGGGTGGAGGTGGCGCGGCTGCTGGAGGACCTGCCCGGCCTGCGGCCGCAGCCGGCCCACGAGCAGAACGTGTTCAAGCTGAGCTACTACATCGACCCGGACGTGGCGCCCAGCGTCGAGGAGATCCGCGCCCTGCTCCACCGTGAGGAGCAGACCGTGAACGTGTTCCTGAGCTTCGGCCAGTTCCTGGACGTGGTGCCGTCGCGGGCGAGCAAGGGCCTGGCCCTGCGCTGGTTCGCCGACCGACGCGAGGTGCCCCTGGAGCACGTGCTGGTCGCCGGCGGCTCCGGCGCCGACGAGGACATGATGCGCGGCAACACCCTGGCGGTGGTGGTGGCCAATCGGCACCACGAGGAGCTGTCGGGATTGCGCAATCTCAACCAGATCTACTTCGCCAAGCGCCGCGGGGCCGGCGGCATCCTGGAGGCGGTGGAGCACTACGACTTCTTCGGGGCGTGCCGGGCGCCGGATGCGGGTTAGCGGACCAGCACCAGCCTCTGCGTCCCTTCGAACCCGTTCAGCTTCAGCCGCGCCAGATACACCCCGCTGGCCAGCTCCCGGCCTCGTTCATCCCGCGCCGTCCACTCCACCTGGTGCGGACCCGCGGCGTAACGCGCCCGGACCGGCACGGACACCTGCCGTCCCATCAGGTCGTAGATCTCCAGCGACACAGGCCCGGCCTCCTTCAGGCTGAACTGCAGCTGGGTCTTGGGGTTGAACGGGTTCGGGGAGGGCTTGAGGAAGGCGTCGATGAGGACGGGGGCGTCGGCCGCGGCGGCTTCCAGGCCCAGGTTCTTGCCGGCGCCGCGCTCCAGGCGGACCGTCGAAGGGACGGCGGGGGCTGTCTCGATCTCCACGGCCATGTCCACGTCACGACTCAGGGCCACCCAGTTCTCGCCGTCCGGGGTGAGCCACGCGAGGCGCCCGTTCTCCTTCATCTCGTAGCCCACGGCCACGCCGCCGCCCTCGCCCCGGCTGATGGGGACGCTGCCCTGCGGCAGGCGGAACACCACGTAGAGGCCGTCCACGGAGGATGCGACGGGATCCGTCAGCGCGCAGCGGGCCCACTGGTCCGAGCCGCCCTGGAGCGCCAGATGGACCGCCGTGGCGTCCCCGAGCCAGCCCGGCTCCTCCGGCTGGCCGGCGGTGAGCATGAGTTCGGGGAAGACGGTGGTGCCGTCGTTGTTGTACCAGCGCACGGCCGTGACGGCCTGGTCCTGGGCGAGGGGGAACCAGACGGCGAGGGCGGCGTCGGGCTCCACTTCGCTGAGGCCCAGCACGCCGTCGATCTCGGCGTAGGCAGTAGCAGAAACGATGACGATCATCAGGAGAGTTGAAATGAATGTCCGCATGGTCCGTGCCTCCTCGGTATCCGTATGTCGGTTGTGATCGAGGCCGCCGCAGGACGGCGGCCTCCGATCCTGAATCATCGATAGAGACGTTTCAGGTCTCCCATGCTCATGCTCTCGCTGGAGACCTGCTCTTCGCGGAAGGGCAGGTAGTCCACGTAGATGTCGAGGTCCGGGGTGTCGTTCGCGTCGAAGATCAGCGCCGCTACGCTGTCGGCGTCGCCGACGCCCCACCAGTTGTTGCGCAGGTCGATGGTCTTGTGGTCTTCGGGGTAGGACGGGGGTTCGCAGTAGACGGCATACCCGGAGGACGTGAGGAGGTGGGAGTCGGTGAGGGTGACATCGCTACGGAAAATGCGCAGGGGCGGGGTACCATTTCCGCGGAGGATGTTGCTGGTGCCGGTGAGGGTGCAATGGCCTGTGAGCCAGACTGTGGTGAGGTCGCGCTGGATGGAGCCGAGCAATCGACTGTTCGTCAGATCTGCATTGGAGCCGTCTTTGATGACCAAGGAAACGCTATCCGTCGTGATATCGAGATCCGTCAGCGCTGCTGTGCTGTTGGACCATAGCTGGATGCCAAGCAACGATTCTTCAATTCGGCATTCCGAAACGGTCAGGTTCTGGGTTGCCGTCGTGTTCATGCCGTAGACCATGTTTCGGAATTCGCAACGCTCGACAATAACACCTGAGGACCCAGATCCCGGAAAGACTCCAGTATGATAATTCTGAAATTGAGAATCCCTGATCTGAGCACCTTGAGGGCTGAAGACGCCACAGCCCACTCCCCATGTGTGATCTCTAAACGTACACCGGTTAACGGCGAGATCCGATGTATCCCAACATTCCACGCCACCATAGCATCGTTCAATGGTCAGATCCGACAAGGTCAGCTCCGCGCCATAGACGAGCACGATTCCGCCCTCATGCTCGGTGACGGCGAATTCCGAAGTCGGGCCTATGATCGTTTCGCTCTGACCTGCTCCGATTATGGTCAACGAACGGTTGTTCAGCAATACGTGGATGATTCTACCCTGCCATACGCCCAGATCAACGCGCCGGTAATCATCGAACCTCCCTGGCCCGACCATCAGCGTGTCCCCGTCCGCTGCAGCATCTACAGCATCCTGAATCACGGTACAATCCCCGCTCCCGTCCTTCTCGACAGTCCAGACCGCGGCACCGGACGGCGCGGTGGTTGCGAAAAGAATGAGCGCGGATATCAGCGCCGTTCTATTGCGGATCTTCATCGCTCCCACCTCCTAAAACCCCGAGAGACACACACGGACGTTGTACGTCTTCGTCTCGGCTCGCGTCTGACCATTCGACGACATCTTCACCTGGACCGTGTGCACGCCTTTGGCACAGCCCGTTTGGAATCCCAAGAGCGAGTGCGACGTCTCATCCACGGCATGGGCGGCGTTGGCGGGAGTGATCGTCACGTCCGCCCAATTGGTGCTCGGGCCGTTCAGGATCACCTGATCCACCGAATCAGCCAGCAGGTACTCCGAGTCCCAGCTGAAGCCCCAGACGAGCCCCCCGGGCCAAACGGTGGTCTGAATGGACACGGAACCTGTTGTGATCGTCGGCGGGGTCCTGTCCTGGACCATCACGATCTGGTCCACGGCCACCGTGTCCCGTTGCACGAAGCCATTCAGCCAATGGGTCTTCACCACGACCGGGCCCGTCGCCGCGCCCAAGCCGAACCGCAGGCCGCGGGCTGCGTCGCCGCCGCGGCCGGCGCCGCCGCCATTATTCTGGGCACCCGACAGGATGGTGCCGCCGTCCAGGCTCGTCACCATCACCTGGGCGCCGATGCAGGAGCGGTTGGCCACGATATCCTCGGAGCCCTCCAGGCGTACGCCCAGCCAGCTGTTCGGCGTGCCGGACGCCTCGGACAGATAGAAGAACCCCTCGTCGCCGGCGGTCGGACGGCCCAGGAACAAGTCCATGTCACCATCGAGATCGTAGTCTGCCGGTGTGGCGCCATTGATCACCGAGGCCAGATCGCCGATGCCTGAGGCATCGCTCACGTCTTCGAATGCCAACGGACTAGTGCAGGCATTGCGGTACAGCTTTGGAGCGCGGCTCGGAACTGTCGCATCCAATTGGGCGGGAATCAGAAGCAGATCCATCCAACCGTCCAGATCATAGTCCAGCGGGCGGACGTCCCAGGTCGGCAGATCCACCAGCGGCAGGGCCGTCGTGTCCTGAGTGAAGCTGTCCGCGGTGTCGTCCTTTAGAAAAATGTAAGGGCGGGCCGGATCGTGGGGCTTCAGGCCGGCGAGCTGGGAGAGCACGAGATCCAGATCGCCGTCGTTGTCCAGATCCGCCCAGGCGGCGCTCGTGGAGTTGGCGATCTCGACGTCGGGGAACCATGAGACCAAACCATCTTCGAACTGGGACTCCGTGACCGTCTCATAGAACCGGGCGCCCGCCGAGGTGCCGTCGGCGTTGGCTGCGGGCACGAAAAGGTCCATATCTCCGTCCTGTTCCACGTCGCACCAGGCGGCGGCGAACGAAGGCTGGGCGTCGGTCAGCACGCCGGAGAACCAGGTCGACGAGACGAAGGTCGTGCCGTCCACGCCGAGCATGAAGCGGTCGGAGACGGGATCGGCGTCCACGTAGTCCTTTCCCTGCGGATCCTGGTCGGCGCGGCTGATGTAGAGGTCCAGCCAGCCGTCGGCGTTGTAGTCGCCCCAGGCGCCGGCCCAGGAGTCGGCGGTCTCGGTTGCTGTCAGACCGGTCACGGACGCGTCGTCGAACTGGCCGATGGGCTTGGGGCCGGTATTCTCCAGGAGCAACAGGGCCGACGCATGAGCGACAAAAAGGTCGTCGTCGCCATCATTGTCGAAGTCGCCGAAAGAGAGGCCGCGGCAGTCTGATGCTGTCTGGAGCGAAGTAGCATCATAGTCATCATTGATCGTATCATGATAAATCGGGCAACCCGTAGGATGAGTCTGGTACTTCACCTGATTCGACGACTGCGCTCCCTGCACCGTCACCAGAATATCCTCGAATCCGTCCTCATTCCCATCGAACGCAAGCGACGAATATGGCGTGCCGGTGAAGCCGATGTCAGACTCATAAGAGAAATCCTCGAACTTCGCCGCCAGATCGTCCGCAGTTACAACAACTTCCACTTCAGAGAAAGCAAAGGACCCATCATCGCCTATGGCCCATACCGAAACCAGATATTCTCCTGTTACCACATTGCCCATGATCGATCCGACATCAACTGAGTAAACACCGTCATTCGCCTGGTCGTCTCCAGAGAGTCCGCCATCGTTGAGTACAAACACGGAACCCGTTGAAGGGCCCGATTCACCGATCAGATCATGAACACTGGCCCGGCAAGACTGGATCGCAACCGATCCAGAAGTCATGATATTGATCTCCAGCTCTTGTCCGCCGCCGGAGAGCCAGATCGGGCTGTAGGCATCATCTGCGATGGTGATACTGGCCTCAGCGGCCTCAGGCACTGTGCATTGTACAACCTCTTCACCGTCGGTACCGACATAGAGAGTCGCTGGATCCAAGGGATCAAACAGCAGCGCCATAACCCCTCGTGACGGCCCGCCGTTGCTTCCACCAACGATTTGCTCCCAAATGTCCGCCTGGTACTTCCACACACCATTGCTGTCGCTCAGCCAAAGCAGATTCATTCCCGCATAGACGACCGACGGATCTTCCGGGTCGATGGCCAGCCCCCCGATATCAGCCGGCATCTGGAAATGCTCATCCCCACTCCACACCCACTGCCGGGAGTCTCCAGATACGGTCAGATGATAAGGATTCTCGTCGACGGCAAATGAATTCTCACCTGCGTTGTTGGCAATGATCTCCCAGTCCGCTTCCACCGGGGTATCGGCGAATGGCCCCACCAATCGCAGCACGGCACCGCGCCACGGTGACGCTGAATGGTAATGATCGCTTCCATAGGTCCCGACATAGATGACACTCGCGTGGTCATCAATCGCTACGGATCGGACTCCTCTGGCATACGGCCCTAGCGTCGTCCAATTGGGATCGATCCAGGTTTCGACGATGTCAGGGATAGACATATCAACGGCATAGAGGCCGCCGACACCGGAACCATCGGCTGTGGAACCGATCACCACCGAATCCGTACCCGGGATTTCACTTAGGACCGTGGCACGGAATGGATAAGATGTCGTGTTGATGTGTCGCCAACTCCATCCGCCGATGTTCTCATAGGCCCACAGGTCCGAACCGACCGGGCTTGATCCAACAGTCAAGACGACGAGCGACCCGTCCGTCCTCACCATATGATCAGCGATTCTCCAACTTCCTCCGGAGTAGTGAGTTGAGACCATACTGTTATCTGCCGACAGGAGAACCGTAAAACCCTCCTGCACGGAAGGATCATATTCGACGATGTCATGCTTGACCTGCCAGCCACTCCTTCTTCTGACTGCAGTGATTCGGCCCTGAAACACTTCCACGTCATCGACGAAATCCCTGTTCCAGGGCAGTGCGCTTGAAACGGCGTACTGGTCCAGCCATTCAAACGATTGATTCGAAGGATCCACGGATTCGAATGCTCCATAGTCCCTGCATCCGATGACCAGGCGACCGTCCTCACCGGCCGCCAAAGATGTCACTCCCATCTCGCCGAGGCCTCTCGTTCCCCAGGATCCGGCACTTTCCTCGCAGTAGATTTGAGCCCAGCTGGCGCCACCGTCTGAACTTCTGATCGGCGTATGGTACATCCATGCGACCATGACATCCGGATCAGAGGGAGCGACGGAGAATTCAACGGTAGGATTGATTGAAACATTGTCCGTCCAGCCCGGGTCCCAGTACCCCCCGGTCACTTCACATGCATTGGGATCCAGATAGCAATATTGGAAGCTATTCCACGATCCCGTCACCTGAATCAAGTGCCGCCACTTCCTTACACCGTCACCGCAGTCTTGATTGATATACACACCGCCGAGGCTCGTGTTGTCACGCTCCCCCACGTAGATCACATCACCATCTGCAGAAGCGCCGGGAATGACTGTCATCGTGGTCAGGTCGAATCCCCAAATATCATCGATATGCTCCTGCCAGGTCTCCCACTCCTGCGGGAGTCTGCCGAACTCCTCCACATCGGCATCGAGATCGCCCAATGGCACCCACGTTCGCAGAGAACCGCTTTCCAGAATGTCGAGATGGTACACACACGGATCGCCCGCTGGAGCGTCACGGTGCAAGGTACAGTAAAGACGGCCGTTATATCCGAAACCAACTCCCCAGTACTCGGCAGACCAAGTCAGAGTTGGTGGAAGCGATTTGCTCGCATTCGCCAGATTCTCACAGAATGCGAAGTCGTCATCCGAAGAGACGTAGTGAATCCCGTTGCTCGAAGAGAACACCACATGGAGTTCTCCGGAGATATTGGTCACGGCCAGCTGCCTGACGAGTCCCTTCTGTTCCGTCGATGCGACCGGTGACCACACATCGGAAGACATGCTGAGATCCAGCTCCCACAGGGAATACTGCTGATCTGGGCTTTGAGAAAAGCCATCGAAATACGGCCAAACAGGATAGGATGTATAGTTATCAACCCACCTCGCGTGACCCGCTCCGGCAAACATTGTCTTGGTAGTCGGATCGAACGCAAGAGAGGAATAATTGATCGGTACGGCTGTAATGTGATCTTGCAGGAGTGAATCAGACCCGTACTGGCTATAGCTATCCAGGTCCGTCATCAGCTCCCATGTATTCGAACCGGATTGGCGGAAATAGATCCCTCCCTGCGTGGCCGCATAGACGCCGAGATGTGCTGCATCCACGCCCGAACCCTGTCCGAGCACCAGAAGATCGTCGACATAGCCGCTTGCCGTCTGAAAATCGCTTTGGAGTCCCGCATTGAACTCATGCCAGGAGAGTCCGCCATCCGTCGAGCGGTAGACGCCGAACATGTCGCCACCCGCATACATCACCGAAGAATCATCGGGATCGAACGTGAAGGCGTGGATTTGTCCGGCGACACTTGGACCGATCGGGACCTGGACTGCAACTGCAGAGGGAGCCTCAAGGAGGGAGAGTGCGGCTAACACACACACACACACAGGAGTTGCAGGCGGAGACGCATATCGATCCTCCCTGGAGCTGGCATCTGTTTCGAGGTCCGATCTTGGACCATGTGGATAGTCGATAGGGCGGGCGAGCACCTATGAACCGAGCATAGAGGCACCAAGCTGCCAAGTCAATAACATATTGCGAGAAAAAGCGCTATGCGATTATGAGTATCACCATCACACGGGCCTATCAATCCAACAGCCCAACCTCTCCTTCCACCGCCCTCAACACGCCCCCGTCCCGCACCAGCTCCTGCATCGCCGTATGATCATGATGCAGAGGCCGATCCACATCCAGGAACTCCACCGTCTCCCGCACCCGCGCCTGGGCCGTGCTCACGCCACGCCCGAACTGGAAGTCGCGGAAGTCCAGCGCCTGGGCGGCGGCCATGAGTTCGATGCCCAGCACCCCGCAGGCGTTGTCGCGGATCTGCATGTTCTTGATGGCCGTGTTCATGCCCATGGACACGAAGTCCTCCTGGTCCGCCGCGGCGGGGATGGACTGGATGCTGGCCGGCGCGCTGAGGATGCGCTGCTCCACGATGAGCGAATCGGCCGTGTACTGGCTGAGCATCAGACCGCTGAACATGCCCGCGCCCTTGGTCAGGAACGCCGGCAGCCCCACCGACAGCGCCGGGTGCAGCAGGCGGTTCAGACGCCGCTCGCTCAGCACGCTCACCATGGTCAGCGCCGCGCCCGCCATGTCCAGGGGCAGGGACACGGGCGAGCCCTGGAAGTTGGCGCCGGTCAGGGCCACGCGTTCGTCGGTCAGGAAGATGGGGTTGTCGCCCACGCCGTTGAGCTCCGTCTCCACCTGCTCGCGGCACCAGCGCACGGCGTCGTGGGCGGCGCCGATGACCTGGGGCGTGGAGCGCATGGAGTACGCGTCCTGCACCTTGCTGGGCATCTTGCCCGTCTGCAGGTCCGACCCGTCCACCAGCCGGCGGATGGACTCCGCGCTGCGCACCGCGCCGGAGAACCCGCGCAGCTCGTGCAGCCGCGCCGTGTACGGCTTGAGGTTGGCCAGCAGCGCCTCCAGGCTCATGGCCGCGGCGATCTCCGCCTGGCGCAGCAGCCGGTCCATGTCGTGCAGGAAGAGGGCGCTCATGGCGGTGAGGCAGTTGGAGCCGTTGATGGTGGCCAGCCCGTCGCGGGCCTCCAGGCCGGGCACCTCGATGCCCGCCCGCGCGAAGGCCTCGCGCCCCGGCAGCAGCTCGCCGCGGTAGTAGGCGCGCCCCTCGCCCAGCAGGAGCTGCGCGATCTGCGACATGGGCGCCAGGTCGCCGCAGGCCCCCACCGAGCCCTTCTGGCACACGAAGGGCGTGACGCCCTTGTTCAGCATCTCGACGAGCGTGAGCGTGATCTCCGGGCGGCAGCCCGAGTGGCCGTGGGCGTGCACGTTGATGCGCCCGCACATGGCCCCGCGCACGTACTCCAGGGGCATGGGGTCGCCGATGCCCGCCGAGTGGTTGTAGATGAGGTACTTCTGGAAGTCCTGCACCTGGTCGTCGTTGAGGATGACCTCGCAGAGCTCGCCGATGCCGGTGTTGACGCCGTACATCACCTCCCGCGCGGCGATCTTCTCCTCCACCATGGCGCGGCAGCGCCGGATGCGGAGGAGGGCGTCGGGATGGAGCTCCACGGGTTCGTCGTCGCGCGCGACGGCGACGAGGTCCTCGATGCTGAGGCCTTGGCCGGTGAGGGTGACGGTCATGGGGTGACTCCCGGGATTCGGGGTCCGGACGCCCGGAAGTATCGACGTCGGTGACGCCGGTCCGGGCCGCCTTCGATGGTCTCGGATCGGCGCGCGGGCGTCAACCCCCCGGGGGGCCTAGGGAAGAGCGATCTCCTCCACATGCGGCGACCGCGCCAGGAGCGCGGCGACGGGGTCGACGGCGGCGGCCAGCTCGGCGGCCAGGACGGCCGCATCGGGCGGGTGGTCCGATAGGATCACGAACCAGCGTTCCGCGGGATCCTCCCAGCGCCATTGCGGATGCGTTCCAGGGGGCGGCAGGACCACGGGGCGGTCGCGGGCGACACGGAGCTCGGCGGCGCCGGCCGGCCACAGCACCTCCACGCCGCGGGCACCCACGCGCACAACCGACGGCCAACCATCCCTGCCCGGGGTGAAACGCACGGACACGGCCTCCCCGGGCTCCAAGATCGGAGCTGCGTCGCGGGTGACCACGGCCGGGGCAAGTCGCAAGGCCTCGAAGGGTTCGTCGCCACGGCTCCACGGCCCCACCAGCACAGCGGCGACGAGCGCCGCGGCCACGGCCAACAGGCCCAGCGCGGCGCCCCCCTGTCGCCACCAGGACACGGAGCGCGATCCGGCGGGCAGACGCCGCAGCAGGGCGTCGCGACTCATGGCAGCGGCGGCACGGTCGGAGGCGGACAGGCCGGCCAGGGGATCGGCCGACGCATCGCCGGCGGCGCGCAGCGGCGCGGCCTCAGCGGCGGCGCGGGCTTCCGCATCGCGGAAGCGGTCCAGCAGCCCACGGCACGACACGCACCCGGCCAGATGCGCCTCGGCCAGCGAGCGGTCTTCTCCCTCCAGGTCCTCGTAGGAGAGGATCAGATCCAGGGGATGTCCGTTCCGCGTGCTCATCTCACCTCCTAGACGCCGCCAAGACGGAGCCGGGGTCGTGCGGAGTTGCAGGCCGCCTCATGATTCCTCGTCGGACAGCGGCCAACCCAGCCGCCTCGACAGGCAACGGCGCAGGGCCACGCGACCGCGGCGGATCCAGGCACGCACCGTGTTCAGGGGCGCGTCCATGATCTGGGCGATGTCCTCGTAGGGCAGATCGTCCAGGGCGCGCAGAGCCAAGGCCCGGGCCTGGTCGCGATTCTCCATGGCCTCCAGGCAGGCCGTGACCGCGGCGACGGCCTCGGCCTCCTCGGCGTCGCGGGCAGGGTCGTCCCGGGACGCCCGGTCCGGCGCCTCGCCCTCGGGGCCCGGATGCTCGCGCCGACGGTGCAGGGCCTCCTTGCGCCGCGCCTCCAGCACCAGGCCTCGGGCCCGCAGACGGAACCAGGCCCAGAAGGCGCCGGGGCGGCGGTACTCGAAGGCGCCGCCGCGCACGTC
>Ga0209607_1001986_pt1 | contig 16807 bp, 9 predicted proteins | sample AD_UKC117_MetaG_FD_184413 | JGI IMG/M metagenome (GOLD analysis project Ga0209607, IMG submission 184413) | Active sludge microbial communities of municipal wastewater-treating anaerobic digesters from Hong Kong - AD_UKC117_MetaG (SPAdes)... | ecosystem: Engineered > Bioreactor > Anaerobic >... | reverse complement strand
CCACATCGACCAGTGGTACGGGATCGGCCGACGTACTACCGCGGGAAAGATGATCGGCGCGTGACCCATCACCATGGACAGCGCGAACCCCAGAAAGACGCTGTGCGTCACCAGGTCGTATCCCGGGCCCTCCAGCAGTGGCCCTGCCCACAGCCACGTTGTGGCGGCCAGCGCCAGCCAGAAATATCCGGTGAGGATACATGCCGCGGAGAACCTGGGCAGTCCCGTCATGCGGATCGTCTTGCGCGCCACATCGAAGGTGACCAGCACCCCGACCAGGGCCAGCGTGAGCACCGCGAACACCCGCACTCCGGTCGCCGGCAGCGTCAGGGCCAGGCCGGCCGACAAGGCCACCCCGACGGACAGGTACGTGGCCGCCTGCCGCAACCGTGGATCCGGCGAACCGACGCGGGCCAGTTCGACGCGTTCCCCTCCGATCGTCAGCGCCACGAAGCCGACCAGCCACGGCATGGTCTGCGGGAAACCCACGCCCCCGAGCAGCAGCATTGCCGCCCCGAGTCCGAGCACCGCTCCAAGTGCCTGGATGGCCACTTCGTCGGCTCGGGCACGCTGCCACAGCTCCACGTAGGTGATGTTCAGTACCGCCAACCCGACCACGATCAAGGTCTGGCCCACGGCGACAGGCAGCACCGACAGCAGGGACAGCGCTCCAAGCCCGAGAGTCGCTGGCGCCAGGTACGCCCACCACCGCCGCGCGGCAACGGCTCGCTCGAGGGAAATCACCGTTCCCAGAAAACCGAACACCATCAATTCGCCGTGCATCTCGCTCAACCGCGCACCGGTCAGTGGGGCCGGCAGATCCAGCAGCAGGAGCGCCGCGTTCAAACCCGCCAGCAGAGACAACCCACCGAGCAGAAGAAACACCAGTCTCAAGGTGGGAAGTGGCTGTTGGGCCGCGATGGGAGTACGCACGTCCGCAGGTGAACTCGCGATCATAGGAATGCAACACCACCAGCGCCGACCGCCGTCTCCAGAGGGATCTTTTCCACGTTATCGATTGTAGTAAATACCGGCCCTCGCAACCCTTCACGGGATGGCCGGTTCGATGCCGTCGGTTGAAACCTGTGATCATCGCCAGGCGCTGAGAGCCCGCACACGTGGCCCTGTCACGGGCCCACACCCGGCCCGGGCTGGGGGGTCCCACATCCAATTCTTGGGGGTGCTGCTTGGGGGTAGCCACGATGCGCCCACCTGCGCCGGGTACTGATCATGGCCTGGTGACTTCAGAGTCGGTGCACCTGGCGATCGCTGTCGACTTCGACGGCGACGAGATCAGTGGCCACGCCAGCGACGGCCTGGCTGCACCCACGCCGTTCTCGGGCTGGCTCGGATTGATGGGCGTTCTCGACGTGCTGTTGTCGGCCGCGCCGACCCGAGGCGTTACCCGACCTGGTGTGTGCGTGTGTCTGAGGTTCGCCACGGCCGAGGCTGCCGAGGCGTTTGCTGCGTCCGACGCGTTACACGACGCGCTGCGAGGTCACGGCACTACCGAAACATCGGAACGCGGCAGCAACACGACCGACCCCGAACGACCGACCCTCACCATTCACCAACACGGAAGGGCAGGCGCATGAACCACACGCGCATTTCGACGATGAGCATCGCGCTGATGCTGACGTTCACACTCGCCGGAGCAGTGCTCAGCGCCATTGGTGGACCGGCGCAAGCGGCCAGCCGTGGCTATCAGGTCTACAACCTTTCGAGCTATCAACTGCAACTGGATCGGGTCATCCAGGTACCGATTCCTGGTCGGAACGCGGTGTACTCGATGGACTTCGAGGGCCGACCTGCGAACGGATCAGTGCTGAAGCCAGGAGAAGCGGCCCACGACTGGGAACTCAAGTACAGCGTCGTCGATCAGTATGCCGCGTATTTGATCTACAACATCGTGGGTACGAAGGAAACCTTCAGGGCGACGATCCACACCTATCCGACGACCAACGAGTCTTCGTGCACGATTCCGGCCAGTATCGGCAGTTGTACGGCCGAGGGACTCACGCTGACGTTTACCGATCCTCCTGGGACCGTGCATGTCATCGGTGCTGGCAATGCTCAGAAGCAGGCGGACACACTACGAGATCTGTGCAAGAAGTCCAACTCGGCCAGTTGCGATTTCTCCCCGACCAAGGAGGAGCGGATCAACGCGCCGGCTCGTCTGGTCGGAGACCCGATCGTCAACTGCCAACGACACAAGGTGGTATCCAAGCTCTCCTACTCCGACACCGTGGGGCAGTCCAACAGCGTCGGCACTGAGGTCGGAGTCGAAGTCGAGACAAATCTCGTCTTCGCGAAGGCCAAAGCGTCCGTCACCGCCAAGTACGAGCACGAGTGGACCGAGAAGCACGAGTTCGGGCAGGAAGTGGAGATCGACGTCGAGCCGGGCGACATGGCCTGGGTGGCCGCGACCAGTCCCATCTACAGAGACACCGGGGACTTCACCCTCACGCTGGGCAAGACCACGTGGAAACTGACGGACGTCTACTTCGACACCGCGGACCCGAAGCGGACGGCCATGTTCCTTCCCGACGAGCGGGCGCTCACCCCGGCCGAGTACAAGCAGATGTGCACACACGTCCCGCCGAACACCAAGGGCCTACTGCGCGCGCCAGTCGCCTGGGTCTCACTTCACCGCGTCGGCTCGGACGACCATGACCGGATGGTCGGCGGCCGCGAGAGCACGACCCTGCGAGGCGTGGGCGGAAACGACACGCTGATCGGCGGTGCCAGCCACGACGGACTGTTCGGCGGGAGCGGACGAGACCACCTGTACGGCGATCGCGGCCACGATTTGATGCACGGTGGCTCCGGGCGCGACGTACTCACCGGCGGCCCTGGCAATGACGTGCTGCGCGGCGGGCATGGCGCGGACACGATGATCGACAAAGCCGGAACGACCCGTGTGGTCACCGGCGCCTCGACCGGATCTGGGCGCGACTATGTGGATGTCCGCGACGGCCGTAGCGATGACCTCGTTCGCTGCACCACCAAGCACACCGTGGTCGTCGCCGATCCCGGTGACACGGTGCGCGGCCGCTGCGGCAAGGTGCTCCGCAATGGTCCGACCCCCGACCGATTCGCACTACCAGGAAGGGCGTGATCGCCATGCAACTCAATAGGAAAACCACCCCGGCCAGCAGTGGATTCTTGCCGCGCCGCCGCCCGATCCTCCTCGTGAGCGTCGTGGCGACCGCGACGCTGATGGGCACGATGACCGCGCAGGCGAGCGTGACGCCGACAGCCGGGGTCAAGGCGGCCGGCGACGTTGCCGGCGTTGCGCCCTCGGCGATGAAGGACAAACTGCGCCGGCTCGTGCGCATGCCCGGCGGGCCAACAGGCGCGGTCGTCGTGGTGCATCGGCCCGGCGGACGCACCGTGTATCGCGCGGGGGTTCGTAGCCTTCGCTCGCAGCAGCCGGTTCGAGCCACTGATCACATGCGTCTGGCCAGTACCGCCAAGGCGTTCAGCGCGGCGGTCGCACTTTCACTGGTGGAGCAAGGCAAGTTGTCCCTGGACGACACCATCGCCTCCCGGCTGCCCTGGCTACCAGCGCGGTGGGGAAACGTCACACTGGGCCAGGCCCTGCACCACACCAGCGGCCTGCCGGACTTCTTCACGAGCCAGCGATACGTCGACTACCTCAGCCGGAACCTCCACGCCAAGCCCTCGCCGAGGTTCCTGCTTCGCCTGATGTCCGACAAGCCGCTGGAGTTCACCCCGGGTTCTCAGTACCGCTATTCGAATACCGACAACTTCGTCGTCGCGTTGATGGCACAGACGGTGACCGGCACACCCTACGAACGACTGTTGACCGGCCGGGTGTATCGCCCACTAGGCCTGCGAAGCACGAGCCTGCCGAGGGGTCCGAAAATGCCTGCTCCCTACCTTCACGGATACCAGCCCGACCCGCCCGGTCCGCTCGAGGATGTCTCGACGCTGGTCAGTGCCAGTTTCGCCTGGGCCTCCGGTGGTTTGGTCTCCACGCCAGTCGACCTCAACCGCTTCATCCGTGGATATGCGAGCGCACGCCTGTTCGACCGCGACGTGCAGGGTCAGCAACTGCAGTTCATCCCAGGGAAATCCGAACCGGTGGGGCCTGGCGTCAACAGTGCCGGACTGGGGATCTTCCGCTATCGCACGCGGTGCGGAACCATGTACGGCCACACTGGAAACACGGCCGGCTACACCCAGTTCATGGCGTCAACATTGAACGGTCGTCGCTCGGTCACCGTGTCGATCAGCGGGCAGATCACGGACAAGTCGACCGGGGACCAAGGTCGTGCATTCACTCGGCTTCGGCACATCGAGACGCAAGCGGTCTGCCAAGCGCTCGCGACCAAGCGTGATCACCGACTGATCACGTCGATCAAGGAAGCGGGGATGGATCGGTGACAACGACTCGGAGTTCGGTTACCACACAATTACGGCCCCAATCGGCGCTGACGGTGGCCGCATCCCTGGCCTGCGGAGCACTGGTTTTGGTGACGCTCGCGCCGGCAGCGGATGCACAGCCGGTGTCGGACAGCTCCACTTCCAGCAGTTCCACTACAGGGCCTGACTCCGAAGGCCAGTTGCGCTCGATACTCGCCGCTCAGATGGCCCAGGGCCCGGCCACGTCCGGCGCCTACGTCGTCAACCTCGATGACGGTCACGTGGTGTTCGACGATCGCGGTGATACCAAGCGCCTGTCCGCCTCGGTCACCAAGTTGTACACGACATCAACCGCACTCATCAGGCTCGGCCAGGGCACCCGCCTATCCACCGGCGTGCTGGGCACCGGCCGACGCGTCGGTACCACGTGGACCGGAGACCTGTACCTGCGCGGCGCCGGCGACTTCACCTTCGGCACGGTCGCTTTCGCCCGCAAGGCATACGGATCCCGTGCCAGCGTCGAGCGGCTGGCAACTCAGCTGCGGCAGTCCGGAATCCGGCACATCCGCGGTCGCGTGCTCGCTGACGCTTCTTTGTTCGGTGACAACGGCGGATCTGAGTTCGGGCTGGTCTTGTGCCGCAACCCGCTGTTCGGACCGCGGTGCCCCTACGGTCCCGCCGGAAGGTTCGAGCGTCCGATTCCCAACGGTCCACGCACCCCGATCGGGTTCAACCGGGGCCTGCGCAGCGACACGAGCGCTGTGCCGCAGAAACGACCGGTCAGGTTCGCAGCCCGTGGGCTCACCCGCGCCCTGCGCCAAGCCGGGATCCGCGTCGACGGCTCCCCCGGTGCCGCCGTGACGCCCCCGCGAGCCCGCCTGCTGGCCACCGCCGCATCCCCGCGGGTGGCGCGGCTCATCAAGCTGATCAATCGGCCCTCGGACAACTACGGCGCCGACGCGATGCTGCGCCTGCTCGGTGCGCGTGTCACCGATCGCGGCACCCGTGCCGGTGGCGCCAGCGTGATCCGGAACACGATGCGCAAGGCCTTCGGGCTCACACCCTCGATCCGGACCGGCTCCGGTGAGACTCTCCAAGACCGCACCTCGCCGGCGCAGATCGTGGCGCTGCTCAAAGACATGGCAAGCCGGCCTGCTGGGCCTGCGTTCACCGGCTCACTGTCGGTCGCAGGACGCAACGGCACACTGCGAAGGTTGGCCGGCACCGCCGCCGCTGGACGTTGCCAGCTCAAAGACGGAACCCGCGTGGATCCCGTACTCGCCAACACAACACTGAACCTGGTCGGATACTGCACCAGTGTGGGCGGAACCAGGTTCGCATTCGCCGTGATGATGAACGGCATGCCCATGGAATTCGTCCCGCCCGACAAGATCGTCTCCCCTGCTTACGCACTGCAGGACGCGATGGTCGAGGCACTGGCGGGATACCAGCAATGACAACCCGAAACCGAGGATCCGACATGACCAGCCGCACTCGTTCCAGCCGCCGATTCGCCACACTCGCGTGCCTGCTGTCCTGCGGGCTCACCGCCGGACTGGGCGGGATGCCAGCAGCGGTTGCCGCGACGGGTCCGGTACCCGGCCTCGACAACGCGGCACTGGCTGTGATGAACCAGCCGGCATACGAGAACGCTCAATGGTTCATATCCGTGCGGGACCTGGACACCGGTGAGCAGTTGGTCTCGCTGAACGCCGACAAGTTCGTGGAGCCGGGCTCTGTGGTCAAGACCTACAGCATGGGCGCCGGATGGCAGCACTTCGGACCGGATCACCGCCTCGTCACGCCGGTCAAGCGCGACGGCCGGCTTGTCCACGGCCGGCTGACAGGCGATTTGATCCTGGTCGGCAAAGGTGACCTGACAATGGGTGGGCGGACCAAGCCGAACGGGCAAGTCGATTACACCAATCTCGACCACAACGACGCCAACAAACTGCCCGGTGCGACGCTGACTCCGCAGAACCCGTTGACCGGGCTGAACCGGCTCGCCCGTCAGGTCAAGGCTTCGGGCGTGCGCCGGGTGAGCGGAGACGTGGTCGTCGATGACCGCCTGTTCAAGACATTCCGTCTGGAAAACCTCCCGGTGACCCCGATCGTCATCAACAACAACCTGATCGACCTCACCTCGACACCAACGAAGCCCGGCAAGCGTGCGTCTGTGGTGATGCGGCCAAAGGTCCGACCGTGGAAGGTCACCACACGGGTAAAGACCGTGGCGGCAGGCAAACCAACGGGCATCGCAGTGTCCTCGCCCTCTCGTGGCCGGATCTTGCTGACCGGACAGATCGCGGCCGACAGCGACCCGGCAGTGAACGTATACGCCTTCCGCGACCCGGCGCGCTACGCCCGCACCGCGTTCATCGCGGCGCTGCGGCGTGCTGGCGTCCGGGTCGACGCCAAGGCGGTGGCTGCCAATCCGGTCCGTCGGCTTGCGTCCAAGCGCGCGGTGACCGCGTTCCCGACCGTGGCTCGCCTGCGGTCGCTGCCTCTGGCGCAGGAGGCGACATACGTACTGAAGGTCTCCTACAACCGCGGCGCCCAGACGATGATCTGCCGACTGGCGGTCGCTGCCGGTAGCACTGATTGCGACGACGGCATGGCCAAGGCGGCCCGGATCTGGCGGCAGGCCGGCCTCGACACCGCCGGGGCGGTGCTGCACGATGGCTCCGGGCTGACCGGCAACCTGATCACCGGTGACAACCAGGTGGACCTGCAGACCATCATGGCCCGCCGCCCGGACGCAGCGGCTTGGCGGTCGACGCTGCCGATCATGGGGGTCGACGGATCTCTGGCATTCGTGCAGCCCGGCGGTCCGGCCACAGGCAAGATCTTCGCCAAGACCGGAACGCTAGGAGCCGCTGACCTGTTCAACGACAACCGGGTCAACTTCCCGACCAAGGCGCTCGGGGGCTACATGGAGACCAAGAGCGGCCGACGCCTCGCCTTCACGATCGTGGTGAGCAACAGCGTGTTCGCCACGGTCGAGGGTGCGTTCGCAGCCAACGACGACGTCGGCAAGGTCGCCACGATCATCCAGCAGAGCTACTGAGTCGACCCACGGGCCCTGGGTCGGCACCTCTCAGCTAGGCGGGACGCGAATCGGCCAGCGCATCAGCGAGTGCGGCGCGCGAGGAGATCCCGAGCTTGCGGTAGGTACTTGTCAGATGCACCTCGACCGTCTTCGGGGTCACGTACAGCTGTTGGGCGATCTCACGGTTGCTCCCACCCGCGGCTGCCAGTTCGGCTACACGCTGCTCGCTGGGCGTCAACGACTCGGGGCCACTGAACGCCTCGCGCCGCGGGCGGGCACCGGTCGCGTACAGCTCCGCGCGTGCATGCTCGGCGACCGGTTGCGCGCCACAGCGGGTGGCGACCTCGAAACCGGTCCGCAGTGGCTCGCGCGCTTGCGTGGGCTGGCGGGCACGGCGTAGCGCGGAGCCGAGCGCAGTGAGTGCCTTGGCGTATTCCAGGCGAGCCGGGGACCCTTCGGCGACCTGCACCGCCTCGCGCAAAAGATCCAATCCTTCACGCTCGTCGAGCAGGCTTCCAAGCAGCCGAAGCGAATGGCTCAACGCCCGCGGCGCACCCCAGGCCCGCGCTGCCGAGAGCTCCTCTTCCAGCAGCCTCACCGCCGCATCGTGATCGCCCAGACCTTCGAGCGCCTGCGCCTTGAGCGAGCGCCATGGGACCCACGCCGGGTTGACGACGCCAGGGCTGATTCCGGCGGCGTACTCCTCGACTGCTGCGAGCGCTTCGTGCCACCGGGCCCGGGCGACCAGCAGCGCGACGTCGGCCTCCTTGCACAGTGTGTCCGCGTCAGAGCCCGGCATTTGCGGACCTCGTTGACCCAAGAGGTCCTCGGCCCCCACGAGGTCTCCCTGCTCGATCAGAACATGGGCGAACGTCGCGACCGTGTACGCCGAGGCGGTAGAAGACCAGGACAGGGCCACCTCTCCGGAGCGGCGCAACACATCCGCGGCCTCCGCCAGCTCACCGCGCGCAAGCCACGCCCATCCCTGCATGTAGTAGATGCCGCTGAGCAGGAACGGTGAGCTGCGACGCCGCACTTCGACGGCCATCTGCTCCAGCACGCTGAACGTGCGCTCATGTTCGGCCAGGGCAAGCACACTGACCGCAGACCCGCTCAGCAGGATCGGATCAGCCGAGACGAGCACGCCGCCGGACAGTGCCTCCAGTGCCAGCGGAACGCACTGCGCTGCCGCACCCCCGGTCAGAGCCCAGTCCAAAGCGGCAATCGCAGCGAGCATCCTCGCCCCGGGACCTTCTGCCAGCACGCCCGTTCGCAAGGCGGCCAGGCGGGCTTCCCGGCCGGGAGCGGCGGGTGCGCCGAAGGTGGGCGCCCACAGTTCGAGAGCCTCCAACACCCGGTCCTGATCGACGTACTCGGGTGGGAGTTCGGCACGCGCCTGCTGTGCCACCGCGACGGCTTCCTGCGGCGGACGGGTGAATATCAGCGCTCGCACCAAGAGTTCGCTGCACTGTGCGCGGTGCTGCGGATCATCCAGATGCTCACCGGCCTCGCGCAGGTGCTCCACCGCCTCTGGCAGGTTCAGCAGCGCCTCCGCCATCCCCAGCTCCATCAACAACGCAGGCCGTTTGTCCACTGCAGCCGGCTCCTCGAGCGCCCGGCGCAGATACGACACCGCGCTGTCGGTGTCCCCGCGCCGCCCCGCCAGCGACCCGGCAGCCTGCAGCAACTCCGCAACCCACTGTTCTGCCCGGGCCGGCACCAACAGCAGGTGGGCCGCAACGACGTCCGGCACAGCGCCGAGATCCATCAGTGCCCGGGCTGCCCGTTCGTGGGCAAGCGTGCGCTCGGAAGAGGCGAGATCGTGATACACGGCATCACGCACCAGGGGATGGACGAAGCAGATGGGCTTCGCCGAGCTCAAGATCTCCGCGCCGACCAGCACGCGGACGACTTCGGCTACCCGCGGCTCATCAAGTCCGGCGAGAACGGCGGTCTCGGGCAGCCCGGCGCCATCACCCAGCACGGCAATCGCACGTGCGACTGCAACCGCGTCCGCGGACAGCCGGGCCAGCCGGTGCAACACCGAGCGGGACACCGCGCGCGGACCCAATTGCTGGATCACATCCACATGTGCTGCATCGGGGCGCACGGCCTCGGCCCGCAGTGTCCTGAGTAACTCAGCAAGCAGCAGGGGGTTGCCGCCCGTCGCTCGATGACACGCCACGCAGAACGCCTGATCAGCGTCCGCGCCCAGATTATTCTTCGCCAACTCCACCACAGCGGAAACGCTCAACAACGGCGGACGGATCAACACTGTCGCCGGATCCTGCGCGATCTCCTCGAGCAGGGACGAGTCCGCTCCTGCCTCGCCGACACGCGCCGCGGTCGCTATCAGGATGTTCAACCCCTCCAGCCTGCGCTCGAGGTAAGCGATGAACCGTAATGACGAGCGATCACACAAGTGCAGGTCGTCGACCACCAACAACAGTGGTCCCTGCGCTGCGATGTGCGCCGTCAGCCAGAACAGCCCGTCCAAGACCTCGAACGAGACTCCGCTGGTTTCATCGGCGGCTTCAGATGGCTCGAACACACGCACTGCCCCCGCTGCGGACCCCGCCAACCACCGGCCGCGCTGATCGGCGTCGACCAGCAGCGGGTCGAACAACTGCCGCACCACGCCAAATGGAAACTCGCGCTCCAGGTCTGAGGCCCGCGCCGTCAGAACCCGGAACCCCGCCGCTGCCGCCGTCTGACGTGTCATCGACAGCAACTGGCTCTTCCCGATCCCCGCTGGGCCCTCCACCAGCGCCAAAGTCGACTCGCCCGCCTGCGCCGCCTGCACCAGACCGTCGAGCAAGCCCAACTCTCGATCACGCTCGAGCAACACGCTTTCGCGGTGCGTAGACCGTGGTTTTTCAGGATGGAGCCCGTGCACGACGCCGATCACCTCGTCCTTTGTGGGTCTCCAGCAGTACCGAGACGCCCCAGCATCGAACGGCCCACGCACATTGTCAAGCGGGCATTTCGTTTCTGCCCGGTGCCGGCCATGGATTGCGCCTGGTGGCGGTTCACGGTGGACTTGGGGCGGCAGCCGGTGGACGGGGTGATAGCCACAGCTCTTTCATTACGGCTTCAAACCCGACTGTCGCGGGTTCGGGGCGCCGCCGCCCAGAGGCCTACAGACACGCATGGCGAGCGAGCCCTCCTGCTGACTATCCTTGCCGGGTGCAACCACCGGTCAAACGGCGATGACCGAGTTCCTCTACCGCCTCGGCCGTCGGTGCGCGGACAATGGTTGGCGCGTCATCGGTATCTGGTTCCTGATCGCCATGGTGGTGATGGGCGCCAACCGGCTCTTCGGAGGCGAGTCCGCGGACTCCTTCGTCCTCAAGGGCACCGATTCCTCAGTCGCCCAGAACCTGCTCAACCGCGCCTTCCCGGGCACCTCTGCCGAGGCGGTCCCGATCGTTCTGTACGACCCGACCACCGACTTCACCGATCCGAACGGCGAACGGATCGTGGACGACGTCGTCGCCGAGTTGCGCGACATCTCACAGGTCTCGGCCGTGGCATCCCCGGTAGACCGGCCCGACCTCGTCAGCGACGACGGGCATACGGCCATCGTGTCGCTCACCGTCAATGAACGCTTCGCGGCAGACACAGCGATCGGTGAGGAGATCCTCGCCTCGGCGCAGGCGGCCGCAGGACCCGACGTGCAGGTCGCCCTCGGCGGCTTCATCGGCGCGCAGATCTCCCAGCCCGAGACCCACTTGAGTGAGGCGCTGGGCCTGCTGTCGGCGGTCTTCATCCTGTTCCTGACCCTGCGTCGCTGGGGGGCCACGTTCGTCCCGCTGGCCAGCGCTTTGTTCTCGGTAGGCCTGGGCCTGGCCCTGGTGGGGCTCCTGAGCCGGCTCGTGTTCATTCCGGACGTGGCCCCGACGTTGGGGACGATGCTGGGCCTGGGTGTGGGTATCGACTACGCGCTGTTCCTACTCACCCGCCACCGGACCCTGCTGCACCAGGGCTACGACGTCTCGGACGCGGTCGGGCGCACCGCCGGCACCGCGGGCGCCGGTATGGTCTTCGCGGGCGGCACCCTGATCGCCGCGGTCTGCGGCCTGGTACTCACCGGAATCTCCTTCCTGGCCTGGCTGGGGTATGCGGCGGCGATCGTGGTGGCGATCGCGGTGCTCGCGTCCATCACGCTGGTCCCGGCCATCCTCGGGGTGATGAAACACCGCGTCCTGCCCAAGAAGGGTCTGAAGACACACACCGACGAGGATCTCGACCACACCGGATGGGGCAAGCTGGCCGACGCGGTGACGAGCAAACCGTGGCGCTACGCCATCGGATCCACCGTGGTGCTGCTGATCATGGCGGCACCCACACTGACGCTGACGCTCGGGCACTCCGATGCCGGGTACCTACCCGAGGACACCACCGCCCGGCAGGCCTACGACCTGGTCGAGCAAGGGTTCGGGCCCGGCGAGAACGGTCCGTTCGCCGTCGTCACGCAGATGTACGCGATCGCGCAGGCCCCGGAAGACGCCGACGTCGCGCCCGGCACCGATCCTCGCACCCAGGATCCACGACTACAGAACCTTCAGGAGCAACTGGGCGCAGCCCCGGGGGTGGTTTCGGCCGGCGAACCCGTGGTCAGCCCCGATGGCGGAGTCGCCGTGGTGCGGGTCGTGCCTGAATGGGGTCCGGCCGATAAGCGCACCGAACAACTCGTGCACGACCTGCGTGACACCACGTTGCCGGCGGCAGTGCAGGGCGAAGGAATGGGCGCCCATCTCGGCGGGGTCACCGCGGCCACCACCGATTTCTCGGAGATCATCGCCTCGCGCACACCGTTCTTCATCGCCGGTGTCGTCACGCTGTCGTTCCTGCTGCTCATGCTCGCCTACCGCTCATTGCTGATCCCGTTCAAAGCGGCCTGCATGAACCTGATCTCGATCGCTGCCGCGTACGGGGTGGTGACGATGGTCTTCCAATGGGGCTGGGGCGCCGAACTGATCGGGCTCGACGGCCCGGTCCCGATCGAGTCCTACGTCCCGATGATGATGTTCGCGGTGCTGTTCGGACTGTCGATGGACTATGAGGTCTTCCTGCTGACCGCCTTCCGCGAGCATTGGGAACGGGCCGGTGACATGACCATCGCGGTGCGCCGCGGACTGGCCGACACCGGGCGGCTGGTGACAGCGGCCGCGCTGATCATGGTGGTCGTGTTCGGCAGTTTCCTGCTGTCCGAGAACGCCACGGTGAAGATGTTCGGGGTGGGCCTGGCAACCGCGGTGGCCGTGGACGCCACGATCGTGCGGTGCCTGCTCGTCCCGGCGATCATGGTGCTGGCGCAAAAGGGCACCTGGTGGCTGCCGGATTGGCTCGACCGTCTGCTTCCACCCCTGCACGTCGAAGGCGACCCGCGAGCGCTCGATGCCGCCGCGGCAGGGGCCCGCCAACGACCGGCGGGCAGAACCTCGTTGGCCGTCTACCGCCCGGCGCCGGTGATCGGAGCGGTGATCGGAGGTGGTCTGTCGTGGGTCCTGACCTCCCGACTGTCCCTCATCGCGGACAGCGCATCTACCGCAGTAGCAATCAGTGCGGTTCTGGGCGCGGTTCTGGCGCTGCTGCCGCGCACAGTCGGCGGAGTACGCGGCACGTACCTGGTCCGGGCCGCGGGATACACCCTCGGTGTGGTGATGGCGCTGCTGGTGGTGTCCCTGATCGACGCTGTGCTGCCTCCCGCCAGCACCCAGAGCGCTCCGATCACCGCCTGGGCGATCGTGGCCACGTCGCTGTTCGCAGTTCTGGTCGTGGGACGCAGTGTGGCGCTACCCATGGTCCTGGGATCAGTGACCCTGACGGTGACGTACCTGCTCAGCGGAGCCGACGCCGGCCTCAGTTCCCTGCTGGCCGCCGCTCTAGTCCCCGCGGTCGTGACGATCCTGATAATCAGCGTGTTCGACAACCTTTTCCCGCCGCGACACGACAGCATGGAATCTGACCGGGCTGAGGAGCCGGAACCGATCCGAGTCGGGAGTCCCTGATGCGTCGACGACCCCTGCTGGCCGCCGTGGCCGCCGGGGTCGCCGCCACCTTGGCCGTCGTGCCCGTCGTGGCCGCCGATCCAGAAGCAGCCCTGGTCAACGAGGAACTGGTCGTCGCGCAGGTCGACGCCTCGGGGCTACCGGTGGAGGCCACGTTGTACAGCCGATTGGTCGCCCGCGACTTCCCCGTCGGACAGGTGCGGGACCCGTCGTCGACCACCGACGTCACGTACATCGACCGGCGAGGGGCACCTGCCACCGACGGGGATGCGGTGCTGGTGGACATCGGCGGCAACGGGCAGACCAGTGTCACCACTCGCGCCACTTTCGACAAACCCCTTCCCGTCGCGCTGCACGCGGAGTACCAGCAGGGGCCGAAGATCATCGCTCCGGATGACGTCCCGGACGCGCAAGGACAGTTGCGCATCATCTACACCGTCACCAACACCACGGCGTCCGAGCAGACCATTCGCTACCGGGACGCCTCCGGGCGCTGGACGGTCGAGAAGCAACCGGTTTTCGCCCCATTCGTAGGCACCATGGTCGCCACGTTGCCCAAAGGGCTGACGCTGCTCGAAGCACCCAAGGCCGTACGCAACACCACTGAGCAGGGCCGCACCCAGCTGCAGTGGAACCTGGTTCTCTACCCCCCGATCGGGGACTTCCAGCAAAGCGTGCAGATGCTGGTGTCCGGTGGCCCGCTGGAGGTCCCAGGCCTGCAGATGCAGGTGATTCCGGTCCAATCGGAACAGTCGCCGCAGCTGGGTTTCAGCACCGATCTGCTCGCCTCCAGCGTGAAGGGCAGCGCCGAGCTCGCCGACGGGCTGGTGCAACTGGACAAGTCAGCGGTGGCTCTCGCGCAGGGTGCAGGCGATCTGAGCAGCGGTCTGCGCCAACTAGGGCAGGGCACGTCGGTGCTGTCCACGCAGGTCAACAACCAGTTGGTCCCCGGCTCCCGGCAACTGGCCGATGGCGCCGACAAGCTGGCCGAAGGGCAAAGCGAGGCAGCCAAGGGAACCGGCAAACTGGCCAAAGGCCAGCAGGACGCAGCCGACGGTGCCGAGTCGGCCTACGACGGGGCGAAGTCCTTGGAACAGGGTGCCGCGCAGTTGAGCGACGGCCTGCTGAGCCTGTACGACGGACTGCAGGAACTGCTGAAACCCACGGCGCTGCCCAGTGCCCGGGACAGCTCCGATCAACTCGCCCAGGCGGTGCTGCGACTACGCGACGTGATCGGCGAGCCCACGGATCCCACCGTTGCGTTCCCACCCACGCAGGCGAGCTCACTGTTGCAGGCGCTGCGGGCCACCCAGCGCACGTCCGGACTCACCGCCGCCGGGGCCGCCAAAGTGACCGGCACACTGAAGGACATCGCGAAGGAACTCGCGGACCTGGCGGCCCTCAGTGCCCAGGCGGCGACGCTTGCCGGAAGCGCCGAGGCGCAGACGGCGCTGGTCTACCAACAGGCGTGCGTCGACGCGGTTGTCCTGACCCCCGCCCAGTGTGCTGCCCTGCAGCAAGCGACCACCGACGCTGGTCTAGCACGCCAGCAAGCCGTAGATGTGGGGCTTGGCGTGGGACAGCAGGCCGCCCGGACGGGCGCGCAGGCGTTGGCCGTCGGGGTGATCGCCACGTCGCTGCAGGCCATCACCGCGGCGCTGGTGGCCATCGACACCGGTCTGACCCAGGTCTCCCTGGCACTGGTCAGCGGAAGCACCCAGACGCCGGGGGTCTACGAGGGCCTGCAAGCTCTCACGGACGGACTGAGCGCCACCATCGACGGCCTGGTCGTGCTGTCGAACGGTACGGCCGAATCGGCCGGCGGGGCGCAAGAGATCACCGCTGCCACCGGCGACCTCACCGACGGCCTGGGGGAACTCGCCGACGGAGCCGAACAACTCGCCGACGGGGCCGACGACCTGGCGACAGGCTCTGCGGATCTGGCCGAAGGTGGGCGGGCTCTGGCCGACGGCACCGCCGCGCAGGCTCAGGGAACGGCTGCGCTCGGGGGAGCCCTCAACGACGTGAACTCCGGGGTGAACGACGCGGCCGGAGGCGCTGAACAACTCGCCGACGGGGCCGACCAGTTGCAGCAGCAGGGCACGTCGGATGCCCTGGCTGGAGTCATCAAAGCCTCCAAGCAGCCTGCTTTCGCCAAGGCGTATCTGGCTGCAACGCAGGCCCGCGCCGAAGATGCGCTGCCCTACGGCGCCCCGGAAGGGGCCGTGGGACGCGTCGCCTACGTCTACACCATGCCCGGTTCGGGCGACTCCAGAAGCTCGACCGGGACCCTGGCCGGATGGGGGCTGCTCGCCGTCATCGCCGCGGCCGCCGGCGCGGTTGCCTGGCGGCGACTGCACCCGCTTGCCGCAACCACCGAGGGGTCACACCCTGAGCTTGTCGAAGCCGAAAATGTGACGGTTGCCCCGCAGCCCGCGACGACGCCACCCGACGACGACTGGCCGTTTCGCCCCTAGCACCGGGCGTCCACACTAGGCTGGCCCGGTGACGAACAACCCCGCCGACAGGCTGGTCTGGCTCGACTGCGAGATGACAGGACTGGACCTCGACAGCGACGAACTGGTCGAGATCGCATGTGTTGTTACGGAGGCGGACCTGACTCCGCTGGACGACGGCGTGACCTACGTCATCCGCGCCTCCGAAGCAGCCATGGCGAACATGCCGGAGATCGTGCAGAAGATGCACACCGAATCGGGGCTGCTGCCCGAGATCGCCGATGGGATCAGCGTGGCTGAGGCTCAGGAGAAGGTTCTCGACTACGTGCGCTCGCATGTGCCGACGACTCGCAAAGCCCCCCTGTGCGGATCGAGCATCTATGTCGACCGGGGATTCTTGGCCAAGTACATGCCCGACCTCGACGCATATTTGCACTACCGGGTCGTCGATGTGTCCTCGATCAAAGAACTCGTCCGGCGGTGGTATCCCAAGTCCTACTACGCCTCCCCCACCAAGACCGGCAACCACCGGGCCCTGGGCGACACGCTCGATTCGATCGCGGAAATGGCGTACTACCGGGACACGGTGATGGTGCCGATCGCCGACTAGGAGCGCAGCCCGTGTTGGGCACAGGCGTTGGAGATCGGTACGGGCGTTGGAGAAGCGCACGGGCGTTGGAGATCGGCGGGCGGTTCTTGTCTCACGTCTGTTCCTAAGTCCAACGCCTGTGCACAACTCCAACCGCTACCGAGCCTGCGGGCCCCGGCCTGTGGTTCACGTCTGAAAACTTGTCGTACCCCTGTTCGATGATGTGGGTATGACAGTTCATGAGGCCGCACCGCCCGGCACCCTGGCGGACCTACTCCAACAACTGGAACACCTCGACGATGAAGACCTG
>Ga0209607_1001983_pt1 | contig 16815 bp, 14 predicted proteins | sample AD_UKC117_MetaG_FD_184413 | JGI IMG/M metagenome (GOLD analysis project Ga0209607, IMG submission 184413) | Active sludge microbial communities of municipal wastewater-treating anaerobic digesters from Hong Kong - AD_UKC117_MetaG (SPAdes)... | ecosystem: Engineered > Bioreactor > Anaerobic >... | reverse complement strand
CGACCGGTGCCACCGCCGGGACCACCAGGACGGCCGGAACCGCCGCCGGGACCACCAGGACGGCCGGTACCGCCGCCAGGACCACCAGGACGGCCGCCGAAGCCGCCGGGACCACCGGGGCGACCGCCACCGGGACCGCCTGGCCTACCTCGACCACCTGGGCCTCCCGGACGTCCCGGACCGCCCGGTCGGGCGGGGGCCGGACGCGGGCGAGGGGGCATCATCCCCGGGTTGGGGCGAGGGGCGCCGGGCACGCCACCGCGTGCGGCCGGGGCTGCACCACTGAACGGGTTGTTGCCCGGCCGGGGTGCCGGCGAGCCGAATGGGTTGTTGCCGGGGCGCGGCGCAGGAGCCCCGAAGGGGTTGTTGCCCGGGCGCGGGCCTGGTTTGGGCGCGGCCGGACGCGGACCGGGAGCCGGCGCGGGTTTGGCGGCCGGGCTCGGCGCGGGGGCCGGGGCTGGGGTCGGTTCGGACACTGGGGCAGCTTTAGCCGCGGGAGCAGCTGGCGCTGCTGGCGGTTCGGGCGCCGGCGCGGTCTTCTTCACCGGCCGCGGGGCCGGCTTGGGCCCGGAAGTGGCCTTCTTGGCCGGCTCCGGTGGTGCTGTTTTGGCCGGGGCCGACTTCGCGGAATCCCGCAGTCGACGCACGACCGGTGCTTCGATGGTTGATGAGGCGGACTTGACGAACTCCCCCATGTCGGTGAGTTGCGAGATGAGAGCCTTGCTCTCCACACCCAACTCACGAGCGAGTTCATAGACCCGGACCTTGGCCACTTTTCTCCTGTCTGGCCCGGGCATACTGCCGGACCTAGTTGTCTGTCGGCGCTTTCATCGCTGACTGCTCATCGGGTTGTCATCCCGACGCTCCCAACTTTCGGTTCGGTCATTGGCGCTGCAGAAGGCCACCAGATCACGGGGATCCAGCGGTCCACCGGTGCGGAATGCCCTGCCGAACGCCTTGCGGGCGATAGCAGCCGTGACGCACTCCCGCGAGGGGTGTACGTAGGCACCGCGACCGGAGTGCTCCCGTTCAGGATCCGGTACCACCCGGCCCGTCACAAGAGCGACTCTGAGCAGATCGCGTTGATGAGCCCTGGTCCGGCACCCCACACACGTGCGTACCGGCAGTCTCGGGGAGCGTGCAGAAGCAGCTGACCTGTCGACACCCTGGATGTTCATCGCGGCAATCCTTGACCAGTCTAGCGTGCGGGGTCAACCACCCGACAGCACGTTGGCCGTAGTTGGACTCCGGGGTCCTGGCGCGGCGGCTCAAGGACACGGGAACACCGGCGAAATGGCCCGTTGCCTGAACGCGTGCGCAGCCCTAGCCCTCCGTGTCCGGGTGGATATCCAGGCGCCAGCCGGTCAAACGTGCGGCCAGACGCGCGTTCTGGCCTTCCTTGCCGATGGCCAGGGACAACTGGTAGTCGGGCACGATCACCTTTGCGGAGCGGGCGGCCTCGTCGACGATCTGCACGGCCTGTACCCGCGCCGGCGACAGTGCGGCAGCGATGAAGCCTGCCGGATCCTCGTCCCAGTCGACGATGTCGATCTTCTCGCCCTGCAGTTCGGAGGTCACGGCGCGAACCCGCTGACCCATCGGGCCGATGCACGCACCCTTCGCATTCACCTGCGGCGCCATCGCCCGCACAGCGATCTTCGTCCGGTAACCAGCCTCGCGCGCCAGCCCGGCGATCTCCACGACGCCCTCTGCCACCTCCGGCGACTCCATCGCGAACAGCCGCCGGACCAGGTCCGGGTGGGTGCGGGACAAAGTGACCGCAGACCCCTTGGCCGCGCGCCGGACCGTGACGACATAACAACGGATGCGCTCGCCGTGCTTGTAGGACTCGGTCGGGACCTGCTCGGACGGCGGAATGATCCCTTCCACCGAACCAAGGTTGACGTACACCAGTCGCGGGTCACTGCCCTGTTGGATGACGCCGGACACCAGGTCACCCTCGCGCGCTGCGAACTCCTCGAAGGTCACGTCGTCGGTGGCTTCGCGCAGGCGCTGCATGAGGACCTGCTTGGCGACGGTGGCGGCGATCCGACCGAAGTCGGCCGGGGTGTCGTCGTACTCGCCAACCTTTAGGCCCTGGTCGTCTAGTTCTGCCGCCCAGACCGTCACATGCCCGGTCTTGCGGTCGAGTTCGACGCGCGCCTGCTGCTGGTGGCCCTCCGTGTGGTGGTAGGCGGCCAGCAGTGCCTGTTCGATGCTGCCCACGACGGTCTGCAGGCTGAGGCCCTTGTCGACCACGACCGCCTTGAGCGTCGCCATGTCGATATCCATCAGCCAGTCTCCTTAGGGAACTCGACCTGCACCACGGCCTTGTCGATGTCGGCCATCGCGATGTGGCGCGTGGCGCCTGATACCTCGATGTCGACATGTGTGTCGTCACTGTCCTGGATCCGGCCCTCGACGGTGGTGCCGTCCGCCATCTGCACTCTAACCAGTCGGGTTGCGGCTCGGCGCCAGTGCCGCGGGAGGGTCAGTGGCCGGTGCACCCCCGGCGAGGTGACTTCGAGGGTGTAGGGCGCGTCGCCCATCACGTCGGCTTCGTCGAGCGCCTCGGAGATGTCGCGAGAGTATTCGGCCACGTCATCCAGCGTGATGCCGCCATCAGCATCCAACGCGATGACCACCACCGTGCGACGCCCCGCAGGGCGCAAGGTCACGTACTCGACGTCCACCCCTTTGGGCGAAACGATCGGGGCAACCAGTTCCGCCACTTGTGTTTCCCGTACGTCCGCCATGTCAGCCTCCCTGCCGACCTCCCAGATTACGCGCGCGTAGTCTGCGGTTCATGATCGACCGGCGACGGGTGCTTCAACTGGGGGCCTTGGCAGCACTCACCACCACGGTGCTGCCTGCATGCGGTACCGATGAGCAAGGACAACCGGCACCGCAGCCCACCCCCGATCCCCAGCAGGCCGACGAACTGGCCCTGATCGCCGCCTACGACGCGGCGCTGCTATCGGCCGGTCCCCGCGCCACGGTCGTGTACCAGCGCCTGCGCGACGAGCATGTCGAACACTTGGTCGCGCTCGGCTGGCAGCAGCCCCCACCCGCGCCGGTCGATGCCAACGTCAGTCGCCGAGTCCTGATCCGCGCCGAGCGCCGAGCCTCCCGAATCCGCAGCGATGCCGCCGCCACATCGCCCGATGTCGAGCAGGCACAGATCCTCGCGCTGATCGCCGCATCGGAGGCCCAACACGTGGTCGACCTGGAGGCGCTGTGAGCACGGCGATACAGGCCGCTCTGGCCGGCGAGTACGCGGCGATTTACGCCTACGGTCGCGCCGGTGGACGACTGACCGCAGACCAAGACGTGGCACTGCTTCACTTGTCCGTCCATCGGACCGTGCGCGACACCCTGCGGCAATGGCTGCTCGATGACGATGAGCAGCCTGCCCCACCGGCCGCCGCCTACACACTGCCCGGACCAGTCAACAGCGACCGGCAGGCGCGTGAGCTGCTGGCCCTGGTCGAATTGCGCTTGATCCCGCTGTACACCGAGCTGATCGCCGAACAGTTCGAGGAACCGCAACGGCGTCGTCGGGCAGTGCGTGAGGTCCGTGACTGCGCACTGCGGGCTCAGTCGTGGGGGGCACCCGGGCAAGCGTTCCCCTGGCCGACGGATCTAGCTGCTCCGTCGGCGCCGTCATAGACACTTCCTTTTGACAGAAGCCCCGTGGGTGTCAAGGGTGTAGGTATGCGACGGTTCCTGGCGGCAGCATTCTGCCTTGCGGTGTTGTCCGGCTGCGGCGGCGACGAAAGCACCTCCCAGACGAGTCCACAGGAGTCGCCGACCGCGACCCCCAACTCGACGATCGAACCAACGATCACCGGGACCGTGGCGGACAATCTCGCCGCCCCGTGGAGCGTGATCCCCTTGTCTAACGACACGGCCTTGATCAGCGAGCGCAACAGCGCCAACGTCCTGCTGCTCAGCGGCGAGAACACGTCTGTGGCCGGCAATATCCCGGAGGTGCTGGCCCAAGGTGAAGGTGGACTGCTCGGCCTGGCGATGCAGGCGCCGGACGATGACAAGGTTTTCGCGTACTACACCTCCGCGACCGACAACCGCGTGGTGGTCTTCGACTTCGACGGCACGACCCTGAGCAACGAACAACCGGTTCTGACCGGCATCCCGAAGGGACCCATTCACGACGGCGGCCGGATCGCGTTCGGACCCGACGGCTACCTGTATGTGACCACCGGCGAGGTCGGGCAGCCCGAACTGGCGCAGGACCGCACTTCACTGGCCGGAAAGATCCTGCGCATCAAGGCCTCCGGAAGGCCCGCCCCGGACAACCCGGACCCCGACTCCCCCGTTTGGTCCTGGGGCCACCGCAACGTGCAGGGCCTGGCATGGGACAGCGACGGGCGCCTGTGGGCCACCGAATTCGGGCAGCAGGACGTCGATGAGCTGAACCTGATCGAGCCAGGCAAGAACTACGGCTGGCCGCGCTGCGAGGGTGACTGCGACGTCCCGGGGATGACGAACCCCAAGGCCACGTGGTCACCCACCTCCACGGCGTCGCCCAGTGGTCTGGCCATCGTCGACGGTTCGGCTTGGGTGGCTGCCCTGGCCGGGCAGGCTTTGTACCAGATACCCCTCGACGGCACGACCGCCGGTGAGCCGACGGCATGGTTCGACGGGGAGCTGGGCCGTCTGCGCGATGTGGTCGCCGGTCCCGACGGGGGCTTATGGGTGATGACGAACAACACCGACGGCCGCGGTGAGCCGAAGTCGGGCGACGACCAGATCCTGGCCGTGCAGGTCGGTGGTTGATCCCGGGTCTCGGTCCGGCGGGAATGCGGCTGACCTGGTTGCCCCGGCGCGTAGAGCGATCCTGACGCACTTGCGGGGGCGCCTGGTTCTAGGCGTTGGAGTTACGTACAACCGTTGGACGAACGCACAGCCGTTGGAGTTGCACGCGCCGTGGATCTCCGCGGATTCCAACGTACGTACCCGACTCTCACGGGCTGTGGGCCAGACGCGCCGCCTCCCCCAGGCGTTGGACTTACGTACAACCGTTGGACAAACGCACAGCCGTTGGAGTTGCACGCCCCGCGGATCTCCAACGTCCGTACCGATCTCCAACGCACGTACCTAACTCTCACGGCTGTGAGGCCGGACATGCCGCCGCCCCGGCCCCAACAACGCGGCACCTTGAGCCGCCCGGTCGTGCCGCTTCAACCACGCCCATGCGGTCGGGGTGAGCACTCAGAAGACGCCCGCCAAGTCACGGTCCCCGTCGGCTGACCGCGCTACCGTCCGCAGGCCTTCAGCACTTCGGCCACCGCAGCGGCAACCGGCACTTCCTCGCGCTGCCCACTAGCCCGGTCCTTGATCTCGACCATGCCGTCGACCAGGCGTTTGCCCACGACCACGATCGTCGGCACACCGAGCAGTTCGGAGTCGTTGAACTTCACCCCCGGTGAGGCCTTGCGATCGTCGTACAGGACCCGCAGACCCGCGTCCTCCAATGCCAGGGCCAGTTCCTCCGCGGTACTGAAAACGGCCGGGTCCTTGCCGGTGGCCACGATGTGCACATCCGCAGGGGCGACCTCGCGCGGCCAGATCAGACCCTTGTCGTCGTGGTGCTGTTCGGCGATTGCGGCCACTGCCCGGGACACCCCGATGCCGTACGAGCCCATCGTGACGACCCGGGACTTGCCGTTCTCGTCGAGAACCTTCAGGTCGAGTGCCTCAGCGTACTTGCGCCCGAGCTGGAAGATGTGCCCGATCTCGATGCCGCGCGCGCTGTGCAAGGGTCCCGAACCATCGGGTGCCGGGTCGCCATCGCGCACCTCGGCGGCCTCGATCGTGCCGTCGAAAGTGAAATCGCGCCCACACACCAGATCAAAGACGTGACGGCCGGGTTCGTTCGCGCCGGTGATCCATGCGGTGCCCGGCACGACCCTCGGGTCGACCAGATACTCGATGCCCGCGGGCGACTCCTTGCCCAGCACCTGCGGCCCGATGTACCCCTTGACCAGTTCCGGGTGCTTGGTGAAATCGTCCTCCTCGAACGGTGATGGAACCGCCGGCGCCACCTGGGCTTCCAGCCGTTTCATGTCGACTTCGCGATCCCCCGGCAGGCCGATGATCAGCGGCCGGGAGGTGCCATCGGGGTAGTCGAGACGCAGAACGACGTTCTTCAACGTGTCTGCTGCCGTCCACGGCCGATCAGGATGCGGGTGCTCGGCGTTGGCGACAGCCACGAGTGTCTCGATCGTCGGGGTGTCGGGGGTGTCCTCCACATGCGCAGCGGGCAGGCCCTCGAGTGCGATGGGCTCCGGCGCGACAGTCACGACGGCTTCCACGTTGGCCGCGTACCCGCCCTCGGAACGCACGAACGTGTCCTCGCCGGACTCGCACGGCGCGAGGAACTCCTCACTGGCCGAGCCACCCATCGCCCCGGACATGGCGGACACGATCACGTACTCGAGGCCGAGTCGGTCGAATGTCTTGATGTACGCCTCACGGTGCCTGTCGTACGACCGCTGCAGGCCCTCATCGTCGATGTCGAAGGAGTACGAATCCTTCATGACGAACTCCCGGCCGCGCAGGATGCCGGCTCGGGGACGCGCCTCATCGCGGTATTTCGTCTGGATCTGGTAGATCACCAGGGGCAGATCCTTGTACGAGGAGTACTCCCCCTTGACCAGCAATGTGAACATTTCCTCGTGGGTGGGACCGAGCAGATAGTCCCCACCTTTGCGGTCGTGCAGGCGCAGGAGGGTGTCGCCGTATTCCGTCCAGCGCCCGGTCACCTCGTAGGGTTCGCGCGGCAGCAGCGCCGGGAAGTGGACCTCCTGGAAGCCGGCTGCGTCCATCTCCTCGCGCACGATGCGCTCGACGTTGCGATACACCAGGTAACCCAGCGGCAGCCACGAGAAGATGCCGGGCGCAACGCGGCGGACCAAGCCTGCGCGCACCAGCAATCGGTGGCTCGGGACTTCTGCGTCGGCGGGGTCTTCGCGCAGGGTTCTCAGGAACAGCGTGGACATTCTCAGCACGGGTGCAAGCGTAGGCCACGAGTTCATCGACGCTCGCATCCGCACACGCCGGCCGCCGGCGGATCGGCAGGACGGGCGGATTGGCGGGCGTCGGGGCCGAGCTGCAAACCTAGAACAACACCGTCGCGAACTCACCGACCTGCTTGAAACCCACCCGACGATAAGAGGCCAGCGCTGCGTGGTTGAAGTCGTTGACGTAGAGGCTCACCGTCGGTGCGAAGTGCTGCTGGGCCAGATTCACCACCGCAGCCATCGCCGGTTCCGACACGTGCTGCCCTCGATGCGACGGGTCGACCCAGACACCCTGGATCTGCGCGACGCCATCGGCGACCACCCCTACTTCGGCCTTGAACAACACCTGTGAGTCGTCGATCACGAGCAGGGACCGGCCCTGCCGGATGAGTTGGGCGACCCGGCGTCGATAGGCAGCCCCGCCATCGGGTGTCAACGGGCTGACTCCGAGTTCCTCGGTGAACATCGCCACCGACGCCGGAAACAGGAGGTCGATGTCATCCATGGTCGCGGGGCGCACGCGCGGATCCGAGGCCACCTGCGGTCCCGTGTCGATGACCAGCATCGGCTGGTGTGGTCGGACCAGTCGGGCCGGACCCCACGACCGCTCGACCTGCTCGAAGAAGGCGAGTGCTGCCGCTGCCGGGCCGACGATCGACGAGCATCGCCGCGGCGACAGGCGTGCCCGCGTGGCGAAGGCGTGGGCGGCTTCGAGATCGGCGGCAATGGGGACCACGTTCGAACCGAGGTAGAGCGCGGCGCTGAGCTGTCCTTCGGGGAACCATCCCCACACCTCGGCCCCCAGCGCGGACCCGATACCGGTCATCTGCGTGCGCTCGGACACCATCGCGTACGACACGGGGTCGGAACGCAACAGGTGCCGCAGGGCGGGTGCGTCCCCGCCCGCCAGCAGCCGGACCGACGCGGTCACCCGACCGAAACGGTGGGATCGCCTGCACTTTCCATGGACTCCGCGAGCCGCATGGCCTCTTCGATCAGCGTCTCGACGATCGCGGCCTCAGGCACGGTCTTGATGACCTCTCCCTTGACGAAGATCTGGCCCTTGCCGTTGCCGCTGGCCACGCCGAGATCAGCCTCGCGAGCCTCCCCCGGACCGTTGACGACACATCCCATGACCGCGACCCGCAGCGGAACCTCCAGTCCCTGCAGCCCTGCGGTGACCTGCTCGGCCAGCGTGTACACATCCACTTGCGCCCGGCCACAACTCGGACAGGAGACGATCTCCAGCCCGCGCTCGCGCAGGTTGAGCGATTCGAGGATCTGCAGTCCGACCTTCACCTCTTCGACCGGCGGCGCCGACAGGGAGACTCGAATCGTGTCGCCGATCCCCTCACCCAGCAGCGCCCCGAAGGCGACCGCGGATTTGATGGTCCCCTGGAAGGCCGGGCCCGCTTCGGTGACACCAAGGTGCAACGGGTAATCGCAGGCCGCGGACAGCTGCCGGTAGGCCTGCACCATGACCACCGGATCGTGGTGCTTCACGGAAATCTTGATGTCGCGGAAGTCGTGTTCTTCGAACAACGACGCCTCCCACAGGGCACTTTCCACCAGCGCTTCCGGGGTGGCCTTGCCGTACTTCTCGAGCAGACGTTTGTCCAGCGATCCGGCGTTGACCCCGATGCGGATGGGCACTCCGGCATCACCGGCGGCGCGTGCGATCTCACCCACCCGGTCGTCGAAGGCCTTGATGTTGCCGGGGTTGACCCGCACGCCTGCGCATCCGGCGTCGATCGCGGCGAATACGTACTTGGGCTGGAAGTGGATGTCGGCGATGACCGGGATATCCGCCTTCTTGGCGATGATGGGCAGCGCCTCGGCGTCGTCCTGGCTGGGCACCGCCACCCGGACCACCTGGCAACCCGACGCCGTGAGCTCGGCGATCTGCTGCAGCGTCGCGTTGACGTCAGAAGTCAGCGTCGTGGTCATCGATTGCACGCTCACCGGCGCATCCCCACCGACCTCCACCGGGTGGTTCGGGTGTCGAAGGGTGATCTTGCGGGTCTTCCTGCGCGGTGCCAGTGTCGGCGGCGGTCCAGCAGGCATTCCCAACGAAACGGTCATATCTCAAGTATCGCGCATGACGTCAATCACGCATTCGACTGCGGCTGGCAGAACTCCAACGAGCGTTCGAGGGCTGCAGGCACGGCCGGGATCCGGTCTCCAAGTCCATCCCCGTTGGAGTCAGGCACGGGCGTTGGACTTAGGTACACGCGTTGGAGTCGCACGGACCGCGGGACTCCAACCGATGTACCTGACTCCAACGGATGTACTCAACTCCAACGGTTGCGCGGGGGTGCAGGCACGGCCGGGATCCGGTCTCCAAGTCCATCCCCGTTGGAGTCAGGCACAGGCGTTGGACTTAGGTACAGGCGTTGGAGTCGCACGGACCGCGGGACTCCAACCGATGTACCTGACTCCAACGGATGTACCCAACTCCAACGGTTGCGCGGGCGTGACTTCGTGGCGGACGCGCAGCGTCGGAACCCAGACTCCCCGAACCCTCGACCTACCCCAGGCGGATCGGCTTGACGATGTCGGCCCACAGAATGATCACGCTCATCGCTACGAGCACCAAAGCCACGGTGTATGCCACGGGTAACATCCGTGCCACGTCGACCGGTCCGGGGTCGGGCCGGCCCCGGAAACGGGCCACTTGCCGACGACCCCCTTCGTACAGCGCGCCGGCCACATGCCCGCCGTCGAGCGGCAGGACGGGCAGCAGGTTGAACAGGAACAGGAACAGGTTCAACGAGGCGACGATGGCCAGGAATTGCGCGATGCGCCAGCTGGGCGGCGCGTCAGCCGCGGCGACCTCACCGCTGATCCGGGACACCCCGACCACGCCGACCGGGCCTTCGGGATCGCGCGCCTGATCGGTGAAGGCGGCTTCGGTCAACCCGACCATCTTGGCTGGGAATGACAGCAAAGCCTGGCCGGACCTCACCGAAATGTCCCACATTTCCCCGGGTACCGCGGAGATCGACAGCGGTTCCAGTTCCACGACCGGGGACACTCCCAGGAATCCGCGAGTTTGCGCGGCGTCGCCGAGCATCGCACCGTCAATCGAGGTGAGGGGAACCTCCAACGTGATCTCACGGCCGTCGCGCACGACCGTGACCTCATGGTTGCCGGGCTGGGAGTCACGGATGGCCTGGCTGAGGATGGGCCAGTCGGACACGGGCACCGCATCCCAGGCCACGATCTGGTCGCCGGATTGCAGCCCGGCCGCAGCGGCACCGGTGGGTGTCCCCGACCCCGCCACGCAGGTTCCTTCGGGGTCGGCGGCGGTCGGAACACACGCGGTGACCGTGGACACCGTTGTGCTGGGCGTCGGTGTGCCGAATCCGGCGAACACCACGGTGAACAGGACCAAGGCGATCAGCAGGTTCATGGTGGGTCCGCCGAGCATCACCACGAGCTTCTTCGGCACGGAGAGGTTGTAGAACGTCCGCTTCTCGTCGCCCGGCTCCATGATCTCGGCCGCGGACTCCTCGCGGGCCTGTTCGATCAGAGTCCCGAGCCGGCCGGTGCTGCTTGCTTTGATCTTGCCGTCGGGGCCGGGAGGGAACATGCCGATCATCCGGATGTAGCCGCCGAGCAGGACTGCCTTGGCGCCGTATTCGGTGTCACCCTTCTTCGTCGACCAGATCGTGGGGCCGAAGCCGACCATGTACTGGGTGACCTTGACCCCGAATTTCTTGGCCGGCACCATGTGGCCGACCTCGTGCAGCGCGATCGAGATGACCAGCGCCACGACCAGCGCGAGAATCCCGATCAGCGTCATACGTCCTCCTCGATCAGTCCTCGAACCAGCCCACGTGCCCATGCGTCTGCATCCAGGACGTCTTCCAGTGTCACCCGGTTCCCCCTGTTCGCGCCAGAGGGGAGGGTTTCCTGCATCACCCGATCGACCAGTTCGGTGATCCCGAGGAACCCGATCCGGGCCTCGCGGAAGGCCGCAACCGCCTGTTCGTTGGCAGCGTTGAGCACCGCCGGGGCTATGCCGCCGGCCGCAGCCGCTCGGGAGGCGAGCCCGACCGCCGGGAAGGCCTCATCGTCCAGCGGGAAGAACTCCCAGGTCGCCGCGCTACTCCAGTCACAGGCGGGCGCGGCATCTGGAACCCTGTCCGGCCAGGCCATGCCTAGTGCGATCGGCAGCCGCATGTCGGGCGGGCTGGCCTGCGCGATGGTACTGCCGTCGACGAACTCGACCATGGAATGCACGATCGACTGGGGATGCACGACCACCTCGATGGCATCCAGCGGTACCCCGAAGAGCAGATGCGCCTCGATCAACTCCAGTCCCTTGTTCATCAGCGTGGCCGAGTTGATGGTGACCACCGGGCCCATGTCCCAGGTCGGATGCGCGAGCGCCTGCTCCAGCGTCACCGACTGCAACTGGTCGCGCGCGCGTCCACGGAACGGTCCACCACTGGCGGTGAGGATGAGTTTGCGCACCTCCTCGGCGCGTCCCGAACGCAGACATTGGGCCATTGCCGAATGCTCGCTGTCCACCGGCACGATCTGTCCGGGTCGGGCCACCGCGGTCACCAACTGCCCGCCGATGATCAGCGACTCCTTGTTGGCAAGTGCCAAAACGCTCCCGGCTTCCAATGCGGCGAGGGTGGGTCGCAGTCCAACGGCGCCAGTGATGCCGTTGAGCACCGTGTGGACGTCCAGGCCCGCCACTTCGGTGGCAGCGTCCGGACCCGTATGGACAGTGGCGCCGGTGGCCGTCAGGGCATCGGCCGCAGTCGGGTCCGCGACCGCTACGTGCGCCACGGAGAACTCGTCCACCTGCGCAGCCAGTGCGGCGACATCCGAGCCGCCAGCCGCGAGCCCGACCACCCGGAATCGGCCAGGATTGCGCCGGATCACGTCCAGGGCCTGCGTTCCGATTGACCCGGTGCTACCCAGGATGACGACGTCGCGTGGCATCACGTTTCCGACGCCGCCAACTGTCCGCAGGCGCCGTCGATCTCACGCCCACGCGTATCACGCACGGTGACCGCCACGCCCTTGGCTCGCAGGTGCTCGACGAACGACTCCTCCTGCTCGGGCGACGAAGCGGTCCACTGAGTCCCGGGCGTGGGATTCAACGGGATGACGTTGACATGCACGAGACGGCCCTGCAGCAGATCACCGAGCAGGTCGGCGCGCCAGTCCTGGTCGTTGATGTCGCGGATGAGCGCGTACTCGATGCTCACCCGCCGGCGGGTCTTGTCTGCGTATTCCCACGCCGAGTCCAGCACCTCGCCCACCGACCAGCGGGTGTTGATGGGGACCAACGTGTTGCGCAGCTCGTCATCCGGGGCATGCAGCGAAACCGCGAGCGTGACCGGCATCTGTTCGTCGGCCAGACGCCGGATCTGCGGCACCAGCCCCACGGTGGAGACGGTGACCCCGCGTGCGCTCAGACCGAAACCCTCCAGCGGCTGCGCGATCATCCGGCGGACCGCCGTGACCACCGTGCTGTAGTTCGCCAACGGTTCGCCCATACCCATGAACACGACATTGGACAAGCGGGCCGTGTCGCCGAGAACACCGGATTGCGCGTCGCGGGCAGCCACCCGGACCTGTTCGAGGATCTCAGCCACACTCAAGTTGCGCTGCAATCCGCCCTGACCCGTCGCGCAGAACGGACATGCCATACCGCAGCCCGCCTGCGATGACAGGCACAGCGTGACCCGCTTCGGGTAGCGCATGAGAACCGATTCGACCAATGCGCCGTCGTGCAACTTCCACAGCGTCTTGCGGGTGGCGTCCCCGTCGCAGGTCTGCACCTTCGACGCAGTCAGCAAGGTTGGCAACAACGGCGCGAGTCGCTCACGATCCGCATCACCGAGGTCGGTGCATTCGTCCACCGAGTCGACGTGTCGCACGACGACCTGTCGGCTCAACTGCGCCGCGCGGAAGGCCGCACTGCCCAGCTCGGTGACGGCCTGCCTGCGCGCGGGAAGGTCGAGGTCCAACAGATGCTGCGGGGGCTTGCCACGGCGCGGTGCCTGCATCACCAACGGCAAGGAAGTCATCCGATGAACCAACCGAGCAGGGCCCAGGCGACGAACGCATTGGGGATCAGCGAGTCGAGCCGGTCCATCAGCCCGCCGTGCCCGGGAACGATGTTCGACATGTCCTTGACGTCGAGGTCGCGCTTCACAGCGGACTCCACGAAGTCGCCGACCGTCGCGGTGATGGGCATGATCAACCCGAAGACCAGACCTTGCCACCACGGGGCATCGAATCCGATGATGAAGATCGGGATCGCCACGGCCACCGACAGCGCCACCGACCCGGCCAATCCCTCCCAGGACTTCTTGGGACTGACCTGCGGGGCGATCGGGTGTTTACCGAACAGGACGCCGGCGAAGTACCCGCCCACGTCGTTGCAGACGGTGATCGCAATGAATGCCACGATCCTGGTCACCCCGTCGTCCTCGCGGAGCATCAGCATCACGAAGCCGACCATGAACAACAGATAGAAGCCGACGAACAGTGAGGCGGTTGCGTCTTTGACGAACCCGTCGGTACCGCGTCGGATGCGCCACGCGAGCGCGACCACCACGAACGTCCCGAACACTGCCATGTGCGCCGGAACGCCGTACAAATACGCGAGAGTCGGTCCCGCCAACGCGGTCAAGTAGAGCGGACTGCGCGCCACCCGGATGTCGTTGTGCAGAAAGGCTCCGTGCAGTTCCCACACGGCGATCAGCATCGCCACCGTCACGACCACGGCGAACAGGTACTTGTTGAAGATCAGCGACAGCACGATCATCGCCCCGAGCGCCAGGCCGACTGCGATCGCCACCTGGAGGTTGCGACCCGCGCGACTGGTGGACGGCGGAGCGGGCGCCGCGTCGGGACTGCTCATCAGACCTCGAGCAGCTCTTCCTCTTTGTGTTTGAGGATCTCATCGACGTGCGCAACCTGCTCGTGCGTGATCTCCTCGAGGTGGGTCAGCGCGCGCTTGACCTCGTCCTCGCCGACATCCCCATCCTTCTTGAGCTTCTCCAACGACTCTTTGGCCGTGCGCCGTACGCTGCGGATACTGATCCGCGCGTCCTCAGCCTTGTGCCGGGCCACCTTGATGTACTCCTTGCGGCGATCCTCGGTCAACTGCGGCAGGACGACCCGGATGACGTTGCCGTCGGTGCTGGGATTCACGCCCAGATCCGAATCGCGGATGGCCTTCTCGACGGCGTTGGTCGATCCCCTGTCGAACGGCGTGATGAGCATCATGCGTGCGTCGGCGGCGTGGAAGGAGGCCAACTGGTTCAGCGGTGTCGGGGCACCGTAGTAGTCCACATTGATCTTGGAGAACATCGCCGGGTTCACCCGGCCGGTGCGCAGCGTGGAGAAGTCCTCGCGGGCAACCGCGATCGCCTTCTCCATCTTGTCTTCTGCTTCGAGCAGGATGTCGTCGATCACCGGGAATCCTCCTTGCCTCTACGGGCAGCCTACTGGCCCGTGGGGACCTTTCGGCGCGTGAGGTGCGCCGATGACACCATGCGTGACCATCCGAGGTTACGCGTGAGGCACATATCCGCGCAGGTGCGTCACACTGGAGGCCATGGGCCACGATCACGGCGTCGTCACCGCCGGCGGGAAGCACCGCGCACGGCTGGCCATCGCGCTGGCGATCGCCGCGGCAGTGTTCCTGATGGAACTGGTCGGCGCGCTGGTGACCGGCTCACTGGCGCTGCTTGCCGATGCCGGCCATGTCTTCACGGACATGTTCGGCGTGGCCTTCGCGCTGGTAGCGGCGACCGCAGCCCAGCGCCCGCCGAATTACCGCAGAACGTTCGGGTGGATGCGCCTGGAGGTGATCGCCGCCGCCTTCAACGCCCTGCTGCTCATCGGGGTCGGCGCCTTCGTGGCCATCGAAGCCGTCAAGCGGCTGATCGACCCCCAACCGGTGGAAGCCGGCGTCATGCTCGCCGTCGCGGTCGTCGGCATGGTGGCGAACTTCGTGTCGCTGCGGATCCTGACCGCCGGCAAGGACGAGTCGATCAACGTGCGCGGGGCCTACCTGGAGGTGCTGGGCGACCTGCTGGGGTCGGCCGCTGTGGTCGCGGCCGGTGCGGTGATCGTGTTGACCGGCTGGGAGCGCGCCGATCCGGTGGCAGGCCTGGTTGTGGCGGCCCTGATCCTCCCCCGCTCGCTGCGCCTGCTGCGCGACGCACTGCGGATCCTCATGGAGGCGGCGCCCGACAACCTCGATGTCGCCGACGTGCGCACGCACTTGGCCGAGGTGCCAGGGGTCGTCGATGTGCACGACGTGCATGTGTGGACCATCACCTCAGGCGTCCCGGCGCTCACCGCACACGTCGTTGTGGATCGCTCAACGCTCGACCAGTGCGGACCGTCGTCGATGCTGGATCAGTTGCAGGGGTGCGCGAAACGTTGTTTCGACATCGAGCACACGACGTTCCAGGTGGAACCGGCCGACCATGCCGGGCATGAACCGGGTGCTCACGCGTAGGACAGTCGCTGGATACCGCGGTGGGACCGGGCCAGTTGCGCCTGCGAGCCCGCCATGGTCGTCTTGGATCGCGAGATGGCCCGGTAGTTGCCCGTTGACCCGTAAAGAACGGGCTATCCGGCAACCAACGGGTCATCGATCAACCAGCGGGCTATTTGGCCCTCACCGCGCATAGCCCGCACCCTGCAACCTTCGTGGACCACGGCGACAACCCGCCACGGTCATCTCAGATCGCGAGATAGCCCGATAGTTGCCCGTTGACCCGTAAAGAACGGGCTATCCGGCAACCAACGGGTCATCGATCAACCAGCGGGCTATTTGGCCCTCACCAGGCGAGCAGACCCTCACCGCGCAAAGCCCGCACCTTGCAACCTTCGTGGACCACGGCGACAACCCGCCACGGTCATCTCAGATCGCGAGATAGCCCAGCAGTTGCCCGTTGACCCGTAAAGAACGGGCTATCCGGCAACCAACGGGTCATCGATCAACCAACGGGTCATCCGCAACCAACAGGCCATCCAACAACCGGGTCATTCGTCGCCACCGGGCGAGCAGACCCTGGCCACGAATAGCCTGAACACCGTGACCGTTGTGGACCTCGGCGACAGCCCGCCGCCGGACAGTGGATTCCTCGAAAGACTCACGCTGCACCGCATCGACCGCGACATCTTCACCGGCTGGTGCCACGCCGGATCCCCGCTGCGGGCGTTCGGCGGACAAGTGGCGGCCCAAGCCCTCGTGGCGGCCGGAACCACGGTTGAACAGCCCGGTCGCGTCGTGCATTCGCTGCACGCGTACTTCCTGCGCGCGGGCTCAACCACTGACCACATCGTGTACATGGTCGACCGGCCTCGCGACGGCCGATCGTTCTCCACCAGGCGGGTGCGCGCGGTGCAGTACGGCAAGACGATCTTCACCATGTCCGCGTCCTACGCCCAACAACAGTCCGGCCCCAGCCATTATGTGAGCCCGTTCCCCGACCAGCACTGGATGACGCAGGTCCCGGATCCGGCTGGACTCTCGCAGGCGGTCATCCTCGATCGTCTGCGGCAAACCGGTGAGCAAGGCAACGACGGGCTGCCCGAACACGACTTCGTGGACATCCGGTACGTGGACGCTGAGGACGTGGAACGGATCTCCCAGGGCAGGTTCGACCGGATGGCCTGGGTCAGGGCCGGTCAGAAACTGCCCGATCCCTCACTGTTCCACGTGTGCGCCATGACCTACTTCTCCGATCTCACGTTGGTGGGAACGGTGCTTGGGCACCAC